>Ga0194135_10001307_pt1 | contig 14722 bp, 11 predicted proteins | sample LitLau_LLRF_2013_FD_134024 | JGI IMG/M metagenome (GOLD analysis project Ga0194135, IMG submission 134024) | Freshwater sediment microbial communities in response to fracking from North America - Little Laurel Run_MetaG_LLRF_2013 (version 2) | ecosystem: Environmental > Aquatic > Freshwater >...
AATAAAAACTCCGACGCCGACACCCCCAGTCCACCTGGTGGAATCCTGTCGGAAACCTTCCGCTTTCTCTCAAATCATTGCTCCGCGACCCCTCCATCCCTTCCCCCGATTCTCCCATCCACCTCCTACACATTTCCCAGGGATTTTCCCACAGAATCCGTTTAATCCCTTCTTTCCTCCAAATATCTCACCACGGAATGATCTCAGCAATAATTTTAATCCGAATCCTAATGGAGGACCTTGGCCAGGGAAAATGGGGAACAGGTACGCAGGCGCAGGTTCGGAGGGCTACGATTGGTCCGTGTAATTAATAATTCATCTTGTTTCTTACCTCCAGCAGGTATAGCTGTCGGTACTGCGGTAAGATTTTCCCTCGTTCGGCCAATCTGACGCGTCACCTCAGAACTCACACAGGTAGGCTCGGCTCATCCGTTCATCCGTCCCCGCTCCTCTCATTGGTCCAGAAGTCAAGCAAACTAAAACTTGAGCATTTTCCGTTCTCTTTTTCAGGAGAGCAACCGTACAAGTGTCGATTTTGTGAAAGATCCTTCTCAATCTCATCGAATCTTCAGCGGCATGTCAGGAATATTCATCACAAGGTAAGAGGACATACACCCAAATACACGCCTGACCTCGGGCCCCCTTCCGATTGGCCGATTATTATTTTCATTTTTTTTTCATTTCCTGTTTTCTTTTGTCTTCTTTTGTTTAGAGTATTGAGAGTAGTCCCGAGATTGATGATAATGAATGAAACTGAACCTCATTTCTCTGCCTTTTCAAGGAGAAACCCTTCAAGTGTGGACTCTGTGGAAGGTCCTTTGGACAACAAACTAATTTGGACCGGCACGTGCGGAAGCATGAGAGTGGGGGCGTCCTGGACATTGATCACGAAGACTCTTCCTCACCTTCACCCTCACCCTCCCCACTACCAATCATGTTCTAGCAAGACAAACTCACTTCTTCACCTTTGACCTTATTAGTAGCAAGTGACTGCGAATTCTCTGGAGATTACCACAAATTGAGATTAATAAGTTATTAGCTTTCTCCTCCTCCGAGGAAAGTAGGAAAAAGTAAGGAGGGGGAAAGAAATTAATTTACAAAAAGAAATGTCATTCCATGTTTTCCATAACTATCGTGATTTGCCTCATTCCTCTATGATTTAGATTATTAATTTTGTGAATGTGATTAAAAGTGACATGAGAGGGGTCAGAGGTCAAGTTGTTGTAAAGGAGAATGGAACTATCCAAAAGCAAATAATTAACAGAAGCACTTTAGTCAATCAAAGTTACGCATTAAGATTTTTGTTATTAAGGTATAATTAATTAAATTAGTGTCAAGTCATTCTTGCTCTTTTTCCTCTTTCCAGTCATCCAGTCACCTCCTCCTCCTGTTTGTTATAACCTTTGACCTTACAAATTATGCATAATTTAGCACTTGGTCTATCTCTCCCACTTTCTACTACGCTGTTGTGGTAGGAATGTACACGTACGGTCGTAATAAAAAAAATGAAGAGATCAACAAACATTTTCCAGTTCCGGAAACGAGTAAGCGCCTGGCAGACACAACTGACACGAACAACTCCGAGTTCGGAGGAAGTTGCTAATCTTCCTTAAGTTGAATGACGGAGGTGGAGGGAGATGAAAGGTTCCGCCGATTCCGAAGGAAGACGAAAACTGCATCTGCGACACTTTCTCCTTAAAACCTCTCTGCGGGCTTTTGTTGTTTACACTTTTCACAACTTTCACACGAGTGAAGAAAGAGGCAGTTTCGCAGTTTGTTTTGGTTTTCATTCTGGTGCAGGTAAACAATGGAATCGACGGAACCAGATCCAATCCAGAGTTATAACAAATTAGCCAAAATCCAACAATTTAATCAAGACGAAGCGGAGAGAGAGAAATTACATCGGGATGACCCCTTGGGGACTAAATTACTCCACGTCAGCGTCGTCCTTGTGGTCATTGCAATTGCCTTTCTCATTTTCTTCAAACTATGTTGGGACAAAGAGTAAGGAATTCGTCGCAATTAAAGTCTTCGTCTTGATTCAAATCTAAATGTAACCTTGATTGGGATTGGTTGGTTTTTTTTTTTCGGGGGTCTGCACCTAGGAAGTACTTGAGACGCAATCCACAGCATGACACTGGAGGTGGAGGGTCCAGGCGGAGTTCCATTGGGTCACATCCCCTCCTTGGGCCACATCCTCATCCAAATCGGCTCGTTGGTGGACATTACGTGGGGCACGCGTCAGGCGTGTCTGTGGAAAATGGGGAACGAGGCCCCACTGTGACGGCCCTTATCCCCCATAAATCCCTGGCCTCGAGATCAGACCGTGGAGGAGGAGGGTGGTTGAAGGATTGGGTCCCTTCTGCCTGTGACACCGCGACGGCGGGGACCACTGCGCGGAATCACAAACACGGAGGATGGCACCGTGGTGGGTTTGAAAATGAAGCCTACGCACCGCGGCGGTCGTCCAATGGGGTTTAGCAAAGCAAGAAGCAACGAAGCTGAAGGCAAGTCCCCAGGAACCGCAGCTGTACTCCACAGTCCAGTTGAAGTCAATACTCGCTGTTTCAAGGATTGGAATCCTTTGGCCTACTTTCAAAAACTTTAGCTTCAGCAGAATCTCAAAGAATTGATTATTTTAGTGACTAATTAGTTTCAGAAGCATGTGTCCAATTATATAAATTAGTTTCTAATGATTAATTCTTCGCATTAATCATAGCAAGTTTCAGTTAGAAAATAGTTAATACAAGTAAGTTAATGACATATTATTTTTGTTAAAAGTAAAAATTATGAAGCCGGACTGGTTGAAAAGGAAAATGACAAATTCGGAATTGAAATTACATATTTTCAATTTCAATTTCCGGTAAGCAATTTAGTAATTTCAAAACGTAGGTTAAATAAAGTAAAGTAAAAGGTCAATAAAAAGGTCGAAGAAGATTACACAAGTTTGATTCATGCTAAAAAAATAGACGCTGTGTTTTGACTTTGCCCAACTTTGCCGCTAAAATTCAAATCCTCGACTCCTTCCTTACGCTTCCTCAAGTTCCGCTTGTGTTGTTGTCTGTCTGTGGTTTGCTTTTTTAATTTTTTGATTTGGATCAAATCAAATCAAGCTGTTCCGAATCGAATAAAACTCATCAACTCTTTCTCCTATTCTAGTGACAGTGACCGAAGTTTGATATTCTTGGAGGTAATCCTACTCTTAACAGAACAGCTGATTTGAATTTTTAAGAGGTTAAACTGAATGGCAGCCGAGCGAATTAAAATAACCCTCGATTCGGCTTAATGTATTTCTAGTCCTCCTCCTCGACTCCAGTCAGTTGACGTGAAGTCTCACGGTAGAATGTCCTACAATGGAATCGGATTGACAACCCCGCGGGGGTCTGGAACTAACGGATTCGTTACTCGGAACCTCTCGACAATTCGTAAAACTAAAGAGAAGATTGAGGATTATCGAGATAAGGAGGATGCCGCCGTGAGACCGTTTGACATTGAACTCATCGAACACGAGCGGAGGCGACAGGCAGAGGTTCGTAACGTTTGCAATCCGTACCCTAACGTAGCCTTCACTTTTAGTGTAATTTTCGTGTAAATCCACTTTCGTTGCATTGATGTACAGGTCCGCTGTATGGAACTTCAGGAATTACTAGAAGAGCAAGGAGTGTCCGAGGATGAGATAACCAAGAAAGTGAATGCATTTAGGGCTAAACTCCTTGCAGATAAAAAGTCCGGCGGAGCTCGTGATAGTTCCGGACGTCCAATGTAAGTTGAGCCCTACTAATTTTCAACTGCAATTGGATTTAAATTATCAATATTATTTGCTCAATGCCATACAGCTTTACCGCATAATAATTTGCAAAGGGAGCTGCTGCTACCATTAGGTATCGATTATGTTCGTAGTTGCGTAGATGCGATAGGCCTGCGACCGTCCCATGCGTACTACCATTCTCTCGTCCTGTGTATGGGTATGGAATATCGATCGGACGATCGGTGAAGTTCCCTTGCTCTCTTGTCTGCAGAGGAGGAGGCTATTCTGATCCTCGAGTGAATTATTGATTAGAAGCTCAAATCTTCTTTTAGTCTTTGCCTTAGTGGTTTCCTGGTTTCCCTCATCCTTAAGCCCCCTCCGCTCTCCCTTACAATTAGTTTAGGATTTAATTGGTTCCGGAATCGATTCCCCTCTTCCTCTTTGGATTATTTCCTTAGCCTGCGTGACTTTCATCTATTAGCAGAAATGGGTTGATTTTATTTCGGAATAATCTTCAGTGGACAATTTCATAAATTGAAGTGCGGAGGGGAAAGTGTCATTTGGAGAGGGGAGGAGACACGCAGCGTATACCAAAATAGAAATGTAAATAGAAATCAGCGTCTCACCATTTCCACACACGTAAATCATGTCTTCCAACATGTCTTCCAACCCTACTGGTGATATTAGTAGAGTAATTAAGTTAGGTCAAGAAATTGAGCACCACGACACCCCACCGCACCACCACGGCACACACCACGAGCCCGAGCAGCAGCAGCAGCATCAGCATCTTAGTCCCACTGCACCACCCCCACACTCCCCAAGTCCCCTCCTCAACTCACAACATCAATTGGAAGGGTCTGGGCGGAAGGGGCGCCTCACCCTTCGCAAAGGTCAATCCAGGTCAACTCGTAAAGTAATCCTCCTTCCGCCTCTAACCAATCATCGCCCGCGTTTCATTCTCATCACACCACCGCCAGCATCTCTCTGCTGCTGCTGCTGTCGTCACAAGAAGAAAAGGTCACAATTGGACTCCTTGCTTCTAGTTAGGATGCTGATGCTTCCGCCGCAGTAGTCTAGTGGTTGCGTGTTGCGTATTGCTTAAAGAAGAATCTAGCAGAGGGGCAAGGGGTGGTTTGTTATTCATTTGATTGATTGAAAGATTTGCTTAATTTCACTTTGATTCTAATTTCCCAATACAGAGTCAAGGACAGTCACGAATTGTCAATGGCTCAGGAGCAGAAGAACGAAAAGGCCAAAAATGCTTTTGGGATTCGGCAGGATTTTATCCCAGGGAGTTCCGTTAGCAACATGAACAAAAACGGGGAGAAACCAGCAGGAACCGAACTCGGGGCTCCGGTAGGAACTCTTTGCGTCTTCAGCTTACCTTTCAAAATCTCATAATTTTGTAATTTGATTTTGACTTCATCACTTTTTGTTTTTTGCCTGACTCAGGCTGAGAAACCCCTGGCAGAGAAAGAAAAGTTGGAAAAGGACAAGAAAAAGAAGAAATCCCGAAGGCGGGACTCATCCTCCTCCTCATCTTCATCAAGTTCCAGCTCCTCAGATGAGGAAGTGAAGCGAAAGCGAAGGAAGCGTGAAAAGAAGAAGAAATCCAAGAAATCCTCCCATCACCACCATCATTCTTCTTCACATCACAAGTGAGTGCACATTCCATGACCCCTTCGTCTTCTTAACAACTCCTTATTTATTTTCTGCTCCTCTTCTTTCTCCTACCAAAAGGATCGTGAGTCTCTTATTTAATTAATTGAACTTTCTGTTTTTGATGCACTTTGATTCATTAATTGGAGGAGTCCAGCTCAGTCCCGTCTCTAGTATGTAAAAAAATCTCACACTTTTTAGTTATACGTCTTACTTTCTTTTGTCATGTCTTTTTTTTACTCATGGTCGAGTTTGTTAATGCATTAATTGGAATTGGAATTAACGTAATAATTAAACGGTCATTTTTTCTCATTAATTTTGTTAACCTCTCTGGAGAAGTCATCAAGTTCAGGCGGAGAAACGGAAGGTAACAATTACACACATCTGACAACAAATCACACCCCCACCCACCCCCACGCAGTCCATCTTCTGAGAGTAGAGAAACTATTTCTTTTAAGAATGAGTTTCAATTCTTATTAGTTAATTACTAACGTTTCAAAAGTACGGATTAAAGTGCTACGTGTACGGAGAAATGTATCTCAGATGACGCTGATTGGTGGACGGATTTAATTTTTTTGTCTTTTTTTTAGGAAAGACGATAGATCCAGATCCAGAAGCCGCGAGCGACATAGTAATAGGTAATTAATTAACAAAACTTAAATTCGTGATTGATTAATTAATTGACTAATCATGTTGTGATTGGGCGTGACTAACATTTCTTTCTGTGTCGTATCCAAGTGGTAAAAGTGATGGGGATGGGATGTGTGATTGTTGTGACTCCTCTTCCTCTTCTTCCTCATTTGGCTGTTTAACTCAATACTCAATCCATACTTCTTCAAATGAGGATAGCAGCAGTGGTGATGAGGTGGGATTGGATGAGAAGACCATTTCCTGCTCCGCCGCCGCCACCACCACCACAGTCCTCTCAATGAATCTCTCCCACGAAATCCTCCAATCGGAATCTCAGCTTTGTGTCATTTGTCTCCCTGCTGATGCTGCCAGTGTTGAAGCTGCCGTGGTAGAAGTCCCTGACTCAACGAGTTGTTGCAACGGAAACGGGATAGATGAGCCCCTCCAAGAAATCGTAACCGGAAATGGAAAAGTACTGACAGGAGATTCCGACGACTCAAATTCTTCATTTCCTTCTTCACATTCGGGGAGGGGAAGGTCGTGGTCACCAGAGCGGGTCAGAAGCCGTACTGCTTCTAGGTCACGCTCAGGTTCTTCTTCCTCAATGTCTTCACGGAGTCAGGGTCGGAGCATCAGCAGTCGTTCAGATGCAAGTTCCACTTCCTCTCGACCTCCCACTCGTTCCAATTCCATTGAATCTCAACCGCGTTCGAGGAGTCGTTCAGTTGGTAGTCGTCGTGACCGGAGTAGGAGTGGCGGGTCCTCAGCCTCCAATAACTCCAGTAGTTCCAAAACAAAATCCGGCTCAGCTGGGTCTCACCGTTCCTCTCGCTCGGTTTCAATCCCAAGGCGACGCGGCTCACCTTCCTTCCTTGATCGCCGCCGCATTACGAGGTAGAATCCAATTCCAGTGTATTAATTCAGTTCTCTTTTTGTTCTCCGTATAGGTCGAGACGCTGAAAATTTGAGTTGCTGATTTGATTCCTTTCGTTTTGCACTTGAAATGTTGGGAGGTGGAGGAAGTTTTCCGTTCATTATCGCAGTTGGATCGGAGTTGGATTTTTTTTTTGCTAATTATGAGTTCTATGATTTTCATTTAATTAATTTAAGTATCCTTTTACAATTATTCTACACGTTAAATAAATTAGTCTGTTTTTATCTCTCATATTTTAGTTGTTGTTTTAGTTGCTGTCAGATGTTGGATGTCATTTGGATTTTTTCACACGTTCTTCTTTCTTGTGTGCTTTGCTAACATGAAGTTCCGTTGGTGCAGGATACATCAGTTTGTTCTAATCTTGTCTGATTTTTGTTGATGAAGCGCCAGGAAGAGACCGATTCCTTACAAACGTGCAAAGGGGGACGAGTATGACGTTTCTTCGGAAACATCTTCAGATTCGGACGACAGCGATTAGAAGGGAGCTGCTGGGCGGAATTGAGGAATTTGGGCTTGTAGCAATTTGTCGTTTAGGATTCCTACCACAGCAGCCCAGCGTGCAGCCGCAGCAGCGGGGATGAACAAGTTTTTTAACCTCCGAGTGACCGCTTTCCCAATTTAAACTTGTAACTTAATTAATAAATTAACATGAGTGAACCAGAAACTAAACTTAATCCCTCGTCCCAGTGAATTGTGAACCAAGAATCTCAATTGCTAATTAGAACAATAAACAGAATGTCTCGTTTTAGAACTGTTTACTTAATAATTTTCCAATTCTAATTAATTTAAGATTTCTTTCGTAGTTGAATGTAATGTACCATGAGGTTTGATGTACCATAAATGTGCGATGGGATGCAAAATTCTTCCACCATACTTTGCCTCTAAAAGGTTTTACTTTCATATACAGCAGTTGACCTTTTGACCTCGCCGCCTGTTTATTAGCCATAGATTGAAAATCCTAATACATACACGAGGAAAAGCGTGTGACAGAACAATTACAATTAGTAGGAGAGGGTGGCAGGGAGGAATGACGCGTGTAGGCGTCCCCAAAACTGTCAAGGTCATACTTTTCTTTTTGGGGTAGTTATTGTTTGGAGGGGAAGTTTTTTGCTTTTATTAAACTTAATTGGAGCTCCGCTCACTTTCCGTGCTTTTTATCCCCCTGTCATACTCATAACTTGCAGTAAGTCAATTGCGTAATCCTGAAATTATCTTCCCAAAGCAGCTGTGCGTGTTGTTAATTTCTGTTGAATGGAAGAAAATCAAAAGTGTTGTGCATTTGGACGTATATAAAATCGAAAAGCTTCATTTTGCTTTTTAAGTCCCAGCCAAGCATTTGCAAAATTCACTGCAATTCTTAATTAGATTCAAAACTAACATTTCGGACCGTGCGGAGACTGAGGAACGACGAGGAGGATGGCGGGTGCTGCTGCTGGTGGTGGAATGCTGCTCAGTAGGAAAGGATTCCCAATCATTTATCATTCACTGGAACAAGTTCTCAAAACACTCACCAATTCAGAGGTCAGAAATAATGAAGCATTCAGGGATATGGTCTAATTCCTAATTAGTAAATCAAGCTATTTGATTTAGGTGTCAAAGCGGAGCGAAGTGTCCCAGTTACTAACCATTGGGGTCAGCAATGGGATCCTGGACCAAAGTTCCTTCCAGCCTCGACTCAAGTACCCCTCGGTCATCAAGCCCAAGTTGCCCTTCATTGTTATCGAAGGGCTGGACGGAAGTGGTACGTGCTCGTACCTGCACAATCAACTTTATCTATGCTCAATGCTACTTAATACACCAACTAATTAATCAATTGATTGCGATTTCTTGACCGACTTTGACCATAGGTAAATCCCGAGTGAGTGCTCACTTGGCCCAGAAATTGAAGCTCGACAGAATGGAGACGCCCCCACCCTCAATCAAACACCTCAAGGAATTTTTTGACCAGCAATCCGAACCCATCCGACGGGCTTACTATTCCTTTGGGAATTACTTGGCAGCTGAAGCTGTGGCCCGCTCCACGTTTGAGCATGGGATTGTCATGGACCGATACTTTCATAGCACTGCCGCCTCTGCCCTCGCCCACGAACTCTCCTCTCATGTCTCACCAGGTTAAGTGGAACCTTAGAAACAATCAATCAGTTCACTGCAATTAATTAATGTTATGAATCGGTCAACAGGGGACACCACAATGGACGACTATAATTGGCCGAGCGACCTCCTGAAACCGGACATTGTCATTTTCTTGGTCGTTTCAGAAGAGGTCCGTCTCTGGCGACATGCCTCCCGAAATACCACAAATACGCTCGAAGAGCAGAAACTCGCAATCAATGGAATCTTTCGTCAGAAGTAAGCACCGTTGACAGTTGCCAGGCATCCCTGTCACGTCGAGGGTCGAAGCTTGTTAACTGTGCTCTCATTGGTAACTTTCCAGTCTCATCGACAGCTACCTCCAAATCAAGGGCGTCCCTCTGCTAGAATTTGAGGCCAACGACGAGGAAGAAGTGGTCAAGGCCAAAGCTCTGGAGAAAGTCATTGAGTTGTTTCCAATTTTGGTCGACGACAATGGACGCCGCAGTAGTTCTACATCCGGCGCATGCGCAGCAGCTGCCAAAAGAGTGACATAAAGAGACGCTTCATTCTAAATTCCGCGTGAGTAGTTTTAAGTAAGCTATGAATTGTGATTGAATTCAATCTTGACCTGTTTCTAGATTAAACTTCAAGCTAAAGAGAATGAGAATTAAAAGCTTTGTTTCTGAAATGTTAATTACGTGTGGTGACGCCAAAAACTGGTTTTGTCAATGTCAAGTTCTACGTTCACGGTGGTAAGGGGATTGCATGGTTCGAGATCATTGCCAGCTGCTGCTGTCTGTGTAATTGAATTGCAAATTCCATTCCCAAATCCCAACTGACTGACTACAAACACAAGAGACAAGACCTAATTTTTTGCAATGACCTTACTAACTGATCCTATGACTTAGACTTGGTAAGCTCTTCTTTGCGAAAGGAAAACAGCATTTTCGCACAGGCACAGGAAACTCAAAAAAGTCTCATCCGCATCTCATCTCCTCATCTCCCTTTGCCCTTTTCTCTCATTCATTCTCATCTTCATATTCTCATTTCGTTCGCTCGCACAGATGTCAAGAAATTACAATTTGTTCGGAATTTTGACTCGTTCATTTTGTTTAAAATTTGCATTTGTCGAAATCCTCGTCTGAGGGTAAAGCAAGACAGTTAGTGTTAGTAAGTGCCCGTTTAAGTGGTTACATTCTCTGCAAAGAAAGAACAATGGAATCAACTTCATCAAGGAAATAACGAGTGAAAATTAGGCGATTAATTTTAACAACAAAAACCAAACCCCTAAGAAAAGTTTAAAGGTAAATCAAAGTGTGCGATAAATCGGAACAGAGCAGAAAGAAGCGAACCTGATCCCAGACCACCACTAATTACATACCGAATTTGTTGTAAGTGGAAGTGGAATCAAAGATGTGAGAAAGTGTAAACTATTTTTGTTGCATTCATTTTCATCATCACATGCCAATTTAATTGTGAATTGCAGGGACAGGCGAACAGGAAAGACTGACTCAGGGTGACAATTTCTGCGTGGAGATTAGATTAGATTACACACAGGAATCAATCCAATTGCTCTTGCTGAAATAACCAAGGGCGCAGCAGGTGAGAATATGGTAGTGTCATAGTCATTCATGCTATGGGAATCCATTTTAACAAGAAAGGTTCAACAAATTAAGTTTACTTGATCCAGGTCTCCCGTAAACCATCTAAGTTTGGACTCATTACGCGGAGTTGGCTTGGGATACATGCTACACCGTGATCAGATCCAGATCACCTGCTAATTAAATACAGGGGGATACTGTTTAGTAATCTCGGGAAGATGAGTAACAGTTCTGGTGCTGCTGGGCCTAGTTTTATTACGGGTAACAGTAGTACGGGTAACAACACTGTTAGCTCTACACTTTCACCAGGTACAAATTCAAACCGGCACGTTTCACACTTCTAATTCATTTCGAATTCATTCTAATACTTGCAAATTAAATTTCTTCTACAGTTCCACCCACTCCACACACATTCCTGCCAGATGGGAGCTTGTTCCTGCATTCTACGGTGGCCCAAGGTTAAAACCTCTTTAATTGAACCAAAAGAACTACGAATTCCAGTCTAATTTACACATTCTGTAACAAATACAGGGGTTGCGGGGGCCTTTGTCTGGGCAGCCGTCTTTTTGACTTGCCATCACATCTACCAGCACTTGCGCTGGTACACTCAACCACAACAACAACGGTGGATCGTCAGAATCCTCTTCATTGTCCCAATTTATGCTTTTGATTCCTGGTTGAGCCTCCTGTTCTTCAACAATGAGAGCTTCTATGTCTACCTGGACTCGGCTCGGGATTGTTATGAAGCCTTTGTCATTTATAATTTCTTATCACTTTGCTACGAGTATCTCGGCGGAGAAGGAGCCATAATGGCGGAAATTCGAGGGAAGCCAATCAAGTAAGAGATGCCGCTCAGTTTAATTTACAAATCAAATTAGTATCCCAGCTCTTACCCTCAGATTAAAACTTTCGATAAAATTGGATGTTTAATTAGATCAAATTTTCTCTACTGCACTTGCTGTTTGGCTGGACGCTCTTACAGTATCGGATTTCTTCGATTCTGCAAGCAAGCAACGCTCCAGTTTTGTCTCGTGAAGCCCATCATGGCCTTCATTACAATCATTCTACAGTCTTTGAAGCATTATCATGACGGTGATTGGAGGTATGAGTCAACATCTGTTTCAGAATTACTAACCTGCCGTTTTGCGCAAGAGACAATCTCTCATCTCATCTCTCTCGCTGTCATAATTCCGGATCTCTTCGCTAGATGTTAGAAGAGAAAGTTCTGGAGGATGAAAGTGAGAGCTGGAAAACGCTTTTAGATTCGCGATTTTCTACAACTAACTTTTTAGGGACTTAGAAAACTCCGGCGTTCGTTTCATTCCCAGATCCCAGTTCACTGTCCTTTTATTTCTCTTAGTTCACATTTTCAAGATTATCTTTACAAGTCGTGGCGCCGCTTCAATCATCAAGTCCCAGTAATCAATCCCAGAGTAGTGTCATTTCCCGGACAATACTCCTTCGAAATCCAGAGTATGGAGCTTGAGTTTAGATTGAGACGGTCAGAGCATCTGGATGCGACACTACACGTTCCCCAAATTCATGACAATGTCTTTCTCTTTACTTTCATGCTTCAATACTGCCTGAGTTGCAGTCTCTCATTTTACGTTATTTCCCGTCGTATAACTTAAAAAAATTAGGATTTTCCGTTTTCCGTAAGATTTTAAGATCCCGTTGAAGCGTAACGCTCAGTCGCTGGAATGGGAGTTGGGTTGCTCGTTCTTCTCCTGTGACCTCTGAGATTCGTCTCCCGATTTCTTTAAGATCCTTCCCCCAGACACCGCTTGATTCCATAGCCAACGGCACAAGAATAAAAACGATTTCGTCTTCGTTTTTCTTCGCATTTCGTCTTCCGGATTATCCGGATTTATCATTCCGCCAACTCACTAACATTATGATTTTTGGTTTTCAGTCCTGACAGCGGCTACCTGTACATCACGATGATCTACAACGTGTCCGTGAGCTTGGCTCTGTACGGACTCTTTCTCTTTTATTTTGCAACCAAGGAGCTCCTAAGTCCCTTTGATCCGGTCCTCAAATTCTCAACAATCAAATCTGTCATTTTCTTATCATTCTGGCAAGGTAAGCCATTTTCCCTCTCAAAGTCAGGGTCAGTCCGCTCAAAACTCTCTCCGGTCGATTCTACCCATTCAAAGCTCGGATAACTAAAGTCTCCTCTGCTTTTCTTACATTTCCAGGCGTACTATTGGCCATTTTAGAAAAGGCAGAAATGATTGGACCCTGGACTGATAGTGAAGGGCAGCGGCTGGCAACCGGAACCGTCGCAGCTGGATATCAAAACTTTTTAATCTGTATTGAGATGTTCTTTGCTGCAATTGCACTCCGATACGCTTTCCCTGTTACCGTAAGTTCATTTTCAGCCTCGATTTCAGCTGCAATGAATAACCACAGGCCCAGTGCCAGTGGATCTGCTCCTTTCTGATGGGGTTTGGATTTTTATTCGGGTTCTGGAAAATCAAAGAAAGTCCTTTCCTGGTTGTGACATTTCCATAACCAGAACCGTCACTTTCTTTGAATGACTTTAAGAAGATAAGCGTTTGGACTCTGTCGGAATCCAGTTTGTAGAAACAGGAAAGATAAAGTGACGCCTTTCGTGTCATTCAACTGATCTCATCCGACTCTCTGTCACTCATCCTCATACGTCCTTTCTCTCTTTCTGTCACTTCCAGGTCTATGCTGGGAACTGTCCTGGAGATAATCCAGGGCGGAGTGTGACGATGCAGAGTATCTCCAGCAGCCTCAAGGTAAGCACCAACCACAGTTCTCCTTTCTCGGGAAATGGCTACCATCCATTAGTTCTGAGTAGTTTTGGCAAACTCCGTCCAATTTACAATTCTCGCTCCTCGCCCGGTGTCTTGTCTCCTCCGTCTATTTTATCTGATTATTTTCTTCATAAGACTCATTCATAAGACTCTCAGATGGCTCCTGGTTTCCATTTTCTCCACTTTCAACACTACTCTCCGGGTAATTGCGGAAGGAAAACCTGGAGGACTCATTTTAAATGAGCGTTGGAAATAGTTATTTTTAAAATTCTCCATTCAGGAATAATGGGCGTCCTTACCGGGGGTCTCTGGATATTTTCTTTTCATCTTTCCAAGGAAAAAGAAAGCCGAGGAATGGTAGAACGCAGATAAAGACGGGAGCGTTTATATAACCATCCTCGAAGAAAGGATGGGATCCTTAAAAAGAGCTTAATTTAATTGTAACTTTTCCGCTTTTTTCTCCACTGGAGAAAGTGGGCCTTGAATTATAACAGTTTATGGAGATTAGATGCTCTTCCTCCATCCTTTCTAGGAAGATGATTAAACTCCTTTTTTCGGATGCGGAAGGAAATGGTCCTATAAAAGAAGTTTTGGGGAAAGGGGGAGGGGGAGCATATCCGAAATGGAACCAAATCCTTTGTTTTGACGGCGGTGAAGGTGATAATAAATGGGAGGGGAATCATAATAACTGAATCAAGTCCTTCCTTTCCCTTTGGTTTTGGTGCGGTTGGAGGAAATAAAAGCAAGCAGTGAACTGAGTCATTCTAGCTGTCGGAGATTTTCTATGATGGATGGGTGCTATTTGTCTCCTAGCAGGGACACGCCGCCGCGGCGGTCTCTCTCGTCGGTCCTTTCTTTCTTTCTTGTGTCTTTTGATGGAGCCTTTTGCAACCTAAGGGAAATTTGAGGGATTAGGGGGAATTCAGCTGAATTCAGTGAATAATTTCTTTCTGTTCTTTTGACAGGAAACAATGAATCCAAGGGACATCATGACGGATGCCATACACAATTTCCATCCCCAGTACCAGCAGTACACGCAGTACTCAAACTCAACCGGTAAGAAGATAAACTCGGACGCAATCAAAGTTTTTGAGTCCCCATTTATCAAAACGGGCCAAAGTCGAGAACCACTCATGGTTGAATGGAATTGGGATGGATTATTTTCTAACACGCCTTTAGTTGGGAATTTTCGAGTTTATTGAACATTGAGTTAAGAGTTCTTTTTTAGGGAAAGTTTTCACTTTTCATCTCCATTTGAATGAAATATTTTCCTAAAGTTTGGATTTGATTTGAA
>Ga0194135_10001308_pt1 | contig 14720 bp, 14 predicted proteins | sample LitLau_LLRF_2013_FD_134024 | JGI IMG/M metagenome (GOLD analysis project Ga0194135, IMG submission 134024) | Freshwater sediment microbial communities in response to fracking from North America - Little Laurel Run_MetaG_LLRF_2013 (version 2) | ecosystem: Environmental > Aquatic > Freshwater >...
ATGATAGATATGGTGTCATTTTGCCGTAAATAATTGGAATAACTCTTTTGTTACAATTTGCCTTTTTAAATAACTAATTCAGCATTCTTGAGTATCATGAAGATTATAATATTTTCGCGTGGTTTTTTTCTAGACGAAGGGTAATAGTACAAGAAGAGAGGTGGCCATTCGTGCTCCAAGAGATGTTGTCGGTCGCACAAGTGGCGAGATATTGCCTGGTCATTCGCATCAAAGCCAGTCTAGACGTAGGAGCTCCGACATGCCGGTTGTACCTCGACTGCCTTCGACAGCTGCCATACCGGGAAGCCAAACTGAATCGTTTAATAACTTTCCACTTGGATATATGTTCACAATGACGTGGGAGACTCCATCAGTGTATACTGCTATAGAGCACTTGAGGGTGTACGGTTAGTCATGGTTTTAATATCATGTTAAACTCCACTAATGTATTGATTACGATGTCAATGTACAAGTTTCAAATATTTTTATAATCGCAGGCGTAACATATTGTCCGATGTGTGGAGCTGATTTCGACGGAATGCACGTCAGACCCGTGCATGACACTTGTAGTCATTTGAAATGTAGGCAGTGTGTTGGTCGAAACAAGCAGTTGTGTCCAGAGTGCTTCCCGGAAGCTAAAAGGATCTTCTATAGTTAGTTTCTAGCTTATTATCATATACTATTACTTAAAATGCTTCATTTTACTGCATAAATAATATAAATACCAAGTATAAATAGTATAAAACATTATTATTGTTATTTTAGAAAAGCCACTTCCTGTTCGTGGACAAATCACTGTAGACAACAATTCCAATGGCGGGTTACCACCTGTACAACGTTTACAAATTGTAAGTTCAGTTCCAACCGACCAGCCGAAATCGTATTCACCACTTGCAATAGAATGGAGACCTGAGGCTACTGCAGAAAAGCAAAAGGAAAATTCAGGTAATATAAGAAGTGCTGCATCCAATGAACTCCCAAAGAGCGAAACAAGACAACCTAGAAACTTAAGCCGTCATCCATCGTATGAAATTTTGAAGAGTGAAAAGAGAGAGTCAAGAAATCAAAAAACTTCGAGTGAAATGAGACAACTCAGGAATCAAAGAGGTCCACCGTCCTATGAAATTCCAAAGAACGAAAAGAAACAGCTCAAGACGCGAAGAAGTTCTCCAGCCAATGTACTTCCAACCGAAAAGAGACAACTCAGGAATCGAAGAAGTCAACCTTCCTGTCAAAGCTCTGCAGTTCCACAGAACGTGAACACTTTACCCAGAAATCTAAGAAGTTCTCCAGCCAATGCACTTCCAACCGAAAAGAGACTACGCAGAAATCAAAGAAGTCAACCTTCCTCTCAAAGCTCTGCAGTTCCACAGAACGTGAACACTTTACCCAGAAATCTAAGAAGCTCTCCATCTCAACGTTCAACGGAAGTTCTTCAAATGAACCAAAGGAGACAGGTTAGAGATGTGAGTCCAGACATATGTGACTTCAGGACTCCAATAAAATGATGAAAATGGCTAATAATCCGAAATGTGCGTTTCTTATATTAAGGACAAGTATTGCTTCGAGTTCTGCAATTCCCAAATTAATAAAGTTACGTAATATTACATCTTGTTCATATATTGGCAATTCATAATTCATCTCTTATAATGCGAGATTAATTGACTTGGGTAATAGAGTTGAGTAATGTCAGTATCTTACTATTAGTGCATTGATGCAAATTGCAACTAATAAAGCGGAAATCCTGCTCGAGACGTCTTGCAGTGTGTTGAATAGAAAAGCCATAAACCATTCCTATTCCACACGATTGACTACGAATTCAAATTACAATACTTGCAATTATAATTTAGAATCAGTCGATTATTCTTCCTATTCAACACGATGATAGTGCAATAGGCTCCTCCAATCTTCACAAGTGGTACTCAACTAAATACGACTCTCTCACTCTTGAGCTATCGCTGTCCTGTCTACATTAAGACTTCATTTACATAAGAAATGCATCAAAAAATAAACCACGGGAATTATTTCCTTATTGATACTTGTTAAAAATAGCTTATGAATGAACATACAAAAACTGGTGAGTGGATTGAGTATTGAGAAAACATTTGACTATGCAAATGAATTAAGAAGAGAAATTAGCCGTGAGCAGATACCGATTGGATCTTAAGTTTCTTAAAGGTGTACATATTTTAATTTGTGAGAGAGATTATTTAGAAAGTGCCTGTTGAAAAGTGTGTGTGTCTCAGAGAGACATTTGAATAAGAAGAGTGAAGCATTTCGTAAAGGGAGAAATGGCACACTACAGCGGACATGCGAGATTGTCTTTCCGTCTTGCCAAAATTGAGATTGGCGATGTCGATCTTTTGCCCTCTCTCCCTCTCTTACTACTTCTGCTGTCCTACTGAGAGAGTTTCTGAAAAGTCCATTACAAACTGTACGATCTACGATGATGATGGATGACTGATGATGATGATCATGTTGTTATTATATGAAGAACTGAACCTCATGTGTGTATATGTGAAAGGATTGAGGACGCGTGGAAGAAGTCACTATGACTTGAACAAAGTAGGTCTGCAGTGCATAGGAGAACAAGTGAGACAACAATACACGAGCTAAGCAACATTCTTTTACTCGCTTAAGTAGATTAGTTGACTAGTAGTGTGAGCGAGCAAGTTATCTTTAGGTAACTTCATCTCACACAAGGAGAGTTCATCTAACGGCCCTGGCAATAATCAGTGGTCACTCATATCCTGTGTGTGGGTCTCCATTTTAACTAATGAAATTGTAATTCTTAATTGAAGAACAGAATTCCGTATATTGTATCACTCAGGCAGAGATAGAAAAGACTTGACGATGGAGAGACTCACTACAGAAGCTCCAGAGGTAAGCAGGGCTAACTATAAAGAAAGTTATAGCTTTCTCAAGTATTTCAAATATCAAATTTTCAATACAAATGGTGTCACGGTGTAGGTTTTTGCGCAAATTCTGGATAACTTGGATAAACTATCGGTTCTTAGTTGCCGACTTGTTAGTGTAAATTGGAAACTCGGAACTGAGTCGTACGTTCGTGAAGAAATTAATAAGGTTCCACCAGTTCGAACGTTTCGAACGAGGTTTGGAGATCTCAAAACGTTGAAGAACTTTCTTAACTCTGGAACGGATCTTGTTACCCCGAATGTCACTTTCGGGTTCAATCCCACTTTCCCGATTGTTGATACTGATCTTGTTCTCTTTTTTGAGAAGTTTGGAAAGCGCATTAAGTCACTAAGAATCGAAAACAGCAGCAACAGTGGAACAGTGGCTCTTCCACCAATCGTCATTACTGAAATGGAAGCATGGATAACCAAAAATGTTCAAAAGAACAAAGAGGGATTCGAGATCGCCACGATTCCTGTAGAAGTCCATGAACAATTTGATGAGAATGGAAATGTTTTACAAAAAAAGGGGCAAATTGAGAAGGATAATGATAACGCAAAAGATAACCGGAAAGATGAAGACAGTAAAGAGTTTAGAACAGTGCGGGCAGAGAAGATTTACGAAGAAATTGGTGAACGGCTGGAGGATTCAAAGTCAAATTGTATAGTGAATCCTAATTTCGGAAAAGGGATCGACTTGCAAATGGAATCAATCGGATTAAAACAAACTGAAGAAAGTCCAGTTTACGCGACGCCAATGAAGAAGAAGCTACCAGCTATTCCGGATGTTTCAACTTCTGAAGTTCCAGTAGAAAATGATGCCTCATCATCACCAAGCACCTTAAATGAATCTGTGGCAATCCAAATTCCTCCTGAAACCGCTGAGGAGGAAGAAGCTCGGCAAAAAGAGGATAATTCTCCAGCAGAAGAGCCGGAAAACAAGAAAGAAATTAAACGCTTTAAACTGAGTGATTACATTCAAGTGAAGTTCATAAATGACGCTGCTGCAAGAAAAGTTCTAGCGAATCCGGACTATCTTCCAGTACCGTACGATCCTGCAGGATACACAGAGTTTGCAGATTTCTACCCTTACTATTTGGGTCGACATTTTGACTCTCGTAATCGAAGACTCCACATTCTAGGGACTACTGGAAGCCTGATTTTTTTCCTTTTGGGGCTCGTAACTCTCACTCCGGTCCTTTTTCTAGTTGGCATACTCCAAAGATGTATTTGCATCTGGACAGGCCATTACTTCTTTGAAGAAGGAAACAAAGCTCTCCAAAATCCTGTTAAGAATTCTTTGTATTCGGTGAGTTGATTTCAAAATCTATTGAATTCGCATTGTCATATAAGTCAACCAATCTGTAACACACATTTTTGTTTTCAGATTATGGGAGATTGTAAGCTATCGTGGGAAGTTGCAAGTGGGCAGAGAGCGTTTTGATAGCCAGTCTATATTTGGAAGCATGGAAGTTGATAAAGACTTTATCAACTTCCATGTTTGGAAGTAGATGAGATTCAAGACTACAAGAAAGTCCTCTTTGAGTGTGGCTACATTGTAACTATTTGTAACCCAATTAATATTGATAGGAGCATAAAGTTTAATTAGGGTATTCGAATGCATATGTAATATGCATGTATACATATATATTTTAATAGATATTGCTTAATACAAAAAAGCGTGAATTGCAATTATGTGCCATATAAGAAGAAAATTTTGTGCAATTTTTAAATGTTTCCTTCCCTTAGTGTATTCTGCTTAATTTTAATACACACTCTTACACAATAAACTATTATTACAAGGAATATTACAGCCAACCCGGTTAGCTTGTTTTTAGCACTTCTGTAAATACACTCAAAATGTCTGTTATCTCAGTTTTCACAAGAGGAGGAAGTTGCTTATAATGTTCGTCAATGGCAGTTGCATTTCGGGTCATTGCAGAACCCATAATGTTTAAAAGTGGGCTGACAACTTGGGAGATGTCAAAGTCCAAGTAAGATTGCAGCAGACTTTCAGTGTCCGAGTCTTCAGATTGGCTTTGTCTGGCTAATCGAGGCTTCAACTTTTTCAGAACTCTGAGTAAATCACTTCGTAAAATCCTAGCACAATAGTCCGATGGAATAGTATTGGTCATTTCAGCAACAGATTCCAAGTCGAGTTCAATCAAATCCTCATCTTCATCTTCGTAGTCCTCTTCCTTCAAATCAAATGGAAGAACACGATTTGTAGGCTCTTCACCGAACTTTCGAACTGGGGCAGCTTCCAATTCTGGATACGTTTTGTTCCCGTCTACATTCAAGCCTGAAGAAATGGACGAATTCGAGCTGATAAAACCATTGGAAGTAAAGATATCATCTAAACTCACACTGGAGTTGTCAGGAATAGAGATAGGTGTACTACTTGGATTACATACGGCCTGTAATTAAAGACATAATCAATCACTAGAACTATAAGATCCATTTCCATAAGTATTCGATAAGACCTTTACCTTTTTAAGGAATGTAATCCAAAAAAGTAAAATAATGAAAAACTTCATTTTGCAATTGAGGGCAACGTGAGATTTACCTGTAATATTATGTTGCGTTTTGTTCACAAGCACCTGAAAGCAAACTAATTCTTCCGAGATTGCTAGGAACTACCAGTTCCAATACTTCCAATATGCAGTGATTTCATTAACAGTACATTCACCTAGTGTAGTATACAACTTTCATAAATTAATCATTCACTATAAATTATTCACATTTATTTGACATCGCCCACATCTCTGGAGTCAGAGACAGTGTGTCTCCGTAGCTTTGCTCAACACACTCGGCGATTTCTAATGCTTCAATTTCCATACAATTCTGTCCGTGAATTACAGACACAAATGGCACAATGTTTAACTTGATGTAATTACGAGAGAAAATGAAACAGAGACCGCATTCAGCAACGATGAGTATTTATTGTTTCAGTTGATAACGAGCAACCACAGTTATCTTATTATGTACAGCACAACGACCATTCATCACATAAACATAAAAACTGTATTCAGTTGAGATTGAACGATAATAATGGAAGGAATTAAGTATAATGCACGGACTTATTGGCGAATACGCACATAACATCAGAAAGGACGAGATGGGAATATATACTTGACTTTTTCAGGTGGAAGGTCAGGTTACAGCACAACGGATCGCAGTCATATAAATAATGTCATGGCTTGGTTGGTTCAACACAGTTTGATACAGTTCAGAGCTCAGATGAGATGATTAAATAAATGCTTCGCTTGGATTAGATCTGCCATATCTGTAATTAACTCTTCGAATCTCGAAGTGTCATCTCCTTCAAGCAGATTTACTTCCGGGTAGCATTTTGGTCGTAGTTGTGGATTCTGTTACATGAGAAAAGTGGGCATAAGTTGTAATATCCAAGTTAATCTATTATTTAACGATTGTTAACACAATGCACGCTTATCACCTGAAAGTCCTTGTGAAGTTCAAAGACCACCTGACAAAAGAGGAAGCGAAGTATAATCAGACGGAGAAAGTCATCCGGCATCAGTTTGATATAAACGTCCCAGGAACTAATAACAGGTTGGTTAGAGGAATCTTGTTGCTCTTGTCGGTGAACAACGAGAATTCGATCGAAGGCTTCAGAAAGAAAAATATTCAGAAGATGCTCAAGCTGGTTCCACGTAGTTAAAGAAATTGACTTCACACCCGCAAGGGCACAAAGTCCTGCCAATGGACAATGAAGAAAGAGAGTGAAGATAGATCCTCTGGTGGATGTAGGCAAACCTGATGCAACATTACTCCCTGTATTGTTACTTAACACCTCCGGACTCATCAGTACAACTAAAGGCTTTCCAAAGTTGTTCTTTTCACGAGTCAGATCCAAAAATGTGCCTGAGTTATCTGAATCCACAATGAAGAATAGCGGCTTCCTCGTCAGAGGAATAAGATCCGAGGGATATAGACTAAATACAATAAGAAATCAATAGTGTAATAGTTGTAATACCAAGCAATCAGCATTCTCATTATTTCTCATTGTGTATTGAGTAAGTATAGCGTACCAGTTAATCTCTCGACTAGATTCCTCAGCCGAAGAAATTCCCTTGGGAGAATCGAAAGGGGGAACACTTTTAATATGGTGGTGCTTATGTCCCTTAAGGGAAGTCGTAGCTATTCCTTGATTTAGAGCAGCCGCGCACGGGTCTCCAGAGATGTAAATCAAGAGAACTCCATTCCAAGGGAGATCACTCCAGGCTGCATTTAACGTTACAAGAATTTGTTCAATGGGTGCGCGGTACAGAAGGTACTTGTGAGGGTTCTTTCCTCCGTCATATCCACTGGATATCATTTCACCTCCACTCAGAGACAGAATGTTATTGGCACATCGTTCGCTACTGCTGGTATTGATTGCTGTGCATTCAACAGGCAGAGCGCGTTCAAAAGTTTGAGTCATTCGAAACATATCTACTGTCAGTTCAGAGAACTTGAGTTGGTCCTGTTTGTTCCCCACAATAAGGATCTCGTGAAGTTTGTAAGATGATCCACAGGAGGGGGAGGCTGCTGTAGGGCTGCTTAGTAAGGATGAATCTTTGCTTGGGTTGAGTGGACGGTAGTTCTTGGGAACAAGTTCGGATCGTGGTAAACGATGAGAAAGAATCAGAAAAGTATCCATAATAGGGTCTACCAACTTGTCTGTACAATTGTCCACTACAACCACAGGAGAATCTGCTTCGATGAACGAGCGGATTTCTGATAAAACCAAGTTCCATTCGAGTTGCTCTTCTGGCTCGTCGTCGACGGTTGCGACGTAATTCTCAACTTGGAGTGACAACTCCTGTAAGAGGAAATTGATTTAGCAAAAAGTAATATAATAGATTAACATATTGAGCAAATTAAATCATAGGAATCTCACCCGGAGAAGGTCCTTAACATTGTGTTTTCTGAGAAGGAGAGAAACAACAATGAACCTAGCATAATATCTCAACTTTTTCACAATTAAGCCTGAGGACTCTTGATGACCAGGTCCATTTTGATCAATAACTTCTGATGTCCTAGAAGAATCTCTTCGCGCTGCATTGTTACCACTTCTACCGGATGATCTGGCGGCATAGTATCCTCTCGCACGTATGGCACCGTAAAATGAATGGGCTTCTTGGAGATACGCTAGTTCTGAAGTTCTCAGATAATAGTGAAAATATAGTTGCCCAATTTTGGAAGCAATGTCTCCGATTTGCCACCTCTTCAGTCCATATTTTTTATCTAATGTTGCTCGATGCATTTGCTGGAATTTCCACAATCGAGTGTAAATGTCAAATGCTCTTGAGAAGTAAGCCTGCTGGCACGACAAAGTTGCTGCACCAGGTCCACCAGCCCCTCCTGTCGAAGCGGATGAAGCAACGCTTCCCCCAAGGATTTGATGATGACTCGAAGTCAAAATGCCGTTAGAATGATTCTGGGGATTGTAGGCTGCCCCTAAAGTCGAAAAATGCGGGGGTAGGTCTCTATATTGAATAAAAAGTACAATCGATATGAAACTTATGACCCAGTTCTTTTCATGCTATTCATATTCATAATGGGCGAAATCAAAAGGTAACCTCAACTGATTGAAGAGCTGTTTAGATTTCTCGAGGAGATGACAAAATTCCTGAATAATTCTTTTCTCCTGGAGAGTAACGAGTATGTGATTATTGGAATCTATTGGTGGAGGTGGACAGACGCTCCCATTCCCCGTGGTAGGTGGTGTAACTCCACTACTACTATGACTCTGTGTATGTGGATTGTTGTTGGTCAACAATGGTTGTTGTGGTGGTGAGGAAGACTGCTGCTGCTGCTGCACCTGTTGGTGACCACCGATGACGTGACTGTTCACCAAAGAGGGTGGTTGGTCTGGAGGGGATGAATGCTGTACAAGATGTGGAGGTCCTCCACCATTTGGAAGTCCTCCTTGTGGGAGGAGTGCACCAGCCACTCCTGAAGAGGACTCAGAAGATTCCTCAGAAGAAGAGGACCTTCCAGACACCATGATCATCGTGCGTAGACTGAGTGCACCACCACCGTCATCCGGGTGGGATTCCTCATATTATTGATTTTCCTGGAGAAAGTGCCTGCCTGCAGTAGTGGACCTCTTTCTTACCCGGGTATTATCCCCATTGTATACATATAATATGTATCTATTCAACCCCTTCTTATGAAGAATGCAGATATGCAATGACTCACTCAATGCAGTGGAGAAAGACCGAGGAGACCCACAAGAAATCGGACCATATAAATTTTATCATGCTATCGAAATCGTCTGATAAAAGACTTGGAGTTATTTTGTAGTTTTTTTGTAAAATTTTGTCAGAATGACCACATCCAATAAATGAATCAGCTTACCCCATTGGTGATTTCAATACAATTGGTCATATACCGGAAGAAATGCTCGGGGTACATTGAGACTCAAGGAGCAATGTGAGATTTAAAATGAGCGCGCTAGAACGTCCCTCGTCCCCGTCTTTATTTTCTTTTTCCTCTGGTCAATCTTGTCGTTGGGGTTGTCGCTCTCAAGTGTCGCTTGTTCAGTTCTAGGTCCGAGGTTTCAGCTCAAGATTCAGTTCTGTCGACTGTCGACAGTGTCAAATCGTCGCCGTTTCGAAACAGCAAATTGTGTAAGTAAAAATGTGCTCATTCACTGACAATAATGATTAACTGTTCAATATTGTTTTACTAACGTGAGTTCTGAGGGTAATACCCTCTAAAAATCCTAATTTCTAAAATATGTACTTCAGTGGAAGTCTTCAATATTTAGAGAGAGAAACATTTTGATAGTATTCATTGATTGTGGGATTGCTGCAAAAAATGGGACGCACTTAATTATTGTTTATTAATTGTGGGTACGTGTGAATTCTTTCCAGGTCCACGATTCCGGTTCTGAAAGATGGTGCGTTTTGATAATGCTCGGGTGAAAGCGCTGTTGAAGCCAGGGGGAAGTTACAATGGAGTGAAAGGGTCGATTGTACGGCTGAAAATAATTGACTTCATGTAAGAGCAAAGAGCGTTTGTTGACATTCTTCATTTGGTCGTACGAAGTTACATGGGGTGCTTAATGTTATCTGTTTTTTCCAGGACGTACAGCAGAGTTGAATTGAGAGCAGGGCCAAGCATTAATTTGATTTTGGGCCCCAATGGAACTGGAAAGAGTACAATTGTTTGCGCGATCTGTATTGGGTTAGCAGGGAAGCAGAAGATTTTAGGGAGGGCGAATTCACTTAAAGAGTATATTCGCCATGGGTGTAACGCAGCAAGTGTTGAGATAGAACTTTATAATCCAGATGGGATGAACTTTGTTATTAAAAGATCGATTAAAGGAACATCCAAAGAGGCTGGAGGCAGGGACCGTCGAGATGTCAATACTGGAGCAACCTCAACTTGGTACCTTAATGGGAGGAAAGCTCAACCTGGAGCGGTTAGTGTTCCTTTTCTAAGAAGTATTCTAATATTCAATTCGATTGTGTATCATGGGCATTGGTGTGTGACTGAACTAAAATGGTATTTCAGATTGACCAACTTCTCAATCAACTGAACATTCAGCTGGATAATCTTTGTCAGTTCTTACCACAGGACCGTGTGCAAGAATTTTCTAAGATGGACTCTTACACTCTTCTTCGCTCAACACAAGAAGCCATGGGAAGGACCCAGCTAACCGATAGGCATGACAGATTAATGAACTTTAATGATACAGTAAAGCAACTGGAGCACAGCATTAAAAACTCTGAAAGCTTGATCAATATGAAACAACAACAGTTAGGGCGACTTCAGAGAGACGTGAAGAATCACTTGGAGCGTGAAGCAATGAAAAAACGAGTAGACGAGTTGACGGGGAAGAAGGCATGGTTTGTGTACTTAAAAAAGTTGCACCTATTTCGAGATGTAAAGGCTAAACTTACCGAGATACAGAAGAAAAAGCTGGAAGAAGAAAGGCAATTGGCACCAATGCGAAAAGCAGTACAACTAATGGAAAGCAAATTAGTGAAGTACAGACAGGAACTTAACAAAGTTCGGAGCGAAAACGTATCTATGTCCAGTTCGATTCGGAGGCGTTATGAAGAAGAATGTGATCGCATAGAATTAAAAGTAAGCGAAATCTCGACAGAACTGGAAGTCAAGGAGAATGAAGAGAAAGGTAGAATAAAGCGTTACGAGGCGGCACGTGCCAAGTACGAGGCATTGAAGCGAGAAGTAGACGCCTTATATCTTCGTGAAGACTTGGATGGTATGATTTAGTTGAAAGTATACTGTATTTGACCTAAATGTAATTTATATAATTTGAAATTAACTGAACATATACTTTCTCAGATGCTAAGCTGCAATCAGAACTGCAAGGCTACAAAGATCTTACTACTAGATTGTCTGGCAAAGTATTCGAGGTGGAAGGTGGGATAACAGAAAATGAAATGGAACTCAGAAATCTGGACTATAGAATTTCAGAAACTCAAAAGCAGCTCACAAGTCTGGATGACATTCGTGTATCCAGATTAAGATTTCTGCAGAGAGAATACAGAGATGTGCACGCTACTGTTGAACTCTTACAAGACCCTTTAGTACAAGAACAGTTTAAGGGTACTGTTCACGAGCCAATTATTCTTCATACCTGTGTAAATGACCTAAAATATGGCGGTCATGTTGAACGAGCTTTGGGAATGGACACTATGACAGCCTTCCTGGTCGAGGAAGCTGACGACCTCGAAATGGTACTAAAAGTGACTAAAGCAAAGGGGCTGAGGGTTAGTGTGTACCACTTCCCGGGCAGGAAAAACTTTCAGCGTCCAATTAACACCGTCAATGATCAATTAAAGTAAGTGAGATTCAAGTCGCACTATAATAGTGTCAATGCATTGTCTTTTCTAAGCAAAACCTTATTTGTTGCAGACGATATGGGTTCGAGCAAAGTCTTCTTGATTTAATTGATGCTCCAGACTACTATCTTAATTTTTTCGTGGATAGGAGACGGTTTCATACAACATTTGTAGGAGGTAGCAAAACCACGGAGCTCCTCGATAAAATCTTGGCCGAAACAGATCTGCGAATTTTTTTCACCGACAAACAGCATGTCATGGTACAACGCAGTAACTACGCAAGCTATAAATGTACATCAACTAGTTTCATCAAACCTGCTAGAATTTTCACTACGATGATTAACGCCTCAGAAAAGGATCGGTTGGAGGAAAGTTTACGACAGTACAGTGGAGAACGTGCAAAAGTAGAACAGTCTAAACGAGCGAAGCAACCGGAACTCCAACGACTGTTGATAGAGCGGCAAGAAGCAGAAGTGAAGTGGAAAGATGTTCAAAGTAAGATAAATCACAAGCTTCAGTCGAAGGCGAAATTAGACGCGGCGAAATTGGCAATGGATAAGTTGGCTAAAGGTGATGGGACCTTAGAACAGTTCCGACGAAAAGCTAAACAAGACATACGAGTAAGTTTGGGAATGTCAAGAAAATACGTTTGTCAAATTAATTATGAAATTATTTTGCTAACTTTCCAAGGCTGAAAGACTTAAAGCAATAGGGATGATGGAATGGGCTACGAATGCGCTCGAACAAAACACCAGGAAAGGTCAGGACTTCATGATTTTGAAGAGACAAGTCAGCTGGCTTCAAAGCAGAATTATTACCAAACAGAACACCTTAGATGAAATGGAAGTTAACATTAACCAGTACAATGTAAGTATTTCGTATCGTTTGCATACTTGAGTTCTACAAGAAATGAAAAAACCATTAGAATTTGTAAATAATTTTTAAGGGTGACATTGCTCGACTGAGCGAAGAAACAAAGGTTAGAGCTGACGAAGCTGAATCTGCAAAGAAGGACGCCATGGCCAAATCTCAATTGAAAGAACCTCCTTCAGATGTTAAAAACGGAGAAATCACAGAGGAAGATGTTGATAAGGAGTGCTCTGATGTTTCAATTCAGGTAAGAAGCACCAGCGTTTAACATCAACTTGAAATCTCATCTCAACTTTTGAGTACTGTGCTATTCAATCAAATCGAAATGCAAATGCAATCGCGTTCTGATTTTTGCAATTTCTGAAAATTATTTGAATCAGATGTCTTTCTTGGCGGAGATGCAATCTTCGATTATTCAAGACTTGGAAAATACTCAAAAAGAATTTGAGCAGCTAACAAGAGAACGCGATGCAAAACAAGATTCACTTGTCCAGAAAAAAAGTCAAATCGACTCAATTAAGACTGAGTGGCTAACGGCGTTAGGACGTCTAATTGACAAAATAAACGGCAACTTTGGCAGATTTTTTGCTTCTATGGGATGTGCTGGCGAAGTTTCCTTAAGAAAGGAAGATGAGGTAAATAATATGGTCGATAATATTTAATATGGTATTTAATGAATGGATCGAGTAATTGAGAATTGTTCAACTTTGCAGAACGACTTCAGTAAATATGGTATTAAGATAATGGTGAAATTCCGAGCATCCGAACCGTTGTCAGAAATGTGTGGTGGTAAAGGCACTCAGCAGAGTGGAGGGGAACGAATGATCACTACTGCCTTATATCTTCTCGCATTACAAGAATTAACTGTTGTTCCTTTTCGAGTTATTGATGAAATCAACCAGGTGCCTTTTTTGTTTGTGTAGCAGTCTAAAACAATGTAACTTTAAAAATGCTAATTGTAACCATTTTGACCCATGGTTTTTCATAGGGAATGGATGCCAAGAATGAAGCCAGATTCTTCAATCTCTTAAGTGCTATGACAAAAACTGAAGGTACACCTCAGTATTTTCTGTTGTCTCCTAAAATGCTTCCAGAAGTCGAGTATCCCGATCATGTCACTTTCCACATTATCATGAACGGGCCTAAAGTAAATGTGCGGTCAATCGAAGAGAATCACGCCGACGACGGGGACGACGATTAGTAGCTCTACGATTAGATTTCGCGTTATTAAATTATACAAATACCTTAATCCGTAAAGTTCAAACTAATTGTAATTCTTTTACTGTTAGATATTAATTATGCAGTTAAATAGATACAGATAACTTCAGGTACGGAAATAGGAGAGTTTCGGCAACTTTGTTTGTACTTTGTATAAGTCTAGTGGTAATGCAGTAGCCCAAAAGTGTACAGTTTGTATATTTTAATTGAATTAGACTTCACTAATAAAACTTACTACTACTTCCAGAGAATACTAAAATCTGCTTATGCATATATGCATATGCCTGGCAACAAAAGTTCACACTGGTTTTCAAGGGCTGCATCCTCGCATGTGGCCAAGTTGGAATGCAAATCGTTAGAAAAATCTATGCTGCGTTGAATGAAAAAGAGTTTATCTACATGGAACAAACGGTTGTCCAGTTGTTCGAGGTCAAAGGGTGCCGAGTGGGGAATCGAGGGTACAAACCACATAGCCAAACCAACAGTATAGTTCGAGTCTCACTCTCCCCGAGACCAACGCACATCTCACGGAGGGATATTCGAAAGTGATGCATACTGTTTGGGTTAGTTTGCAACATTCATTTTCTGACATGGCTGGTCGTACTCGTCGTAACGTAATGTTAACAACTCTCCTGAAAGTTTTTGACTGACATTTTAAAATCGAACTATAAAATACGTTTTAATTGCTTAATTAATTATTAATGACACTTGCTTTCGATAAAATGGTTTGTTGAAGTTGAAAGTGCTAATGAATCCGTATTTGTCGATCAGAAAGGTCGCATGGGCGTAGTACTACTAGGCACTAGGGCACCTATCTATTACTAGGACAAGAAGCACTTGAATAATTAATCATTGCGCTCTTATTGGAGTGATTTTCCATCTAAAATCTTAA
>Ga0194135_10001309_pt1 | contig 14717 bp, 14 predicted proteins | sample LitLau_LLRF_2013_FD_134024 | JGI IMG/M metagenome (GOLD analysis project Ga0194135, IMG submission 134024) | Freshwater sediment microbial communities in response to fracking from North America - Little Laurel Run_MetaG_LLRF_2013 (version 2) | ecosystem: Environmental > Aquatic > Freshwater >...
GAGTTCCGGTAAAAATAAGATCTCCTTTTTTCAGCGTGATATACTGCGAAACGAAAGCAATGATTTTCTCGAAAGAGAACAAAATGTTTTTTGTGTTTCCATTCTGACGGGTCTCTCCGTTTATTTTGAGTTCAAACTGCAGATTATTGATGTCTGCCAGCTGTGATTTAGGAATAAAGTGACTGATTGCAGCTGAGTTGTCGAATGCTTTAGCCAATTCCCATGGCAACCCTTTTTCTTTGTGTAAAGTTTGAATATCGCGGGCAGTAAAGTCTATCCCCAGGCCAACTTCCTCAAAATAATTACCGGCAAATTTTTCTGCAATATGTTTACCTTCCTTACAAACTTTAAGTACAACTTCCAGTTCATAATGAATATCCGAAGAGAAGTCAGGAATATAAAAAGGTTTATTATCCTTCAGTACAGCCGTATCTGGTTTTAAAAAAATTACAGGACTTGATGGGAGGGGGTTATTTAGTTCTTTAGCGTGAGCAGCGTAGTTTCGGCCAATAGCAATTACTTTCATTCAAATAGGTATATAATAACAGATCCTTTATCTCAGCATGCTTCTGCATGCACTGTAAAAGTAAATTATATCCGGTAAAAAAAAGACTTATAGAAGTATTTTTCTAATCTCCGGAGGGAGTAATCAGCAGGAAAAATAGAAATTATAAGATTGAGATCCGTTTAACTACTGTTTCTGAACCGGCAACAAAACGAAGGAAGTAAATTCCACTGTTCAGTCGGTTGGGAATAGTAAACGTTTTAGTCTGTTCTCCGGCAGATAACCTTTCGTTAGATAAGGTAACCACTTCATTGCCTAATAAATCCATGATTTTAATAGACAGGTTTGATTCACGTTCCAGACGTACGGTAAGATTGATCTGGTCATCCACAGGGTTAGGATAAACTTTAAGTACAGAAAGGATCTTATCGGGTCTGCCATTGCCTGGTCTGCCGTGTGAAAGTAGGCTGTTGTAAGGAGTGAAAGTTGAACCGGGAAGATAGCTGGGTTTATACGAAGGCACATCTCCTCTGATCTGTGGGGTCCTGACTATTCTTTTGTATTTGCTGATACTGTCAGCCCTTTGGGCAAAAACTGTGGTTGCACAACATAAACTGATGCAAAATATGCAAATCAAGTAAATTAGTGAGACCGTTTTAGTTTTTGTATCCATCTATTGCAACAAAAGTAGTGAATAATTCCGCAGAATAATTAAAGAATTTATCTTCTAAACAATATTTAACACAATTTAACAGTTACCACTCATTATTTAAGATAATAGCATCTTTTTTATACATAATAGGATTGATAGGTGTCAGCTGGTTGCGTTTGCTTGTATTATTTTTATAATTTCAAAATTGTTTTATTGATTATCTTTATTGATTTATTATCGATATTTTATTAATTTTGAAAACAATTTAAACCTAAACCAATATCTATGAAAAAAAAGTGTTTGCTTTTTGTGCTCTGTATTATAGCAGGGACATTGACCTCGCGTGCCCAATGGTCATTAGGACTTGAAGCTGGGTACAACAAAAATTATCTATTTACCAATTCTGGTTTCAGAGCCTTTACTGAATACAAACCTGAGGATGGTTTTACTATTGGTTTACCCGTTAAGTATACGCTGAATGACTGGTTCGGTATACAGGCCGATCCACAGTTTATACGTAAAAGTAACCGGTTGGAGCGTTCTGGTTTTTTTGAAGGAGTATATCAGAAAAACACGAACAGTTATATTCAGTTGCCGCTGATGGCGCATTTTACCTTTGGAGGACATAAACTCAAAGGGTTCTTCAATCTCGGGGGATATGCCGGTTATTGGGCAGCCTCACATATCAAGGGGACACAGCTCGATGTTTTTGGACAACCTAATGTTGTTCCTGATGATTTTCAATCCAAAAGATATCTGGATTACATCCCGGGAGATAGCTATGATGAGCAATATAGTTTCGACAGTCGTCGCGACCGCCGGATTGAATTGGGAGTGCTGGCAGGAACAGGTGTCAGTTATCAGCTTAAGCCCAGGTATGAGCTTTTTGCGGAAGGAAGATATTATCGTGCACTGACTGATCAGCAAAAGAACTATATGCTCAATCAGATCCCCCGCTATAATGATACTTTCGTCATCCAGGTAGGATGTATGTATCGGTTAGGCAAATAATCAGGCCCATTTAATTACAATCAATAACCAGGATTTTATGAATCCGACATGATTAAAATAATCATTAAAGGATCCATCCGACAAATAAAAAACAATAAACATAAACAGATGAAATCAACATACTCATTTTTATATAAAAATATGTTCAGGATTGCAGTTTGCATGCTGATCATCACTACAGTGAGTTCCTGCCGGAAAGAACTGCCTCAGATCAATCAGCCGGAACGTTATATTTCCGGAAATTTCAGTGAGGCTTTTGAAGCCTACTGGAACGGAATGAATAATAACTACATTTTTTGGGATATAGATCCGACCAACTGGGATGACGTATACAAAAAATACAAACCTTTATTTGCACAGATGAATATCAATGATTCTACTGATGTCAGGAAATCATACACCTATTTTAAGGAAATGACATCGCAGCTGGTTGATTCACATTATGCTTTACAGATCAATAGTAAATATGTGAAAGATTCGGCAACTTACATCAGTCCTTCTGATATAAGACATTCAAAACAGCCTGGATACCATGGAAATATTAACCCTAATTTCTTTTACAGTACTATCCCGCCGAAATATCTCGATCCGGGTTATGTAAAGGGGTTCGTTAATTTCCCGGACGGAAGCCAGTTTTTTGCCATAGCTGGTAAGATTAAGAATAACATTCTCTATCTCCATTTTAACAGCTTTAAGCTAAAGACGGTTTATGGGTTAACGACTACAAATAATGCACAAAAGGCATTGAAGTATTATTTTGATCAGTTACAAAACACGGCTGGTCTGAAAGGAATTATTATGGATGTCAGAAGTAATGGTGGAGGTGCACTAGCAGATATGGATTTTCTGGTAGGTGCCCTGACTGACAAATCTTATAGTATTGGCGCAACACGCTCAAAAGGAGGAATGGGACGGCTGGATTATACCCCCTGGATAGATGCCCGTGTTCATCCTGCTAAAGATGCAAAAGCATTTACGGCCCCGATAGTGGTATTGGCCGATCTGAATTCTGTGAGTATGGCTGAGATGACCACTATGGCATTGAAAGCATTACCTGCGGGGAATGCTACTTTTGTCGGAGAACGTACCTGGGGAGGTAACGGCCCTTTAGTTGGTAATGATGATTTTTATAACGGAGGGCAATTCAAAACAGATTTTATGAGCCTGGTTTATACCTCCACTTTAATGATGCGTTATAAAGACGGTAAGATTTATGAAGGATTGGGCTTTCCACCGGATATAGAGGTGAAATATAATAAAGCTGCCCTTGATGCAGGAACCGATCCGCAACTGGAAAAAGCGATTAGTCTGATCCCTCAATAAATATTTTTTTAGAGAACATTTCTGATGGCCGTCTTCTACGTAAGTAGGGGACGGCTTTTTGTATTGGTACGGTGCCTGTTCATTATTACTTAAAGGCGTGACGCCCTGTATTCCAGCTGTGTCTAAAGTGGATTTGATACGTATGTGATACGGGTTTGAAACGCTCTGACCCGTTTCAAACCCGTATCAAACGCGTGTCGAAGACGTTATAAACTGAGGAGAAGTATAAGGTTAATATTTGTTGTGATATTATTTTTATACTGGATTTTAATATCTATATTGTTAATATGATATAGTTTATATAAAAAATTGCAGTTATGGCGATATTCAGCAAAGGTACGAATGATGGTTTTACAGGCAGGATTGGTAATACAGTCACCTATTGGCGATATGGAAAACTCGTCAAGAGAACAATTGGTTTACGTACAGATGAACCTACGGTTCCAGTATTAAGGAGCAGGCAGGTAACTGCCCTGACTACAGCTTTACTGAAACCTGTTAAAAGCTTTATTGCTGTTGGCTTCGAACTGGAAGGAAAACTTGAACTTAAGAGTTATTATACTGTAGCCACTTCTTATAACCGGTTAAATGCAATTTCAGGTACCTACCCAGAGCAGCGAATAGATTTTACAAAAGTTTTATTTAGCCGTGGCAAGATGCCCCTTACACCCAATATTTCTGTACGCCGGACGGAGGGAGGTTTGATTTTTAACTGGGATGCCAGCTTTACTGCAGTGGGGGTAAACGGAAATGACCAGGTGATGCTGATGGCTTATGCTCCAGGCAGTTCGGGTACTGTATTTCAATTGAATGCTGGCAGGAGAAGTGAAGGTGAAGCCAATTTATCTATTCGGAGAAGGAGAAAACCATTACTACTGGAAACTTATATCTCCTTCATCTCTGAAAATCGAAAAAGAGTTTCTAACAGTATTTATACGGGGCAGATTATCTGGTAAATAAGTTGGCTTCTATGGGCCTGAAATAAATTAAATAATTATGGCAATTTTAAAGCAAGGCTCAATAGGCGTATTCACCGGAAAAATAGGTGCATTGGTAATTGTGAAGTGGAAAGATAAGTATGTTGGCAAAAGTAAGCCAAAATCAACATCAAAAAAAGCTACGGTTTTACTGGATGCCCAGCAGTCTAAGTTCAGAACAGTGGGTAAGTTTCTACGTATGGTTCAGTCTGTGGTGCCTTTTAGTTTTCAAAAGATACCTAAAAATATGACTGCGATGAATTATGCCATGTTGTATAATCTAAAACATTCAATCAGCGGTGTGTATCCGGATTTTGCTTTGGATTTTGCTCAGGTGAAGTTAAGTGAGCCAGCAGATTATACAACTGAAATTGATAATGGATTTAATGTGTCAGGAAAGGCATCCGGCAAGAAAATCAAAGTATCCTGGGAAACAGATGAGCTGCCGGAATATGAGGAGACAAAATCTACAGACCGGGCTTATTCTTTTATCTATCATCCCGGAAAAAAAATATCTGTTAGTCCGGTGCCTCCTCAGAGAAGTGAGCTAGGTATTGAGGTTAGTTTGCCATCTGCATTTTTGGGTAAGGTACATGTCTGGATTTTCTTTGCATCTGAGGATTATAAATTGGTGTCGCAGACGCTGTATCTGGGAGAGTTTAATGTAGAGTCCTGATAGAAAAAACTGATGCCGAAAAAATAGATCAGAAAAGAGGGGCCATAAGAGCAAATTTGATTAAAGGAAATCAGGGTAAGAGATCAATAAGAATATTTAATTCAGGTAAATGCGCAGCAAGAAATATTCATTTTAAAATTCTCCAGGAGAATCAGAATTTTTTGATCTTAAATGAGAATATTTTCCCGTTTGAACTTTTAAATCCTCAGGAAAGTACAGAATTGACAATGATAATTTCTGAGGGATCTCTAGATAAAATAAAAATTCACTTTATTTGGGAAGACAATAATGACTTAATCAATAGTTATGAGCGAGTACTGACCCTTTGATTTTTAAAATCGTATTGTTAATAAGAATAATAACCACCTTAAATTAATAATGGAAGATAATAACTCAATGCAATTTTCTGATATCATCTTTTACAGTTCTCCCGAAGGCGAGGTAAAAGTTGAGGTTATATTTAATGATGAAACTTTTTGGCTTAGCCAAAAGCGAATGGCAGAGCTGTTTGGTGTTGAGATTAACACAGTTAATTATCACCTTAAAGAAATTTTTAAAAGTGGTGAATTGCAAGAAGATTCAGTTATTCGAAAAATTCGAATAACTGCAGTAGATGGAAAAAACTATCTTACTAATTTCTACAACCTGGATGCGGTAATTGCAGTAGGATATCGTGTAAATAGCTTTAGAGCAACACAATTCCGTATCTGGGCTACCAAACTATTGCGTGAGTTTATTATCAAAGGTTTTGTCTTAGATGATCAGCGCCTGAAACAAGGTGCGAAATTTGGGAAAGATTATTTTGAGGAGCTTTTACAACGCATCCGTGAAATACGGGCTAGTGAACGTAGATTTTATCTTAAATTAACTGATATCTATGAGCAATGTAGTGTTGATTATAATAAGGATGCGGAGATAACTCAGACATTCTTTAAAACTGTTCAAAATAAGTTGCACTATGCAATTTCCGGAAAAACGGCCGCTCAGCTAATTGCTGAAAGAGCAGATGCTGAAAAACCAAATATGGGCCTGCAAACTTTCAAAAATGCACCTGCGGGGAAAATTCTAAAAAGAGATATAGGTATTGCTAAAAACTATCTGATCGAAAAGGAAATTAAAGAACTGGAAAGGATTGTGAGTATGTATTTGGATTATGCTGAAAACCAGGCTGCAAGGCAAATCACAATGAAAATGGAGGATTGGATACGAAAATTAGATGCTTTCCTTCAATTTAATGAATATCAGCTATTAAAAGATGCAGGAAAAGTACATCACGATGTCGCTATAAAATTGGCTGAAAAAGAATATGAAAAATTCAGAGTTGTTCAGGATAGAGATTATGTAAGTGATTTTGAGAAAGAGGTGAAAATACTTTCTAGTAAAATAGTAGATTCATAAAACAAGAAACCCGTCTTCTGATCATTTCAAAAGACGGGTTTCTTGTTATTAAGATCGGGCTCTACGCCGGATTGTTCTTTACATTCAGCTTGCTGTGATGAAATCCATACATAAAGTAAACGACAAGACCTACAACCAGCCATATGCCAAAGCCTATCCAGTTGGAAATACCTAATTCACACATCATATATAAACAGCTCAGCAGCCCTAAAACAGGGATCAGTGATAGATTCTTGGAGATGCAGAAATAAGCAATGACCACGCAGATCCCAAAGAATATCCACATTGGGATTTTATGTTTAAATAAAGACCAGCCAGATTCAAATTTCTTGTCTGCGCTGACAGTACTTCTGTCCATAAAACTTTGATACTGCTCCGGGGTAAGGCTATTTAAGTAGGCTTCGGAGTCTACATTTTTGTCAATGACATTCAACAATTTCTGTTCTGCCTTGATTTCAGTTTTAATACTGCTCAGTTCGTTGCTGTTGAGTAAAGTAATGAAACTGATCGGGTCACGAACTTTATCCTTATTCGTAAGGAAATTGGAAGTTTCCGTTTTAAAATAGGTGAATCCCAGTACGATAAGGCCTATGAATGCAAAAGGAATGATATATTTTGAATTTACATACGGAGTTTTGAATTTACCCCTTGGGATATCGGTTTTGTTTTGTAAAACCAGTACACCGGCACAAACCAGAACAAAGGCAAACAAAGTGCCTATTGAGCACAGGTCTGTAACTATGGTCAGGTTCATAAACAAGGAAGGAACAGCAACTACAAAACCTACTACGATAGTAGCAAAAGAAGGTGTTTTATATACCGGATGTATTTTAGAGAACCTTTTAGGCAATAGTCCGTCGCGGCTCATACTCATCCAGATTCTTGGCTGGCCCATTTGAAAAACAAGCAGTACACTTGCCATGGCGAATACCGCACTGACAGCAATAATCCCACTCATTAGTTTAAGGTTGATGTGGTCGAATACGAAAGCCAGCGGATCACCTACTGCCAGTAAATCATATCTTACAATACCTGTTAAGACCAGTGCAATCGCTACATACAATACAGTACAGATAATGATTGCCCACATCATCCCTCTTGGCAGATCCCGCTGCGGGTTTTTACATTCCTCGGCAGTTGTAGAAATGGCATCAAAACCAATATAGGCGAAAAATACTGCAGAGACCCCTTTGAGGATACCAGAGACACCGTTTGGCGCAAAAGGATTCCAGTTTTTGACATCTACATAGAAAATTCCAACAGAAAGAACCAGTAAAATCACCGCCAGTTTTACAATTACCATGGCATTACTGGCGTTTTTAGATTCTTTCATCCCTCTGTAAACCAGCCAGGTGATTAAGATAATAATACCTAGTGCGGGCAGATCGGCTACAACGTGAAAATTACCGATTTTAGGCGCTGTAATCCAGGCATTATTGGCAATACGGGTTGCATCGTCCAGATTGGCAAAGCTTTTACCTGCATTTAAAAGGGCCTCGGCATGTTTGTGACCATTGAATGCCGTCAGGTAATCCATAGTCGTCCAGTCGGGCAGATTAATCCCGTTTATCCCTAATGCCGGTATTCGGATAGAAGAGAGTAAACCCGTAAAATAATCTGACCAGGAGATCGCCACGGTAATATTTCCGATAGCATATTCCATGATAAGTGACCAGCCTATAATCCAGGCGACCAGTTCTCCAAAGGCAACATAAGAATAGGTGTAGGCACTTCCGGATACCGGAACCATAGAGGCAAACTCAGCATAAGCAAAGGCTGCAAAACTACAGGCAACTGCAGTGAATATAAATAAGAAGATTACAGCCGGTCCTCCGTCTGCACTCGCTTTTCCGATCGTGCTGAAAATTCCGGCTCCAATAATTGCTGCTATACCAAATGCGGTAAGGTCTCTTACCCCCAGTGTTTTGTTTAAATGTGCGCCATGATCACCATAGCCCTTTTCGGCATCTTCTAATATTTTAGTAATTGACTTTTTTCTGAAAAGATTTTCAAACATAATGGGCAATTTGGTTAGATTGATTTGCTGAAATTATAAAAATATTATAGAACTGAGAGCATGTTTAAAATTTATCTGTGGAAGCTCTAATCTAATTTATCTAGTTCATCTTTTACAAATGAAGCCAATTCCCTGATATAACTCACACTGAAATCAAACTTAATTCCTGCAGTCTCATAGATTTCATTCATTGGTTTTGTATAGCCAAGCGCTAGAGCATCCAGGTATTGCTGTAATGCTTTTTCTGGATTTTCCTTGTAATTTTTCCAGATTGCAATAGCGCCCAGTTGAGCAATGGCATACTCTATATAATAGAACGGCACCTGGTACAGGTGTAATTGTTTCTGCCATAAATTTCCGAACTCCTGATCCAGTCCGTCCCAATTCGCAAAACCAGCCCCAAAGCGTTCGTAGATTTGTTTAAAAGCCGTTTCACGGTCTGCAGCATTATGCGTTGGATTCGTGTAGATCCAGTGTTGAAACTGATCGATTACGGCCACCCACGGAAGCGTTTTCAATACATCCTGCAATTGTTCTTTTTTGGCGCGGATCAGCTCGGCAGGATTATCAAAATAAATATGCCATTGATCCATAGAGATTAGTTCCATACTCATCGAAGCCAGCTCTGCAACTTCAGAAGGACAATGTTTAAAGTCATTCAGTTCGAGGTCGGCAGTCAGAAAGGTATGTACCGCATGTCCGCCTTCATGAACCATAGTAGTCAGGTCTCTGAGCGAACCTGCCGAATTCATAAAAATAAAAGGAGCACCAGTTTCTGCCAGCGGATAGTTATATCCTCCGGGAGCCTTACCTTTTCTACTTTCCACATCAAACAGGTTGTTTGCTTTCATCACTGCAAGCATCTGACCTAATTTAGGGTCGATAGCGCTAAAAGCGGCAATCGTTTTTTCAATCAGTTCCTCTCCTTTACGGAAGGGCTTAAGCGCTGCCTTCCCCGAAGTACTTACTTCCATATCCCATGGTTTCAGTTCTTCAAGTCCCAGTAGTTCTGCTCTTTTTTCGGCCTGTTGTTTTAAAATAGGGACAATTTCTTTTGCTATAGCTTCATGAAAAGCATAACAATCTTTAGGGCTGTAATCAAATCTGCCTAAAGCCTGGAACATATAATCCCGGTAGTTTTCGAATCCGGCATTTAATGATACCTGGTGACGCATAGCGACTAATTCATCAAAAACAATATTCAAAGCATCTTTATCCAAAAGACGGCGTTGCTGTATAGTTTCCCATGCCTGTTCACGTACTGCACGGTCAGTATCCTTAATAAAATTAGCGGCTTGTTCAAGCGTATATTCCTGATCATTGATCATGACACTCATAGCTCCCGTAATCGCCTGGTATTTTTGTTGTGTAACCTGTAGTTTAGTAAATAATTCTACGTTTTCATCCCTGTATATCTCTAATGCTTTTTTGACGGCCCTTAAATAAACAAAGTATTTAGCCTGATCCAGCTCGTCAATAAAAGGGCTGTCTGCCAGTTTTTTATTCAGCAGGTTTGCAATGGGAGATATCTTAGGTTCGATCTCGGTAGCGAAATACTGAAAACTATTTACCAGTTCCTCATTCGCCGTATCACAGCTCATTCTGATGTATCTCCAGGCGAAATCTTCTTCCAGTGCAGCTTCAAATTCACTTTTGTCTTTGAGCCATTTTTCCAGTTCAGCGACATTGCTGATTGATCTGTTTTGTAACTCATCGAGGATTGGAGAAAGGTTGTCCCATTTGATTTCAAGATCCTGAGGAATATATACTCTGGTTTTTTTGGGTATAATTAGATTGATCATAGGTTTAGAATTTGCAGATTGTTCTTAAAAAAGCATCCAGTAAAAAGCAGGCAGCAAAAATCACTGAAGCCAGTCCGTTGGTAGTAGCAAATGCCCTGTTTACTTTACTGATGTCATTGGGTTTAACCAGCAGGTGCTGATAGATCAACATAGAACAAAAGAAAGCTACACCCAGGTAGTAAGCCCAGCTGAAAGGGGTAAATATCAAAGGCAGAATGACGCATATTGCAGAAAAAACATGTAAAACCTCCGAAAGGCGAAGCGCCTTTTTTCTGCCGATAGCCGATGGAATAGAATGTAATTTTTCTCCCTTGTCAAACTCTTCATCCTGCAGGGCGTAAATAATATCAAAACCACTTACCCAGAATAATACAGCAAGCGAGTAAAGTACAGGGACAATATTAAACTGGCCTGTTACTGCAATGTATGCACCAATAGGGGCCAGGGATAAGCCTAATCCGAGTACCATATGGCACAAGGCTGTAAACCTTTTGGTGTAACTGTAAAACAGAACCACAAAAAGGGCAACCGGCGAGAGATATAAACAGAGTCTGTTAATAAATGCCGTTGTCATTATAAAAAGTACACAGTTGACGATGACAAAAATAAGCGCTTCATTCGCTGAAACTTTTCCTGCCGGAATATCCCTCATATTAGTCCGCGGATTTTTAGCGTCGATATCCCTGTCCAGGTATCTGTTGAAAGCCATTGCCGAGTTTCTTGCGAATACCATACAAAGGAGTACTAATAACAAAATCACCCAGTTAAAGGGGTGATCCGTCGTGGTAACGCCTAAAAAGAAACCAATCATCGCAAAAGGTAAGGCGAAAATTGAATGTGCAAAAAGCACCAGTGAAAAGTATTTCTTCATTTGGGGTTGATATTAAAAATCTTCTTCAGGAGTTAAGATCGGCATCGCAAAATCAAGATTGGTCTGCTCAATGAAATTCAGGATCTCATCTCTTCCCGCCTGTTTCTCTGCCGAAGTAATGAATATCGGTGGAATCTCTTCGAACCAGCCTGAAAGTTCTTTCTTAAATAAGGCTATTGTCTGATTGGTTTTCGTGGTAGACTGTTTGTCTGCTTTGGTGAAGGCCAGTACAAAAGGTATTTGTATTTCGCCCATCCAGCAGCAAAACTCAATATCGATTTTTTGTGGTGGGATGCGGCTGTCGATTAAGACAAATACACATTGCAGGCTTTCTCTCTTGGTAATGTAATTACGGATAAACTTCTCCCAGCTCTCGCGGCTGTTTTTAGAGACTTTGGCGTAGCCATAACCAGGCAAATCGACGATATACCATTTTTCATTAACCAGAAAATGGTTGATTAACTGTGTTTTTCCAGGTTTCTGGGATGTTTTTGCCAGACCATGCTGATTGACCAGCATATTGATCAAAGAAGATTTTCCTACATTAGAACGGCCAATAAAAGCATATTCCGGCATGTTGGCTACAGGCAGTGCTGAAATCTTGGTATTACTGCAAATAAATGTTGCTGATTTTATAATCATTTGACAAAGGTAGAAAATTAGTTTTCAACAATACTTATCTTTGCCCCATACCATGAGCGAAAAAATAACTCCATACCAATCTGCTACGATAACAAAAAAGGAACAGGTGAGTACAATGTTCGATAACATTGCAGGTACTTACGACTTCCTGAATCATTTTCTTTCTGTAGGAATAGACATTATTTGGCGTAAAAAGGCCATTCGTGAATTATCAGCCCTGAAACCCCAGACTATTCTGGATGTAGCCACCGGCACCGGGGACCTTGCCTTTGAAGCGATCAAAATACTTCAGCCAAAAAAGATTATTGGTGTCGATATTTCTGTCGGAATGCTTGATGTAGCCCGGAAAAAGATTACAGAACGTAATTTGCAGCATGTTTTTACGGTTGAAACAGGAGATTCTGAGGGCCTTCGTTTTGAAGACAACTATTTTGACGCGATTACCGTTGCCTTTGGAGTGAGAAATTACGAAAACCTTGAAAAAGGATTGTCCGATATGTTGCGTGTACTTAAGCCTGGTGGAAAAATTGTGATCCTTGAATTTTCGAAACCAGTAGTTTTTCCGGTAAAACAGCTTTATAATTTTTACTTCAAACACCTGTTGCCGGTTTTTGGGAAAATGTTTTCCAAAGATGCCAGAGCATATACCTATTTAAATGAATCTGCTGTAGCTTTCCCCGATGGAGAGGCTCTGACCACGGTCATGGATAAGGTAGGCTATCAAAATACAAAATACAGGCCACTGACATTTGGGATCAGTACAATATATACTGGTATAAAAGGTTAATATAAATAAATGAGATTAAAGCTAAGCCTGCTGGTTCTTCTTCTTTTACCATTTGCTGCTGTCAGGGCTCAGAACTGGGGTGGCGGTGTAGATGATGAGCTGGTCCATTTTGGCTTTACCTTTCAGTATACCAGTTCCAGCTATAAAGTAGTAAAAAAGGCAGACTGGCGTTTACCCTATGTGCCGGTAGTAGATAATCCACAGAACCTGCCTATCACACCTTCTCTGACTTCCTTATATAGTAAGCCATCTCCGGGTTTTGGGATTGGTTTTGTCGTGAACGGGAGGTTAAGTAATAATTTTGATGTCCGTCTGACACCTACGCTGGTTTTTACAGACAGGCTGATGGAATATGAATATGATATTACAGACCCTTTGTATGTCGGTAATGTGGAAAAGAAAGTAGTGGCCACTATGGTCGAATTTCCGTTGGGTATCAAAATCAAATCCAACAGAAGAAATAACTTCAGGGCCTATATGCTTTACGGGGCAAAATATTCAATGGATATTGCCTCCAAGAAAAAAACAGATGATGCCGGGGCTGCTGAATTAGATAAATTTCTGAAAAATAAAAAAAACTTTGTCTCTGTCGAAGCGGCATTTGGAATGGATTTATACTTTGAATATTTCAAAATGTCTCCGGAAATTAAGCTGTCTTATTCTTTAAGTGATATTATGGATAGCAAGGTGATTAATGCTTACAATGCACCAATTGATAAATTAATGCTGCGTCACGTAACATTCAGTTTATTCTTCGAATGATGCGCCGCTGATAAAAAAATATAGCTTTGTCTGAATTGCAGATAAAAAACAATACAAGGATGAAAATAGCATTAATTACAGGAGCGACTTCAGGAATAGGTAAATCATGTGCACACTTATTTGCACAACAGGGATATCAATTGGTTTTGGTAGCCAGGAGAGCAGAAAAACTGGAGGAGGTCGCCAGACATCTTACAGCTAAGTACGGTATAGCCATTCGGACGCTGATTGCCGACGTAAGGGATAATACAGTATTGACCCAGGTTTTAGAAAGCCTTCCGGAAGACTGGAAACAGATAGATGTTCTGGTTAATAATGCAGGTTTAAGCCAGGGGCTGGATCCGATTGACAAAGGGGATACCAATGACTGGGATACCATGATAGATACCAATGTCAAAGGACTGCTTTACGTGACTAAAATTGTTTCCAACTGGATGATCAAAGCAAAAAAAGGTCATATCATTAATATCGGATCTATTGCTGGTAAAGAAGTATATCCGAACGGAAATGTATACTGTGCGACAAAACACGCTGTCGATGCCCTAAATAAAGGAATGCGTATGGACCTGCTTCCTTATGGGATCAAAGTGACAGCGATTAATCCGGGTATGGTGGAGACAGAGTTTTCTGTTGTCCGTTTTAAGGGCGATGAAGATAAAGCCAGAAAGGTTTATGAGGGATTAGAGCCTTTACTTGCACAGGATATAGCTGATGCGATCTGGTTTGTAGTTAGCCGTCCTGCGCATGTAAATATTAATGATATGTTGATTATGCCAACTGCACAGGCATCTGCAACTTTAGTAAACAGAAGATAAATAAAATAGAATCAAATTATATGGTATCAACGATTATAGATCAGGAAATAAAAAAAGCAATGTTAGCTAAAGATCAGGCAAAACTGAGAGGCTTACGTGCAATTAAAGCTGCTTTATTGCTGGCGAGAACAGAAAAAGGCTCTGCCGAAGAAATTACTGAGGATACAGAAATGAAAATCCTTCAGCGCCTGATTAAACAAAGAAAAGAATCAGCAGATATATACAAACAACAAGGCAGAGAAGATTTGTCAGTGATTGAAGAGGAAGAAATTGAAGTAATCAGTCAGTTTATGCCAAAGCAATTAAGTAAAGAAGAAGTAGAAGGTATTATTGCGGCGCTTATTAAAGAATCCGGTGCAAGTTCTGTAAAAGATATGGGACGCATTATGGGCCTGGCAAATAAAGAACTGGCAGGTAAAGCTGACGGCAAATTGATTGCTGAAATTGTGAAAAGCCAATTGGCATAAATTGTGTTAGAC
>Ga0194135_10001310_pt1 | contig 14716 bp, 12 predicted proteins | sample LitLau_LLRF_2013_FD_134024 | JGI IMG/M metagenome (GOLD analysis project Ga0194135, IMG submission 134024) | Freshwater sediment microbial communities in response to fracking from North America - Little Laurel Run_MetaG_LLRF_2013 (version 2) | ecosystem: Environmental > Aquatic > Freshwater >...
AAATTGGCATAAAATTACCATTCGAAAGGCAAATGGAGGAATAAAGAAACTATTAGGATGAGACAGGAGAAATATTACAAGTGTTTCGAGCATGGGAAGAAACTGGGAGAGGATTACATTGGTATGGAGTCATAAGGGAGAAGTTGTCTGACTGATTATTATGAGAATATGTGAAACATGTAACATAATATTATATGTGTTTATGTAGGACAGGGAAGTCTCCTGTACCACCTACACTTTTCCCGATTGGATTCTGATGGAGTCTTAGCGGGCTTAGGCTCACTTCTTAAGGACCTCTGAAGGGAGAGCAGAGAGAGAAAAGGAGAGCGTGAAGGAGAGAGAAAGCTGAGAGGGGAAGAATACGGAAACTTTCTCTTTCGGCTTCAATAGTTACTTCCAGCAGTTGATATCCATTCTCAGCACGTTTGACGAGCTGGTTTTTTCTCATCTTTTGAGGTTTTCCTTTCCATTCTTCCGTATTTACTTTCACTTCTCTCGTCCCAGCCTTAGAACTCCGTCCTGGAAGCACTCTCTCGAACCCTGTAACGAGGTTTCCTGGAAATGGCGTTGGAAGTGGTGGGGAACTCGTCCTGGTGTGAAAAAGAAAGGATCACCTCCGAATACAAAGTTCCTAATTAATTACTTTCCCAAGACTTGCCTCTCTGGCTCAATACTCAATTATAGCAATAAATTAGGAGTTATTATTATTACATTTCCTCAGGGTTTGCCTTACTAATCCCATCCCGCACCTCATTACCTTCACGTCTTAATTCCACCGAAAATCAACAGTCCCATCAAGATTTTATACTGTTTGATGAAGATAAGAAAATGCATTGTTCACTTGGAAAGGTGAGGAAATAATTATAAAGGTAAAGAGCTAATTAAAAGTAATTCCTTCCATCTCAGGGGATTCCGTGTTCTGAGCTTAAGTCCCATTAATCAGTACCGGGATGAAGGGTGTAATATAAAGAAATCTTAGGCTATTTAATTTATTCCTAAAACTTTAGTAAGCATTTGTCTTAATCAGACGTAATGGAACTCATAATTCGTGGAGTGGGGGACTTTTCGCCTCCAAAAACTTTAGAAACGGGATGGAAGTTACGTGTACGCGCAATAGAATATAACATTCGAGAAAGCAGGTTTTTCCTTTTCATCTAACCCTACAAAGTTGTGAAAGTAAACTTTCACTTGTTGGATACAGGAGCTGCACAATGGGAATTGCGACAATTTATTACTTTGCGGCCGACAGGAATAATTAAAAACATTCAACACTTTTTCATTTACGAAACAAAAATAGTTTCATGGAATAAAGCAACCTTGGTCCCACCTTACAAGCTGATCCCACCTAAACTTTTATTTAAAGGAAGCAGAGCCACAGGCGTGAGATTGCCTTCCAAATTATGACTCCACGCATCGAGTTCTGATCCTGGCAGGATGAAAAAAGTTGTAAAAGACAAACACGGACAAGTTTTATCTGATAAACGTGATGGCTTGAAAACTTTTGAGTTTCTGGGATCCTTTCTCTCCCGTTTCACTTTCACTTGACTTAAGAGATTCACCAACCGAATCCTGGCCCAAAAATTCTAATCCAGAGAATGCTTGCGGTGTAATAATGGCCCTGTCAGCAAATCCAAACCCATCCGCTCCTCCGTTCAATCTCATTTACTTCCCTTTGTTGGGGATGATGATGATGATAAAAGCAGGGAGCGGGAGCTGGATAAGGTTTTTGTATTAGGAGGTCTTGCTGTGTGTCACAGGAAATGACTCTGTCGCAAAATGTGGAAGATCAACAGATTAACCAACTCGATTAATCTACCCCTCCCTTTTTTTTCAAAATTCAAAAATGAGCTACGCCCATAAAATGATGTTGTAGGGTGTTAGGCTATCATGCGTATCAAAAAATAATTTGAATAGAAGTTAGTAATTATTAGCTGAAAATGAGTGATTGATCCCTTTGCTGGAGTTGACCCGCGTCTTGTCACCGAATACTTGATTTACGGGTCTGCATTTTGTTCGTTGTAAAGGTACAAGTCAGAATTAGAAATATCATCTTAAGTTGAAGGGGGATGAGCATGGAAAAGACGCATGGCACACTTCTCACAGAGCTCTCTCCTTTCTTCCAAAAGTTGGATTCAACTTTCTCTCATCCTTTCAGTCGACCACCGAGTTCCGGTGAAAGTGGAAGGAAAGCTCTCTTCTGTTCTGTGAGAGAAAATCGAAAATTTAATATTGCTCCGTCAATTATCCTACAAGTTTTTAAATCATGGACTGAGTAAATTCCAACAATTCACAATTTCACAATCATATCTTAATAAGAATTACAAATTTCATTCCATGTGGACGGCATGAATCCTACAATTAAAATCCAACAAGGTAAGTTTATTCCTTTTCTCCTATCGCCTTACGCCCTACGTAACCTGAGAATGCTGAAAGAAAAGTAAAGAATCTAAAATGGGGAGAGCCCAAATTATTGAACTTTGTCATAAACGCGAATTTCGGTTGAAGTTTAGAAAGGGTGGGAATATAGGCGTATGCTTCCCAGGAATTTAGTTTCCATTCTCTCTTTAAGTTTAGAAACAATAGGAGACACAATAGAGAAAGTTGAACCTAAGAACTCCCCGTTCCCCGTTGGATATTTGATAGTAAAGTTCTGGTTTGGGAGTGATCCATCCTACGAATTCCACCGTAAGTTTATTATTTCCCCTTCCAGCTCTCACAATCCGATGGCTCCTCACCCTGGGAAGGGAACACGTAAAGTGTCTATCAATGTTTCTGAAAAGTACTGAAACTGCCGGGATGGTTGGTGATGGTGAGCGTTGGTGGTTATATCCGTTGAAATTCTTTTAGTTCCTCCGGGCGAGTTACTACAAGTAGGAACAAGATAAGGATGAGAATCCCTTGTAATTGTAAGTGTGGAGAAAGTAAGAGGAAACTCCGTGAGTCTCGTTACAATGGAATCAGAAACTTTTCAATTTGGAAAGGATTCAGAGTAGTGGGAGGACAGGAGAAGGACCTCCTTTTCGCCCAAAGAATATCCTCCTCCGTATTCTCCCAAGTCGAAACTTTTTCAAAAATTTCGAAAGTAAAATACGCTCAACTTTAGCCAGCTTGGGAAGAGGGGCATCCGCGGCAGAGTATACTATGCGTCTCGTGCCATTATGCAGAGTGGATGTGGGTAATAAAGCGTACTAATGCACCGAGAATTTCGAATAGGAAATGTACCCCTACCTCTCCTCCGTCATCCTTAACAATAGGCATAAATCCATCAGCGCCCCTCAGCATCCAGATCCAACTCTCTGTCATATTCACATCCAGTGAAACATACCTAACGAGTAGAAGGAACCACTCCAACCGATCTGTATCCGAGGTTGTATAGAATATTCTCTCCCGAAGGAGGTTAAGAATGTAAATTCCAATTTCCAAAACTTTCTCCCCGAATCCAGTCAACCTGTCACTCACTTTGTATTCAGGGAAGAGGATTTCCAGGAGAAAGTCGTCGGGAGGCAACTTCCTCCCAAATGTCGGTCCTTCTGTAAGTTGTCCTTTTTAACGGACATGTCTCAGCACTCTATCCATATATAGGAATTTTGGTCAGTCGAGAGACAAAAAAGGATGAGCTGTCAAAAAAAGTTCAATAAAAGCTCTGCTAAATATATAACACAAAGTGAGTTGGACTTTATAAAATTCGGGAAAGGTTCGCTCTCGGGAAAAGTGAAAAGTTTGGAAGAGTGACGCAACTACTGTCTGTGTGTATCTTCTGTGTTCTGTTCTGGAAACCGCAGAAGGTTCCTTTCCAGATGAACTCCTCTATTTCCTTTCTCTTGTCCAATGTTATTTTCATGTCTCATTTTACGATCATTAGTGGTTTTGTGTTTTCAGAGAAAGCATTAATGTCTTCCCCGAGCCAGCCCTTAATGCCAGCTCTTAACAGTTGAGAGAGGGGATCAGCAGATCACCCTAGTAATGTCAGACTCTCTCCTTGTTCGTTGACACGCTGGGAGTGAAAGTCCTAATAAGAGTAATCCAATGTGCAGACACACGTTTCGGGGATTTAATTTCGTTGAGTTTACCACTTTGCCAAGAAGGGGTTCGAGTGCGAGGTAGTGCCGCCGCCGCAAGAGAAGCACCCGGGTAGGTCGGGAGTTGAACTGTGTCGTGGTCGTGGTTTTTAGTTTGGTAGTTTAAACCTGCGGTTTCCTCGTCGATCTTCCACATGATCCATTTTTCGATTAAAACTACTTTTAACGTTTCCGTCTGTCGACCATATTGAAGATGCGAGCAGATTCGTAAAGAGGAAATCCGCACTGACTGAACTGAGGAGTGTTAATTTTAGTTACTTTTCTTCTTCTTTGGATCTGATCAGATCTTTTGAACATTTTCCGGGTATAAAAGAATTTTGGGGACTAAGCGGAGTGGAAGAGATTAAATGAAACGCGTTCCTCACTTTGAGTGATTTGGAGAAAGACGCGAAGAAATGCAAATGGGATTCCAAAAGTAGTTTTCTTTTCTTATCTTCCTCCGTTCAAGACGCCGACTCTAACGGATGAAGAAAGCAATTAGAGTTCCCGAAAATCTTCTTTTCTTTATTCGAGAATTTGTGGCTGCCACTGAAAAGTTGTGAGTTTGAGAATGTTTGAGCTTGATTTATACGTGGGTAAGGAACATAAGTTCCTTCCTAAGAAATTCGGTTTTTGAGTCTCAGAAGCCAAAAAAAGCTAATTTTATTAGAGGGTAACAGCTAAAAGAGTTAGGACTAAACAGTCAAGTCACACGTTTCATCGACTTGACCCAAATTGTGAAGAGAACCACATTAACTTTACTCTAAAAGATTCTTGAACTGTGTGGAAGAGAAAAGTTCTGATAAGTTTTTTTTATCCTTCTTTCTTCTTCGGGGTTTCAGTTTTCAGACTTTCCAAGCGTTAATTTCTAAATTCACCAGGGAATGTCTGTGAGAAGAAGGAGAAGAACAAGATGGTCCCGATAGTTGCATTTGAAATGGACCCTGCATTATTACTTTTAGCTTTGAATATGGAATCCCTTACCTGATAAGCGGAACAATTTGCATGATTGCTTCCACGCTCTCCAAGGATTCGATCCTTTCCGCATCTCATTCGATTTGGACCACCACCACCACTACTACTATAAGGAGAAAGTTTGAATTTGGAAGAATTCCCAGTTGGCTTTGATTAAAAGATTCCCATAAATCCCTTATATAAGGGGAGGATCTTCCATTAAGATTTGATTCCGTCATGATCTTATTTTCTCCATTTCCAAGATAGAAGACATTTAATTCTTTCTTGGTTTGCTTGTTCGCTTGGATCCGATTTCATTGGACCAACAAGGCCTCCGCTGGATCAGATTTCATTCTGAGAGAGTCAGAACCCGTGAGCAGCATCCTCCTCCACTGGCAAATCGTAATACAATATCCCCCTTTTCAAAAGGTCTGTGGCTTTCTCCGATTCAAAGTTTGTAATTGAAAAAGTTTTTTGTTCAAACGGAAAACTGATAAACTCGATTCTTAGAAAACAGTGAAAACTGAGATTCCCAATAAGAAGGGAGATAATGAGTTTCTCTTTTCTAGAATCAACATTTCTTCCAGAGGAATTTGCGAATCCTAATACTTCTCAGCCTCTTTCCTTTTCTCATCAAATCAAAAGTTAACCCACCGAATCCCAAGAATTAAACTCAACTGATTAAACATAGGATGGGATGCCTTTTGTGTAAGATAAAGTATGTCTATGAATTAGCCCACACCTCTACCTCTACTGTAGACGCACGTAAAACCAAATCTTCCTGTAATCTCTTTGGGTTTCACTGAATTTTGAGAAATTTTAACGATTTCACAACGATTTATGCCTAAATTAGTAAATGGAAACAGCAGCACATATATGAAACACGAAGGGAAGTTACAACACACTGGAAACTAAAAGCATGTATTCATGCAGGAGTCCTCCCGCACAATGGATGGAGATCTCCATGATATTTCGGGACCATTTATTATTTAGAGAAGTGGCCCTTGAGATTTTACGACAAGTCATAAGGACCAGGAAAAATAAAATACCTTTGGGAAATTCAACTTCTTAAAGTGACGCATCTCCTATTCTGCACAACCCAACAACAAAAGAATTCCTTTTGAAATGTTTCGTACCGGACTGGATAGGATCCCGCATCAGTTCAGCCTGGTTGACCAAACAAAGCAAACAGCGTCATTCTGGACCTCAACTTATATTGTCCGATTCCATAGAACTTGCTATAAACTGATTCCAGACATGGATCGGATCCGTTGGTTCCCTTATGTAATATGTTTGCGTAAAGATTGAATAGGGTGATGATCCAAGTGGGCTGTTGGTTTGTCTCCTAATTACATTACTAATGCAAACAACATCATGTTTACAACCACTCCCAGGATTCTCTTGTGGATATCAACTAGGGATCGCATGCTAAATGTCAGTTATGGAATTGAGTGGCACACTTGGGGAAAGAAGAAGGGCTTCCCTTATGCTGATGAAGCTCATACTTTCTCTTCCCTCCCGAGTAACCCATCTCAACCCAGTCTCTCACTATGCGAATTCAGGATTGACGCCTTGGGTCCCACATTCTGCCGAGACCATGACATTAAAGAAAACCTGATGGCGGGAGGGGAAATGGCGGAAATGGGGAAAGGGCTTGGAGGGAAGGGGAAAGAGAGCGAAAAATTCCTAGTGGGAACCTTTCTATTCAATTGTTTGTTCTGCATTGAAGAAATAGAAAACAAAAAGTTTATGATTATCTCGTCAGAGAATTAATTTTAATAAGTTCTCTCTTCTGTCGTCTCTCCTCCAGTCATTCCCCCGAAATCCAGACTTCTGTTACTATCAGGAAACAGCCGCGCACCTTTCACCAACTTTCACCCGCCTGTCGGCGTTTCACTCTCCAACTCTCGTTGTTCCACCAACTTTTGAAAATAAGCTTCCCCCACCCACTATTCTTTTTTTTTGAAGGAAGAATCACATTGTTATTTGTTAGCCTATGGGTAATGTGTCCCATGTAACAAGATGAATTGGAGGATATTCTCCATTTGGAAGCGTGTCTAATTGTCATTTGTTTTCCTCTTTGTGTAATTTCAGAAGCTCATTGATGTCCGCCTGGAGAGAAGAGGAGCAATGGGGCTAATCTCAATCCGGAGAATGAAATGGGATTTTTATGATTTTCTATTTCTCTTCGCAACCTGGTTCTTCTCCTATTACGGTAAATTGAGAACTTATTACCATTCTCATTTCCTTTGCTCATCCTTTCCCGGAGCGGGAGGATGGAGGATGGATGGGGCTTCCTATGGGCGTGTATCTCTTTTTATATACTTGAACGCATGAGACCCCACTCCACTTTCCCAGGCTGGTTGTTTCGGATTCCCAGAGACAATTTTCCGGTTGTAACTTTTGGGGGAAAGAAAGAATAAAAGGAGGGATGGGATGGGTTGGTTATCATATCGTATCATCTTGGAGATTGATTTATTGATCATTCCCTGCCTCGTATCCTACCATTTCGTACGTTGTAAAATGCCAAGTAGGTTTCTCATAGTGTCAGACCTTTTACAACACTCTGTGTCAATGGGAATGTATTTAAAGGAGAAAGTGATGGGAAGGGAGGAGAAGTCAAGGAATTTCTCCGCTGCCTCCCGGATATCCATCCCAACTTTCCCAAGAAGCATCTCCCAAGTGGGGCATTCAGAGGTTTGAATTGAGTCCTCCCCCGGAGAAGGAATTGTGAAATTTATGACATTATTGAACAAATTGCACCTCATCATTTCTGTTAAGTCAAAGGACACGCTGAGAGAGCTCCCATTCCGGGTAAGAAGTTGTGCGGGCTATGAGTCCCTTGAGTCTTCCCACTTGGAGCGGGAGGGTGAAGATGTCTTTGCATGTAAATTACACATTCCTAAGGAGAGAGAGCCCATCTATCGATTTCCCTCACCCTCTCTCGGAGAAAGTACACCGAGACGACTTTCCATCCTTCTGGGAGAAAACATACGTTTCCTCTCACCGCTCAACTAACTCCGGTTTGTAGAGTTACAAAACATAACATAACACCCGGCCTACGCCTAACTACTCAAGTGATATTAGATCCAGGAAAAGCGAGAAGGATTTACTTTCTTCCACCACACAGCATCACCCCAGACCCCAGCCTCTCTTTCCCGTTGAAAGGGAACTCAAGTCCTATTCGCACCTGCCGATTGGCTCACGTCCAGAGAGTGCCAACGCAAAGCCGCTTCCACTCCACTACCTTTCTATACACCTCATTAATGACTTTTTCCCATCCAATTAACCTCGACTTGGAAAAGAACTCAGGCCTGCTAAACTTTAAAAGGAAACTGATGAAACCTAATACTTGGCCCACCATTCCATTCACTTTAGAATCCAAAAGCATAAAGTGCACTCCGTCCGCGCCGAAATGAAAGCGCGCGCCTTTCTGCATTATTCGGCGCTCTGTTTTTTTTTTTATCACCGAGTCGCCTCAACCGTAAAACCGACCAACGACCTACTTCCATCAGCCTCTCCCCCTTAATAGACACCTGCGTTTTAGTTAAGCCCGCCATCAGAGGAGGGATCGTAAACTCTGCATATTGGGTGGATGCCGGATGCGGGTTGGGACGATGATAGGAGGGGGGAATATAAAATGAAGTGGATGGTAAACATGTCTTTGTTTTTATTTCCACAGGGGGTGTCATTGGTGCTCGGGTGGAGCTGGAAGGACCCTCCCTACTTCAGTTCCCAGATCCAGTAACATATTTTTCAAACAGCGTTGGAACGACTTTGTCTTGTATGGGCAAGGGACACCCTCCGCTTGCCGTCTCTTGGCTGAGTCTGCATGGGGAACTGCTTCCGCAGATACCCGGATTGCGGTATGGCACTTGCTCACCATCATCATTTTTAACGTCGCTGGAAAACATTGCAGGGCCACACACGGAAGGGAAGCGTGTTTTCTTAATTTTTAATGCATGCCATCCTAACGACATGTTCTCCAAAAGCAATCTTGGTGGAAAAGAAAAGTGGTTCTGGTTCAGGCTGTAGACTGGAATAATCCGTGCGGATGGCTATCCAGAAATAAAAAATGTCATCCCCTCTCTGGATACTTTTTGAATCTATTTTGAGTCAAAAGCTTCTCATGTCGGTAAAAGACGAGGAAATCTTGCTGAAACAAAGGTTTTCTTTTGATAGAAAAGACGATCGTCTTAAATGACACCAGCACCACCGCAGGCTGGGCAAGTCTCCATTCCTTCCTTTCCTCCTGCTGTTTTCATTTCACTTCTCCACTTGCTGTCAGGATGAAGTGGAAAACTAAGGTTTCACCTAAACCAATACGCCACGTCAACACTATTCCATTCGTGGACTTTCTATTCTATAGCTTAGAGAGGTATAGTCGGAAAACGCTTTCCTTTACTGACAAAGAGATGAGATTTTCTTCCTCAAAAGCCTAAAAACTTTCTCCTCCGTCATCCTTTCACGGAGATCAATTTCCGCTTCCGTTTTGATGCCAATGAAAGTTCTTTTCTTTTTGGGAATGCAAACCGTAAGCTTCCTCTTTACTTTTTATTTGCAAAGCGTTCGACGCTCAAACTTTAAAATGAGGAAATGAAATTGAGGTTGAATTTTCCCTTCCCAATTCCTTTTTAGGCTTCTGCTGAATATTAAAAAAAGCTTTTGCCAGTTTTTCGTTTCGTTCTTCCTTTCTCAACTGCGCGCGCGGCGGACTAAAATGCTCTCAAAAGTAACATTCATTTCCTGTGATTCGCGAGGTCGCAAGATTCGCATTTGGTTCATCAACTATAAACTAACAGATGCGCCAACAGAAGTTTGTGAAAAATAATGAGCGAATATGATTCTCAATAAATTAAGAATAAATTAATCTTCTCGGCGTAGGATCACAGAAATAAAGAGTCAAAAGAAATCTCTAAAGTTTCGGACACTAAACGAACATAGAAGAGTTTCCCAACAAAATGACTCAACTTAATGAAATAGAACGTGTAGCGCTATAGAGAACGGAAATTGTTATACTTCTGGGGCAAGGATGGGAGTGGAGCCGGAGAAAGCATACTGGAAAAGGCGCACAGAGACGAGGAAAATAAATGAATGTGAAAAAGCGGGACGTGAGACTTTTGAGAAGACAAGGGAGCCCATTAAGTTAAGATAATGAGCCAAATAGTTACTGTGGATGTTGGGAAGTTCATAGAGAGGAAAACGAAGAAGACTGGGAGGAGGAGGAGCGGGGACAGCAGCAATATGGAGGCTGCATGAATATTTGGTTCCTTACAAACGAGTGGAGAGAGGTATAGGCAGGGAAAAGAGAAAGTTGCCTGATAGAATCTAAATAGTTTTCAGTGCGGGTCCTAATAGGATTATGACTTCCTCTCGGAGGGAAAGGCAGGGCTTTCACTTGTCAACATTATTACATTACACTGTCAGACCACACACCTCTGGAAATACGCACAACTGATTTATAGCCCTCAGACACCTTATTCTGCAGCTCCCTCGAAATTTACTCTCCTTCATCCTCGCCTCATTCATTAGACGACACAGCAGTTTGAGAAACAAAGCGCCTTTCTCCAAATTAATTGTCTTTGTCGAAGTAGAAATGACTAAATGGAGATTAGCAGGAATACTGCATAGGATTTAAGGAGAACGCAAGTAAAGTCTATCCCTATTGGTTAATTATAAATTAATTTGGTAAATTAGGAAATTTCTGTCAAAGTAATTAATGTGTCACAAGTCACAACGATTAAGCGCACTGAATCTTTTGATAACTCAGCTAGTTTAAATGCACCACTGAACATAACGCAGGCGTTCAAGGCATAAAATGGTCGCAGTGGAAAATTCAAAATGAAAGAAACACAGTATGGGCAGGTGTGCTTCTCAATTCGAAATACATGAAACGTTCCCAGTGTAGCTGAACGACGGGAGAACTTATCATAAAGTGTTCTGCTTGCGCCCGCCACATCCCCACAATAAGATTAAGAAATGATATTTTTTTCTATTTCCAGTGAAAGTCTGCCCAATGGTTCACTTTCTTTCGGATCATTTCGTTTTGAAGAGTACAGCCCGGATATTCATAACAGTCAGTTTCAATGTGCTGTGAGTAATCCGATGGGAACCTTCCTCAGCCCAGTCCTCACCATAAGGGCAAGTACGTCTGATATCCGGTCCTCCCATATAAAATATTTCTTTGAGACAGATATTATGATTACATTCGTGGACGTGGGCAGGAGGGCATTGGGTACATGTCTCTCTCTTTCTCATTTCATTTCTAGTTTTGGACACACCGTTTGAGCTGTTCATCACAGGATTGGAAGAGTCTGACATCGTGGAAGGGAATCCTGTCATCCTCCATTGTAACATATCACCTACCTCCTACTCCAATTTTGTTCATGTAATCACATGGAAGTCGGTGGATCAATTTGGTTATCAGACCCAGATTCTGTCAGACGGGACGCGGTAAGTGAAAGTCACTCAGCTTTCGCCTCATGTTTCCTTGTCTTTCCTTCTCCTTCTCCGGTATTGTCTGCTACGCTGCGGCTAAATGAAGTTAATCCGCCTTCGCTTGACAAATGGAAGCCATTCCTGGATAATAATGTACAAATACGTCTCTGTCATTACCAAAACAACAAATAACGACTCAATCCCTTCTTTCTTGGCTTTCCCTGATATCCCCCAGCGCAGAGCTTTAAGCCGACATGCCAAAAGATGTGGACCAGGAAAAAAGTTGCCTCATTAAATTCTCTTTAGGATGGTCCATATAAATAAAACAAAAGCCCCCGAGAGTTTTAAAGAAACAAAACCTAAGAAACTGGAACAAAGCACTTTACTGTTAGCCTGTGCCCGAAAAAATTTATTTTGCTTAAGTTTCATCTGCTCTCTTCCCCGTTCTTTGGATTTCTGCAAAAAGTAAGAAGTAGGCGCAGTTGGAAGAATTTATTGATTCTCGAAAGGATTCAAGAGGTTCCTGGCCGTCTCTGGCCCCTCCTCTTCAAAAAAAGATAAATAACAGTTAAAAGGACTATAAATGGAAGAGTAGGTAAAGGAAAATAAATAAGAATTATTAACCCGCCATCCAGACTGGAAACAAAACGCTTGCAGGTTGGCTGAAAAAGAGCCGTTGTACAGGTAAAATGTTTTGGAATTTTAATGGAAAGGGTTACCACTTGACAGGCAATGTAAAAGGTAAATCGACCGGAAGAATTTAATACGCGGAAGTAAATGAACTTCGGAAAAATCTTAAATATTTTCACTGCAATGGAAAGGGAACTTTTGGTTGAAAGCTACGAAGCTGATTCTCGAGTGAAATTAATTCCAAACGAATCCAAATGGCTAAGGCATCTTATGACGATGAGAGAAATTTAAGAAAAGTGTTGTCTTAATTAATCAGTTTTAGTTTTGGCTTAAAAATTGCATAAGATTAAGGGTGTGTGGGTTACTGCAAAGCTGTAGCTTCTCATGTCAGCCTCCCTCTTTGAATGTGCAAGATCTTTTTAAGTGCTTTCTCTCTGGAGGGGATTTGATTCCTTTGTTCTTATGAGGGCTTTTTGGTAAAGTCTTCATTTCCGCATCCCTTTTGTCTCGCAGGTATCAAATCACCTCAAGAGGTTCCCTCATCATCTTCTCAGCCAAATACCAGCAACAACTTTATGTATGTGTGGCCCAGAACACACTCAACAAGAAGACTCAATCAAGCTCTCCCTTCTTGGTGAAATCCGCGGAAGGTAAGAAGGCAGTAAGAAAGAAGGGCAAGGAAGAGAATGTCTCACTTTCTCCACCTCCACCCGCCCGCAATCCTCTCTGATTTGTATTCGCCTGGGCGTCAACCCGAGCCTGAGTCTCTCAGACTCTCAGATCATTTCCTTCCATTTTATTTACTCCTATTCGTTTTTATGGGGCCCTTTCACGGAAAATCTCATTTTCTCCTACTCCTCCTCGGCTTGGGCTTTAATAGTTTTTATTGGAAATTGAAAACAAAGGAACTAAAAGGTAATCATTCTTTCCACATCCGGGGAAAGACAATAAAATCTAATTCATATCCTTACAATTTACGATACTCCAAGAAGTCGACGATACGGAGACGCGTCTTGGAACACTCATCAATCACAGATTTGAGGCGCTCACCGGCACCGGCACTTTTCCCATGTTTCTTATCAGTGTTGATTCCCTGTAAGATGAAATTCAGTTATAAAGATGACTTTGAACAATATAAAGTCGTACTAGCCAAGTACTAGCGTGGAAATCACTTACACTGGGACCTGGTCCTGCCACTTCTTCCAGAGCCTTCTGAATTCTTTGTACGCTCTCCGCCATCTCACCCAGAAAGTCTTGGAAGACTTTATCCTTCTCTGCGTTCTTCCCATTTTTGCAGTCACAAGACAAATCTGTAGGGAAATTAATAGAATATGGTTTCAATTACGTATAGAAAGAGGGAGATTACCTAAGGTATACGAATAAAACGAAGTCCAAGAAATTACCTTGTGTCAGGAGAGAGTCAACTGGATCACAATCCTGATGTTCGTCTAACCAAGCCTTGACTGCACAAATTGGAGATAACTGTGGTTGTACATATCTTTTCAGATTTAGACCTATTGTTACAAAGATTAAACACAGTTACTTTCTGCTTGCTTTCATGGAGAAAGGAAACAATGTCCAAACCCTGTCATTTCCTTTGTTAGAAAAGTCACTAAACTAAAGTGTAAAGGTTTACTTACGGTCCGACTCGTCCGAAACGCTGCGAGTGTCACCATGGTCCAGTTCTAGTCTTACTTGAAGATTAGGGCGATAGAAATGAACTTCCTGGGGATTGCGATGAAATTGCGACGGGGTCGTCAGGGTCGAGTAGGATGATGAATGGGGACGGTAAGATGGAGTATTTTCAATTGCTCGCCTTTGCTTCCGGACCTGGTACGGATACTCGTAGAAGTCGCGGCTGGAGCGCGTGAAGACAGTGCCAGTTTGAGATACTTCATCTGCCTCTCTCTTACGCTTGTAGTAGTTGATCTCTGACCCTGTCCTGCTGTCTCTGTCCAAGTGATCCCCGTGCACTCGTCGGGAGCGCAATGATGAAATTGTTGAACGAGCGGGTGCTCCAGGAGATGTTTGCTGGGCGGATGGTGAGGAGAACGGGTTGAAGATCCGACTGACAACTCGAGAAATCATGGTTGGCTTCTTGAATGTAGCCTTTCCTTCAATCGGATACTCCTCGTCGTCGGTGTTGGGATGTTGATGTTGATTGGCGTCGACAAAAATTTGACCACAGTCTGGACATTCCACTCCAACAATGTGAACGTGACTCATGTTGACACGGAGTTAAAGTCCTCTTCTTATCGCTTTCCCTCTCTGTTCAGATTCCAATCTCTCTCAAACAGAACCCAAATTCCAAAGGCTTTTCGTGTAAAGCAAAAAGCAGAATCAGTTCAACTTGTGGGTACTCAGCCATTGCTAGGACTATAATCCCTTATCCACGATATGGATTTGCATAATTAACAGCATTTGATTCAAATTTCTTACCTGATTGTGTCCAGCGAAAACGAGAAGAATCCTTCAGTTGGAATTTGACAAGAGTTCACTCCGGAAGTCGTCGCTCGACTGAACTGGAATTGGTGGAATGAAGAAAAAAGAAATGGCGCGGAATTGTTGTTTTCCCGTCGTCAAATTGAAAGTTTGAATTTTGCAACAATGGTTTCCTTAGCAACGTCGGGTCGACG
>Ga0194135_10001311_pt1 | contig 14710 bp, 21 predicted proteins | sample LitLau_LLRF_2013_FD_134024 | JGI IMG/M metagenome (GOLD analysis project Ga0194135, IMG submission 134024) | Freshwater sediment microbial communities in response to fracking from North America - Little Laurel Run_MetaG_LLRF_2013 (version 2) | ecosystem: Environmental > Aquatic > Freshwater >...
ATGGAGTATAGTGTTAGCGGACTTTTTCAGCAAATGGAGGAACAATTGGGAAAAATTCGTGGGACGATGCTAAGGAAGGAATACGTTTCAATTTTCTTGATTGATACTCTGCGAAATAAATTAGCAACTCAAAATTATGAATCACCATTTCCTGGCGCTCAAAGTCAACAGCAATGTTTCATGGAAGGAAATCAAGATTTTGAAGAACCATTTCTGATCTCACACACTTTGAGGACATTCGTCAAGAAACTACTTATTTTCGCTAACCGAATTAAGATGACTCCTTGGATAGGGTTGAATGAAGCAGAGCTAACCAGTCAATTTTGCAACCAGGTACTCACAAGGATGAATGTATGTGGAGTGTCTAAGCTCAAGACTTAATTTTTCAAGTTAATCACCTACATCTGTCCGTCTGAAATGCAGGTAGGATCTCCTCCTTTGGAACTGGTGTGGTTGATTTCTTGCAGCAAGTATAAACTGTTCGGATTCAGTTCCTATATCATGAGGTGAGGCATAAACATAAAGATGCCTTGGACTGATGACTTGATGATAAATGCCATAATATCAGTTATCAATTGTGATCTTTCTATTGCTATGCTCGGCAGCCTTAAATCTGACTTGGAAAGACGTTTTCTGGTGAAGCAAATGGTGGGATTTTGCTTTTCCTCTAATTTATCCGAAGATCCTAAGCGACGGAAAGCTACCAAGATGCTCAATGATTTTCTACCTGAGATTATCATAGCCGCTTGTTGCAATCCAGAATCAAATGAGCAACTAGTTTGCCTTAAAGAAACTGCTCATGACATTCTGTCAGGCATAACCTGGCGCTTGGTTTCCTTGGACCCCTTCCTCCGCACGACCCGGCAGTTATTGCTGGCAATATTTCAAGGGGGTGAGATATTGGAAAATTAATTGGCAGCAAGCAAACAATTGGAAACTAAACTTTATTTTCTTATTACCAGTTTCCCTTACAAACTCAATCAAGAAAAAATTCGCCCTGAAGCAATTGGAAGGAATCCTATGCGAGGCTACGGACGTTACACAGGAAGATGTTCTTCGACTACAGGAAAAGTTTGCTGGCCCTCTGGATATTGAATCCCCAGGAAAATGGGAAGTAGTTTCTTCGGTACTTTGCGTTCACCCTTCATGCAAATCATCCAGTTGGACTGAGAACGGACAAAAGCTATAACAAAATAATTTATTTTTCCAGTTAATAAGTTACCCACCCGAAGTCAAAGGTGAGGTCCTGAGGATGGCCGAACAACACATTAGAGATGGAAACATCAATTGGGAATCTCTCCTGCTCCTCATAACCGTCGCAAAAGTGGAGGAAGAACAGTATTCATCAACCGGCCTTTTCCAACTGCTCAAGGAAATCATTCGGGATTTAATGACCTCTGGATTGACTGAGAAAAGGGAAAGGGAAGTTTTGGGAGCTTTCATTTTGGCCCGGCACTGCTGTTTAATTTCTCCTCAAAATTTCGAACGATATGAGAAATGGTACGTCGGGATCTTCGGGAATGAGAACACGAGCCCCGCCAAGACACCCGAAGCATTGATCTTTCTGGCGGCGGTCCTATCGGCCTGCGTTCCAAACGAGCCGGTCTGTTTCCTCCAAGTCCATGCCACGTATTGGCCGTTCGTCCTTCCAGGAATGAGGTCAATTTGGAGCGATTACGTCGGCTTGTCCAAAGCCCGGATTTCAGAGTACAATGAAATTGAGCAAGCGATGGAATATGAACCAAATCCAAATAATCCGGTAAAAGCTCCGATTCCCGATAGAGTTAACTTAACTTACAATTTCCTCATAACTGATTTGTCTTGCTTCAGATACAACACGACATTGAAAGGATCCTCAAGTCTTTCGACTCCCGACAGAAAATACCAGAAGCAATCTCAGAGATGCTCATGTTCCGGAAGCCATATTACTATGAACAATTTTTACCCGCCTTACTCAGGAAACCGTGAGTAACCAGTTTTCTACCTATTTTTAACCTTGCTCTCAACCAGTGGTTACCATTAGGATAAAAAAAATTTTCTGCCGTTAGGTATGGAGTACCATTGTCCGATGGGAGACTGCGACTGATTGAAGCTCTGAATGCCACTGGAAAAATACCCCCGGAGTTATATGCTTCCTACAAAGAAATTACAAAGTAACAAGCCAAGGACTATCGATTTCATTAAGTTTGAGGATATTTATATTTCTGCAATTTCCTTTTTCATAAACAAAAAATAAAAGTTAAGGATTCTTTCAAAATGATCATCATTCAAAGTAGTAATTTGTTGAAATCATTAAATGCATAATATTATGAGAAATCTGGAAAAGCAAGTCTGCTCCACAGTCATGCATACAATAATATTGATTAGATCTGAACGGAATGTAATTTGGAAAATCAGTGTTCTTAAACCAAAATCAATCAAGGCAACAGGCTCAGCTCCGAGTGGACTAGCGACGACATCATCCACCGACAGTAGCTGGGCTTGGGACCGGTGGATTCTTATTGCTCGTGCCCCTTGTAGTAGAAATGAACGGTAGGGGTGGAAATTCTTCCTCCTCATTCTCCCCAGTATCTGCGAGAAACGCTTCCAAATGTCGTGTATCCTCTTCTAGTTCAATTTCTTCGAGTGTTGGAGTTGATGCTTTTTCGGCCTTTGATTCAACGCCTACGGACAAGGTCAAAGTGGAAGAGTGGCGCAAGTTAGCCAATTGAGGAAGAACTTGAGTCCAGTCCTACTTACGTGTGACAAGACTTCCTTCCTTATATTGCTCCAGGTCCTTCTCGAATAACTCCTGGAAATGGGCTTGTCTCATCTTCATTTCTGATGACTTTCGTTTCTCAAACTCCTTTATTTTTACGAAATGCTCATTGGTCAGTTTTACTGCAATTCAAAAATTAGCATGTAGTGGATTTACCTAATTCGCAGGGCATCATTTCACACTTTAATGATTGCTTACCTTTCAAGTCATCTAGCTCATCCTCTCGTTTCTTTTGATAAAGCGTCAGTTGGAAGCGGTGCTCCAACTCCTTTTCTCGTAACTCTATAGTCTCAATCATATTTTCCAATTGGAGTACGGCTTCTTCCGTTTCGTCGAAGGCACATTGCACGTTGACTAAATCAGAATAAAATAATCTTGAGAAACGAATCTTAGCAACAGTTGTATTCATTCAGAAAAAGAATTCGTACGTATGAGGTCTGATACTTCTTGCACGCCGTGAACGATTTTAGGGAGCCTGTCGGGATCAGATAAAGAAAACAATCAAATGACTTAAAGATTTGCGTTTGTTAAATTGGCGTTGGGCTTTCATTTAAAGTCATCTTTTCAAAGGTTTAACGTAACGAGATTATGCGAAAAAATACAACTCCAAATAGCAAAATTACCCGGCAAGTGCGGCTGACAATTGACACATCTTCTCCCATTGTTGATCGTAATTTCTATACAGCTTCGTAATTCTAACAGCTGCTCCCTAGAAATACGTAATTATTTCGAATGGAGACACTTCCAAAGCATGACATGAGAGTAAGAAATCATGCCTGTAAGAATGATCCAAAAAGAAATTACAATACCTGAGCAGCGGCGGCCGACTCTTCTGTTTTGCTATGCATCTCCTTCCAACATCTTTGATAGTGCTCCAACAACTCCATCCCAGCCTCCAAATTTACACTCGAACCGCCTCCAGCTGCTGTCAAGGCTTGTTGGGTACTGAAGTCATCCTTGGTTCTCCTTCGAATTCCGTGCCGATCAATCTTGATGCTTTTGAGGCTGGTTGGGGTGGATACACAGGTTAGGCGAGTGTTTAACATTCAAATATTTCAACCATTGCATTGCATGCATTGGTTTGCTTCATCGCTAATTAAGACAAATCAATCACCTGCTCGTAATCTCTTCCTGAACATGATGTAGTTTGTCCCGTAAGCTAGAAAACATGAAATCCGAATCACCAAAACCAAACCCTAGCTACTGTTGTGGGTGTACTGTGCCGTGTACCGGCCGTGTTGTCGAAATTCCTTTCTTTACCACCTCTAGACAGAATAATTACCAAACACATATGTTATTCAGCTATGAAAATTTAGAGGTTATTTGCAATGGAGAAAACTTACCAGACCTAAAGTTGTACTTATTACAGTTGTATTTATGCCAATTGTTATTACTCCAAGCATCTAAACATTGTCAGTCAGCTGTTCCATAAGGAAAAAAGTTTGATTTTGCTTGCAAAAATAAATGCTCGGTCTGCGCTACAGTCTCCTCCTCCTCTCCTCTCTGTATTTTATTTGTTATTTTGATTTCTGCGGCTTGACTTGGTCAAACTCTACGCAAGGACTCAAGCATGTACAGCTGTAACATCTAATCTGCCGGCATGCATGGCTTCCTCCTCCATCCGCCACGAAATTTAGAACGAAAGAAAATGTAAAATATATCAGAAACGGAAATCAATGGAATAATTTTCTAACTTACTTAAGTGCTCGCTTCTGCCCTGCTGCCGTTTCGTTTAGTTTAGGTCGTTCGTCCATCCGTGTTGACGGAAGATCCATCCCCCAGTCCAGTTCTGTCTCCTGTCCTGTGTCATCCGGATATTTACGTCTTTAACTAATTGTATTGCATTATGATGTCGGGATTTTTGGTTTCAAACAAGGTCCTCAATAGTCCGCATTCGCTGCATTCTATTACTATCTTACTATGTTGTATGCTAATAAGTTATCACTTAATTAAACTGCTCTCTCACAAACTGCAGGTCCCCGCCCGGAAGACAAGAGATTGAAGACGCTTTGCAGAGGAAGAAAATCATCAACGATCACCAGGAAGGAGGAATACTAGACGAGACAACCACTGTACTGTTGGACGACATGAAGAATGTCCCTTCGTTGGAGAATCAAAGGAAAATTGAAGTTGATCATTATTCTACTCTTCACAATCTCCTTCCTGTTCATTACCTACCAAGTCCTCTACTCTGTCACCCTCGATGAATTTCAATCCGAGGAATCTGCGGCTTACCTTCGTCAACATTTGCAAAAGAAAGAAATTCCAGTGAGAGTGGCCCAAGAACTAGCCAGTGACCGCAAGGACTCGTTTCTAAAAGTTCCTGCACCCTTCCAAGGTGGTGGGAAACCGGTGACTGGTCTCGTTCTCGGAGTTGCCCCGGAATATCAAAGATATTATAGCAAGCAAGCAACAAAGTTTTCCTGCTTATCCTCGAAGAGTCGCAAAATCATTTGGGAGAAAGTGAATGACGATTACTGTGATTGTCCAGTTGATGGTTCCGACGAGCCAAGTACTTCGGCTTGCATGAACGGACGGTTTTATTGTACCAAGTCCTCCAAGAGCTACGCAGGTTGGTGGGGATTTATTTGTCCTATTAATAATATATTGTTAGGATTTAGTTTATAATATTGAACTTGATTCCTTCTATCCTTGCAGAGTACGTTCCTTCTTCGAGGGTGAATGACATGATTTGTGACTGCTGTGATGGAAGTGATGAGTATTTAAGTCCTGGTGTCTGCAAAGACACGTGCAAGTGAACATAATCCAATATCATAATACCATAACAGTACAGTTAACCAACGACCAAAGACTTTGATATTTATTAAATACTTTATCATTTATCAAGCAATTGCTGATTACTCCCGTTCCTGTCTGCCATGAATTCATTTCCTATTTAAGTGGAGTGTCCCACGCTAAGTCGTGCTCCAGTGCATTCTGCATTCGAGAGAGATCCATCTTCCCATCCTCCAAAATGGCAGCAACAAAGGCATTTTCTTCTATTTGCAGCCAAATCCGTTCAAAAATATTATTGAGTAGACCAATGACTGATCAGGACGTTTTCGGTGAGCGTGGAGATGTCATTACATCACCAGGAATCAGCGAGTTATTCGGACGGACCGTTTTTTTCATCAATTTTTTGAAATTTAGAACTATAGAAATGTATAATAAATAATATCAAAAACCGAAATCAATGCAATAATTTTCTAAACCCACCAAAATGCGATATTTTGTATTTGCCGTAGAAATCAATGCAAAATGGAGGAATGTTAGACGACCGACATCAGGAATCCGAAAAACGTTGTATTTTACCCAATTATAATTTCATTATTATTGAAAATTTTAATTCGTCCTTGAAAAGGTAGACATCCATCATAATACGATACGTGGATGAGAAGTAATCCAATTTTTCAGTATTGGTGTCCATGTCTGTATATCGTCGGGTTTTTGTCTTTGTCTGATGAGAGGCTTTAGGTTGATGACAAAATGCACTAACCAATGAGACAAATTTAAAGGTGAGGTATTTCAGTTCACTGTGTGTGGTACGGTGGTGGCGGTGCGGTGGTGTCTGTCTGTAGGCGGGGCCAAGGATGTGATGATGATGTTAGCCTTGTCCTTTTATTCCCACGGATCAAACACCCTTGTCGGGTCATATGAAGGAGGCCACGCTTACCCATCCAAGGTTTTACATCAATACTGTCCCACTTCCTAAAGCGTTAAATAACAATTAATAGCAGATATTAGTAGGGGCTATAACGATTTAAAAGATTTTAAGGCATCTCTCGAATCTTCACCAATCCAGAATCATCTTTGGAATGGTTCTACTGTTTTGATTTTGAATTTAGTTAGATACATTTACTTTATACCAACCGAATGTGTGGTTGGAACTAATTATCACTACGACACTGAGGTGAAGAGCTGGTTATAACATGAAGGTTTCGTCCAGCTACTTCCCTGCGGGAATAGTTCCCGCGCATGATGGCAGCCGCATTCCCACGTTGTAAGGTGACGCTCATACGCTGGAAAAGTAAAAGGATGTCGCTCTTTTCAGGTGTCACTTCCGAGATCCTGTTCCCAATTAGTTGGACTAGTTTGAGTCCCTCCTGTCCCCAGACTATAATTAAGAATACGCCAAATATATTAACTTTACATAAGTGTGGACGTGGAGTCGACGCTGTTTTTGGGCATGCTGAATTAATTTGTATGGAAATGAGACGCGAAGTGCATGCTGTTCTCCTGCATACTCATAATAAGAATTACATCTTTAGCAAGCTAAAGAATCCTCAGGTGCCTTACATCACTTAAGTGACACCGGAAAGCGTCTCCTTAATTTGAAAGATCGTCCCCGGACAGGGTAACAATTTAGAATCAGCGTGAGTTTTATATGTTAGTTATACTCCCTAATTAGATTAGCATGACCTTCCAATTGTGTCGTAGTTAAAATTTCAGTGGAACTTTGATCCCGTATTAGGAGAATTTGAAAGGTATTAGACATAAAGCCACCACCTTGCATAAAGCCATACAGCCGTCCAATGAATTTTTATCTAGGTGAGGTCCTTGATGACTTTTGTGTCCGCGGTTTCTCCTAAGGTTTTCCTCGTTCTCAAAAACCAAACTGAGAGAGTGGCAGTGAGTACGCAAGTGCCGATAAGAAAGACACACACTACAGGGAATAATTCACATCGCATTGTATCGCTCTCTCTCTCTCCTGCCTTCAATTTACTTGTAAAAGAGTGATCTCTCAAATTAGAAAAATAGGATAAGGTTCAAATGAGGGACACACAATAAATTAGAGTGGGATTGTTACCAAAGTGAAATCTGCCTACTCCGAGTTTACTCAGTTCGTTACTTTCCTTTTCGAATAAGTAATCGACGAAAGTAATCCGACAATAGTTAGTTTTCCGTTTACTCACTCCATTTGTTCATTCCTTCATGCATCATATGCCCAGTGTTTTAAACCGATTTACGTTTAGCGAATCTACCTTGAGCTAATCCTTTGATCCTTACTGGCTGGAATCTTAAAACGGATCCGAGAGGGACAAAATGGCCCAGTCCAACCAAGGTCAGGCACCCAGTTCTCGTGCACCCTCACCTCCGCCTGCTCAAGGCTCCACACCTGGAGGCCCTGATGCTCCGACTCCCGTCGCTGAAAATTGGTGTTACACTCAGGTAAAGACTTACTTTCACAAGCCGACCTTGGCCACTTTAGTTTAAGGTCAGGTCTCGAGTCTCGGCTCGGGTCTAAAGCCAAAGTAAATTGAGTTGAGCATTTCGATTGCATTCCATTTTTGCACTGACCGACCGTCGTTAACAAATCAAATTGGCTGCTTTCGTTCATCATTCATCATCTTCATCATCAACCTAACCTAACATCATTAATTTATATTTTTCTCCTCAGTTTCAATAAAGTTAAGTTGAGTCAGTAGCATCGGTTTTTAACTTGCATTTTTGCTAGTCAACCTAATTTAACTGACATGTGATAAAATGGAAACGGTTCAATAAAACTTCCATTGCCACTACAAACCACGGTTACACCTTGCCTTCCTTGTTGCGGAAGAGGAAGCATCTTTGGCTTTACATTAATACAATAATTATTCTTGTTTTGGTATCCTTTCAGGTGAAAGTTGTGAAGTTCAGCTACATGTGGACCATCAATAATTTTTCATTCTGTCGGGAAGAGATGGGCGAAGTGTTAAAATCCAGTACTTTCTCTGCTGGAGCCAATGATAAACTCAAGTGGTGTTTGCGTGTCAACCCCAAAGGATTAGATGAAGAATCCAAAGACTATTTAAGCCTATATTTATTGTTAGTCAGCTGTAACAAATCCGAGGTTCGGGCAAAGTTCAAGTTCAGTATTTTGAATGCAAAACGAGAGGAAACGAAGGCAATGGGTAAGTTTTGGCTCATTCTCAAAGTAATTGCGTAGACTTAACCTGGGTTGATGCTTGTGCATCACGTGAAGCCAAGTTTGTAAAAAAAAAAATGTCCAAAAATGGACAAAAATGTCAATAACTTTATCTATGATGAGAAAAGTGAGTACTATCTTGCTGCGGGATGGCAGTTTTGTACTCTCAGCAACAAATTCGGACATTTGGATGCATTCACCCTGATGTGATTATGATTAATCATTTCTCTTTGTTCTTTCTTGGCAGAGTCTCAACGAGCCTACCGGTTTGTACAAGGGAAAGACTGGGGTTTCAAGAAGTTCATACGCCGGGATTTTCTGTTGGATGAAGCCAACGGCCTCCTACCAGACGACAAGTTGACCATATTCTGTGAAGTGAGCGTGGTGGCAGACAGTGTCAACATTAGCGGACAATCAAATGCAATACAATTCAAAGTGCCAGAATGTCGACTCAGTGAGGATTTTGGTGCTCTGTTTGAAAGTCAAAGATTCAGTGATGTTACCTTAGCCGTCGCAGGCAAGTCACATTTTTACTAAAATCCATCGCCCCACTTACTTTGTGGGAAACTTCCTTATTCCTTCCGTAATCAATTATTCAGTCCTGATTGGTGATTAAACCCAATCAAGGAAACCTGGCCTTCGGAAACCCATTGAAAGAGTTTCAATTCTCCCACAACCTTCCCTTCCATTCTATTGAATGAGGCTAATTTTTATTTTTACGTAAACTGTCTTTGATATTCCTTAGGCACCGAGTTTGAAGCTCACAAAGCAGTTCTCGCTGCACGGTCTCCCGTCTTCGCCGCCATGTTTGAACATGAAATGGAAGAGAGGAAAAAGAACCGAGTAGAAATCACGGACGTCGATGTAGAAGTCCTGCGAGAAATGCTACGTTTCATTTATACTGGGAAGAGTAATGCCCTGGATAAAATGGCGGATGACTTGTTAGCAGCTGCTGATAAGTAAGCTAATGATCCCCTCAATCCTGCTGATAAGCACACCCTAATAACCCCGGTTGCCTCACACGCCTTCACTTCCTTTACTAATTTACTTTTACAATCTTATTTCTAGGTATGCCCTCGAACGCTTGAAAGTAATGTGTGAGGAGAGCCTTTGTACGGGGCTCCAGATTGACACTGCAAGCGATGTATTGATTCTAGCAGATCTCCACTCCGCCGATCAACTCAAGGCCCAAGCCATAGACTTCATCAATATCCATGCAACGGAAGTCATGGATACGGTCGGCTGGAAATCCATGGTTCGCCTCCTTCCTTTCATTATTGATTGAATCCAAGAAATAAGAATCCATTTAACTTGAAAAACTACATTTGGCTTCTGCTACAGGTACATTCTCACCCCCACTTAATTGCGGAAGCATTTAGAGCCTTGGCCACCCAGCAAATCCCACCAATCGGACCACCACGGAAGAGAATCAAAACCAATTAGGATATTCCTGCTGGGGTCAAAACACCACCAACAAGAACTTCGAATTAGAAATAACAGTTAGCGTACACATTTCGTTATATCTCCCTAAGCAAACGTATTCTCTCTCTCTCTCTCTCTCTCTCTCTCTCTGTTGTTTTGTAAAGCATAAATTTCCCACTTATAAAGGTTACACACCCACAATCCCCCTCTTATACACTTTTATTAGAAAAAGTTTCTCATCAATCCTCATTCTGATGTCTTGTCAAGAAGCGAACCCATTAGTTTCAAGCAGAAAACCGTCGACGACGACGACGTTCCTAAATAAAAGTGCACGTAACTTTACTCTTTTCGAACCTTGTCATTTTTTTTTTGGGGTCATTGTGTTGTGTTATCTAAAGTTTTATTTTTTCCAGTCGCCTGATTCTGGGAAATGTGGATCCAAGTTAATTAAAAGTAGGGAATTAGTTACGCCCATGTACTTCTAAGGGGAACCTCTCCTTTCATCTCATAATTGCTCCGTTGAGCCTCACTAATATCTCCTTCAACCTTTGCCCTTTTTTCAAAAGAAAGTTTTGAATAGAAAGTTAAAGGAGCAAGCAGGAAATGGCGAGGAGGGGAGGCAGGCGGAAGAGGAGAAAGAAAAGTGTTACTTTTTATTTCCTCTCTGTTGAGATCCGACTACAAGGGAAAGCGTCTCCTGTGCGGTGGCAGTTGGAGATGGTGGAAGATTGGAAGATTACAACTTTCCAATTACTCCGCGTCTCTTTCCTCCTCGAGAGGAATCATGTTAAGATGGTGACAGTAGGAATTCTCAAACAAAGCGGAAATGAAAGAACGTGTTCTCCAATCGGCTCGTCCCAATTGCGTCTCCGTTCCTACTCCTCCAGTAGGATCCCATGAACTAGAATCCCGGGAAACAGGATTTCATTACTTCCGAATCATTTTTATCTCCCAACAGATCATCCTCTGATAATAAATTCTGCTCAGCAACAGACGTGCTGGGGCGCACGGGGGCGCCTTATCCTCTTACGGAATCCAAAAGGTCGGAACTGTTTCGATCTCTCAAATCCAATTCGTGTAATTTGCTCTTCCGAGTCACAACTCACAAGTCTGAGAAGAGGAAGCGAACCGACAGGATGCAGAGATTAAAGAAGCTCATGTAAGCCACGCGCCGTGCCAGAATACCGTCGTATGTTTCAGGAAAATGTTTATTTCGAATCGGATATTAGTTATTAACCAATTGTTTGGAATTCCAGGGTAAACAGGCCACTCTTACACACAGTTCACGACTTACATCAAGTGAGTCATTGCTGACCGTCCATCAGTGTAAACGCGGAGGAGGAAACTGCCCGGGGTCCCACGCACAACGCCACCAAGTGTCGGGATTATCAAGTACCTATCCCTTCGGAACGTATGAATTTCAAACGTCTCTCGCATGTCCTCCGGGGTCGGAACCGCTGCCTGGACTAGGCTCCCTGTTTCCACTGCTGACGGACCAAATTTCTTGGTGATCGTACTCGGGCCGGCCCTGACCTGTCACCAGTTAAGTATCAAGTCAGCCGTATTACTCTCGTCTCAAGTCAGTTCCCTTCAACTATGCCTTGCTTAACTGTGAATATGACATTGAAGAACTTGTTAGCGACCAGATCCTTGCCCGTTAAGCGGATTGACTTGTTGAAGACTGAGACGAGTACTTCCACTTGATCATTCTCGTTTGGTGTCAAATCCAACAGGAATTGCGGATTCTTGAACATTTCCACTGTCCGAGCGAACAGGAACAGGGAAACAGAAGCACATTGTAATTATGAACTCTTCGCATACATTTTTGCATCCTTTCGTTTCTGCTCCTGCTGCGGACTTTACCTAGATTCTCACTTCCAGCCCCTGGCCAAATTCCGTGAAATTCATGACTCGTCCAGACGGTGGGAGCTATCCCTTCCGCCACTACCTCCTTGGCAACTCGAGGAGGCATGTTGCAGACGCTCAACAGGTCAAAATTCCGCTGGACGTCCTTGTACGTCATCCAAAACTCACCGTCCCCTTTCTTCAAGTTTAGTCCCGCGAGTTTCTGTTGGTCATATTCCTTCCATTCCGGCGAGCTGGAGGAAAGAGGAGTGAAAGGGAACATTTTTAACTGGAGAATTATTTTAAGGATATTTTTTTTTGTATTTTGTATTTTCCAGTTACTCATCCGACCAGGCTCCGTTCCATTCAAACTCAGTTCCCCATGGATTCCTAACCCGGACAAGGAGTAAGTTTTTCCCTTGGTATGGGATTTGTCCCAAACCAGTTACAGAGTAGGCATGACCCCGGGCTAGCCCGTTGTCCATTTTAATTTCACCAGCCCCAACCTCTTGACCCTAGAAAGAACCGTTTTTGAATTTGTATCCTCCTCCGGAGCCACAGGGTTGTGGATAGCTGTCAGGGCTTACCCCAGTACCCGTACCAATACAAATCCCGAGTCCTATCATCGCACCCCTCTCGTAGCCACTAGCCATAAATTCCAGGATTTTCTTAGGTGAGTCCGATGTGGGAGATCTTAGGGTCATCGTGGCACAGATCCCACCAGTCAAATCCACCAAAGCATCTCCGATCATCCCAAATTGGAGCATTGAATAGGAACCGTACATCCTACAAAAAATTCCAGCCAGTAGTTGCCTGGAGTGTCCTCCGTTTTGCTGGTGACGCTTGGGCCCGCGGAGTGCTTTTACTTACTTGGCATACGCCTTTTCCAACAACGGCACCCAAAACTCATTCCCACGGTTTCGTGCAAATGCGACTTTCGTGATTATCTTCCCGCCTTCGGACGCCTTGAAACAGGGAAGCCGATCATCCACCACGACATCAACCCAGACCCCGCTTCGCCAAAACCTGACACAAGGAGACAAGGCGTTAAGTAGTCCCCATGATTTCACGCGTGCGTATTCAGTGTGGCGTCTCCGTTTACCTAAAATGGAACACCGAGTTGTCGTTTTCAAATGAATTATCCTCCGGCACGACCATGCGCAATAGGGCGGGCTTCTCCGCAAGCACGTCAATGGCGACAAGCAGCCAGCAGTCCGCTTGAATTTGAAAAAAACAGAACAACAATTGAAGCATGATTCTTGAAATGGAAGGAACGAGGAATAAATTCTTACATAGAGCTCCTTGAATGATGTCGAACCGAGAGCATTTTGTCTCAGAACACTCTTGGTCACTAACAAATTCCGGATCTGGAATGACGTCCTGCGGCATGAATCCAAAAATTAATGAATTGAAATTAAAGTCCGAAGCTGTCAGCTTCCTGTTCATGCTCATACTTTTGCTCTTGACCAGAAGATGGCTGGATTGGAAGCTTTCTTTCCTAAAGTTTCGGGATCCTTTTCTGAAAAATCAGGATCCACCCAGGGCACGCCGGGCGTCAGGCTCTTCCGAATGGCCTGATAGTCTTGACCTGATCTCCGTCCATAGTATTCTCCAAGCTTCAAATGAAATTTAAAAAAAAGGTTTCCGTTTACCACACCCAAAAATCCCAACTTTCCAACAGAGTTACTCATACTCAATGCAAGCTCCACTTACAGTCTTTACTTCAACCCCTTCAAAAGTGTATCCCATAGTAGAAAAACAAAATCAGTTCTGATTGGTCGACAACAATTTAGGAAGTGAGCCAAAACCCTGAACCAGGGAATAAAATGTGGGGCTTCCGTACACCAACGGCACATTATATTATCATCCGACCTTCCTAGTTTCCTTAATTAACCGCAAAGCCGCATAGAGTTACAATGAATTCTGAACATTATCTTCCGTCTTTGGAACAAGTTCAATTAAAGGGTTACTACTACTAATTACAATACTCGAAATTATCTCGCTCGTGCGGACTATCTAACCCTACAATGAAAATGAAACAAACGCGTCATTGGTGGATGGATTTATCCTTCCTTGTGCAAATATGGAAAAAAAAATCCCAGGGAAAGTCCTCTAGTGTTACGTAAATACCAGTTTTGGAGTGAGTAAAGTGAAACAAACAGAAGGAAATGTCACGTACAGATAAAGCACTCTTGGCTTTTGTTTACCCTTCCGTCCGTCCTGTCCTGTGTCCGTAAAAATTAGAAAGACACGCCACACAGCCCGACCACCTCTGACCTATCCGCCTGTTTTGAATTTACTTTTAGTTGAATTTATGACTTGGTGGGGTCAGACTTGCCTAATAAAAGTTGATGCGCCCAGTACCAGAATCTTCAATATCAACTTACAATATAAAAGTTTCTCGTTTTTATTTTGCCTGCTCTATACCCTGCCTCACCTCTGTCCTCTCCCTGTCGCACCAGCCGTCTCCTTCATGCGGAAGGGATCGATAGTAAGGGGACACTTTACATTGATGATAATTTGTCCATTAGAGCTCAAGCCCCTCAACATTTAGTTCTAATTTGAGCCAAAACCCTGAACCTGGTCGCTAAAAACACTTAATCGATCCGGAGAGAGTCATGTGAGATCCGGAAAGGTTAATTACAATGACGAACTTCTAATGAGAGCGACGTAGCTCTGTCGGATAAATTTCTTCCATTAGCATCCACCTTCTCCCACCATGGCCACGTCAGATTCTATTTCTGGAAATGTGCGGTGTGGTGCACAATGCAATTAAATCC
>Ga0194135_10001312_pt1 | contig 14709 bp, 12 predicted proteins | sample LitLau_LLRF_2013_FD_134024 | JGI IMG/M metagenome (GOLD analysis project Ga0194135, IMG submission 134024) | Freshwater sediment microbial communities in response to fracking from North America - Little Laurel Run_MetaG_LLRF_2013 (version 2) | ecosystem: Environmental > Aquatic > Freshwater >...
CACATAAACTTTGTTTTTCTCAACAGAAAAACCCGCAGGTAGAAAAAGTCGACTTTCGTCCAGCAAAGACAGTCGAGATGGGGACAGTGAACCACATCGTCGACAAAGAAAGCGTCGAAGTGACGAAAAACACAGGGCAGGCAGTAGTAGTGATATTTGTAATAGTGAACCTCTTTCGGTAAGTTTTATTAGTAACTGACAAAATTGAAAAGGAATCTGTTGGTCGAATCACCTTAACCCCTTAAACTCTGAAATTGTACATTCTCGTCACCTTGCTATTTAATCGACACCCGTAGGGCGCTAAACTTACCAAAGAAGGGCGCAAAATACAAGACCGAGTCTTTGATGCTCAAAGATTTATGAAAAGTATGCAATTGCTGCAAATGAGTCAGGGTCACGAGCCTGTAAGTGACGATGAAGACAACGAAGGGTTTCACGATGTTTCATTTTACTTATATCGGCAAACAGTACCAGATTTTGATGAACGATGTAAATCTCTCGAAGAGAAACTAGTAGTGAGAACCAGTCATTCATTTTAGTTTGATTGATTTCTGTGTGTAAAACTTGCGTTATACGTATTTAATACAATGCTGTGCACACTCCTAGCATGTTGACATCGTTATTTCTTATTTATTATTGAGATTTAACTACAGTAATTGGAGTGTGGTTTACTTTTATGGATGAATAATAACATGATAACATTATAGTTTCTGAAGTTTTGTATAACACTGATGGTTTTAAATTTGCAATAACAACCAAGCTTGAGTGCGTATGTAATTTTAACTTAAAATATCTCATGCTTTTAGGGTCGAGGAATGAAAATGTCGTTCGGAAAATCCCTTCGAGACTCTCAAGACTCCGAAAAAATGGTACCAGGTCTCGCTAAGGACTTAGAGGCAAAGTTAAAAGGAAGAACTGTAGAAAAGCAAAAACCTAAAGATCTCATTCGGGCTATTGGAAAAATTGAAAAGAGCGATTGGAATGTCCAATTAATTGAGAAGAAAATGGCTGAAGTAAAAAATTCCAGTGGGAGCAAAAAAGATAAAGACAACAAAGTGCCAAGATGGTCACGTGAAGCATATGATGACAAAGTAATACAGTTTGAGATAATTTTGCTCCAAAGTATGTTTATGGATTCTTAAATCATGTTTCAATTTTTTAGAGGGAAGCTATGAAGCGCAAAATGGATGGGGCAGGATCCGGTAGCGAATGCAATGCTAGTATTCAAAAATTTGAGGACACCGTAAAGACTTTAGGAAATAAATTGAAAGAAGGAAATACCCTGGACGTAGGACAACGTGGAAGTAACAAGGTATCTGCAATGGCAGAGCAGTTGCGGCACAAATTTGTTAAGACTGTTCCTGAACCCGAAATCGAACAAAAGCAGCCTGTAAGCATGGATAGTTAAACATTAAGATTAGTTGTAATTGGTAATGTCAACCGATGTCTCGTTTAAGGCTCGACCAACATTCGAAATGCCGAAGAAAGGCCGCATTGACTTGTGCCACTTCTGCAAAGAAAGGGTTTATGTCGTAGAAAGGATGACTGCAGAAGGAAAATACTTCCATCGAAATTGTTTTAGATGCGAATATTGTAACACATCTTTACGGATCGGTAAATTTTTAATTTAATTAAGGTTTTTTTAAAAAGTTATTCACGGTTGTCATTTGTCTGTCCAGGAAATTACGTTTTTGATCGTGAGGGACGATATGGTGAAAGATTTTACTGCGCAGCTCATTACAGTACCGTTCGAATGTACGGCTGGAAGAAATTCGACACGACTAGACCTGAGGAAAAGAGCGAGAATTTACTAGTCCCTCCAGCTAATCAACAGGTCAGTGAGGGCAACGAAGCCTGGGCTCCTTATCTTTGTGAATCCGGTCACGCGCTTCAATTTGCACCTCATTCACGCGAAGACTTCCGCGTGGAAACTATTTTCTTTGTTGTCATTACACTCTTGGTTTTTATCATTTCTCTGATACTCAATCCTGCAGATATAACTGATTTCATGTTAGATGAATTAATTATTGGGCTGTAGTTACATTGATCTCTTAATTTTGCTGTTGTAAACTTTTTAGTGCCAACTTCTTTTGTAGTTTCTAGTCTAGATAACTCACCCAGTGACAATATACAAGTACCTCAGTTTAGTAATTATTATTACCATTCCCTAGGCACTCCGTCAAGCTTATTGTTTTCTTTCATGCACTATACTATCCTTGCATCTTCTGTGACATAAAAACATTCATATACGATCTTCTACAAGTTCTCCCATACTCACTGAAAATCTTTTTGTGCACTTTCATTTCTCTTTCATTTTCATCATTTTGTGTTATCCTGCTTTAGATTTGCTGTGAGAGAAATCCAAGCTCACTTATTCATATTCCGTATTCATTATTTATCACTTGAGTTTTTAAGTTGCGCACATTTAATTATGCACTTAATATAATGGTAAGCTTCACTAGTCGTAAAACATTTTTACGGACTTTTCACGGGTAAAACAGAACTTCATTCTGAGAATATATCGATTTAAAGGGGATACAATTCAGGTTCCTATACACTGAAGTAGTACCTGTCATGCGATGTTGATTTATCAAGTGTCATTTATAGTCAGTCACTGAAAAACATTCTTAAGTAGCTATGAATGGGATTATATGTTCGTTAATTTACGAACATTTAGCAATTCAGCCGTTTTCTGGCATTGTAATTAGACTCAAGCATCCACCACTGTCGGTGATTAAAATGTTTAGTATGTCATTACGAAGTTAATGCTCATGACAGGTAAGAATTACTCTTCTTCGTCGGTCCTTCATATTTACCATTTAACAATTATTTACCCAGATCTAGGGTGTCTCGTCTGCTAGTCTGCCTATTAGCACCTCATAAATCCATCTTATATTACTAATTCTGGATGTAGTTAGGCGCTTTACGTGTGCTTTGAGCAATTGCATGTGCTCTTCCTTTACCTGATTTTAAAAATCATCTTTATGCTATTGATGACAATCCAATATAATTAACATTTTCTAACAAACTCAAAGATACTTACGGAGATGGATGAAAGGGGAACAACGCCAGAACGGGTTGAGTTTGAGAACTCGGTTGACTTTGCATCAGAAGAGGAGATTTTAAATGAAATGGATGAAGATGAGTGGACAGACAGAAACAATTTTGGGGCATCAAATGCAGACAACACCTCTGACGAAGCCTCCGATCTGAGGTAGATGTCTTGAAAAATGATAAAACATCTGTGACCTTCGATATTAATAATGGTTTTTTAACAGTGATGACGAAGAAGTTACTCCAGATGGGAATAAAATTGAAGAAAATGTCGATGTTCCATGCAAAGTTGTCGATGCAGATCCAGAAGGTAGTTTACAGACTAACTTATTTTTTTAAATGCATAGGAACATCTTCTTGACACAAACTTAAATACAATTAGGTGCTAATAAAGCTAAAAAGGACGTAGAAAGTTCCGATTCCGACACAGAGGTTGCTTCAGATGACGATGATGAAGACGGTTCTGGAGACTGTTCGTATGAAGAAGATCCCCAGGATGAAGATGAAGAGGAGGAAGATGAAGATGATGAATATGAAGAAGAAGAATGTGGGGGAAGTACGACAGAAATAGAGACGGATTCTGAGTTCGCTGAAGACCCACCTCACAGTGTTCCTGGTAGCATTCCAACGATAATTGTCAATGCTCCAGAACAGCTAGTTACCAGATTAGTCGATGCTACACCACTGAATCATACCCAAAATTCTCAGCCTAGCAAAGAGTCTCGTTTGGCGGACAAACAAAGACATCATAACGAGTATAATCAGAGAAAAGTTGCTGATCTATATTACGACGACAAAAGTGTAGAACTAGTAAAGAAAGGTGGTCCCGAACGCCAACTACCTGTCGTAACACCTGTGCCAAAGAAATGGGAACCATTAGTTTTTAATAATCCTGATCGTTTAGCATCAATAGAGTTAAAGAAGAAATATCTTCATGGAACTGTTGCACCTGTAATGGGGAACAATCAGAAGAAAACAGCCGATCCTGCAGCTTCAAATCAGTTCAAAAGCTTTTTAGACATGATTTCTGAACAACAAAAACTTTTACAGCCTGCATCTCAGCCGTCTGCTTCCATGCAAGCGTTTTTAGAAGGAGCAGAGAAACTCAAGAACAAAACCAACCTGCCCTACCTCAACAGAAATTTGTCGACATTCCAAACGAACAACGTCAACTCATCTAGTGTCACTCAAGAGAAACCTGCGACTGTGCTAATTGAAAATTCCATTCCTGTGGTTCCAACGGACGAGTGTCATCCGAATAATAATGGAGATAGTTGTCGTGAGATATCCACTACGGAGAGCAATGATATAAACTCCTTGGAAGACATAAACAGCTATGAAAAGGATTCTCTTGAACCTGATATCGCTATTACGGATGAAAAAGAAGTACAAGAGCTCAACTCTAGTAATAAAATGAAGGATGGAGATAAGGCTGAAATCGAATTTTCAGTTACAATCACATCAACTACCGATGAGGAAGCTGAAAAGGGGGAAATCAACGCAATGATGGTCGCATCTAATGATTCGTTTTCTACAAGCCAGTCAGAGACTGAGACAAGAAGTACTGTGATTAATGTGCTAGGCTCTAATGTTAATGAGAGTAGTGACAATGTTAGTGAAGATAGTGACACTGAAGTTGGTTCTGGTGAACCGTTCTCTGATTTGGATGATTTAGATTTCGAGCACAATCCTCCTCTTCAAGTACAAAATCCTCCTCGAGTGGAGATAGAAGATGAGTTTGGGGTGACTCAGTCTCTGGATGCAACTTCAGAAAATAGACCGATCAAAGGTGATTCCAACACTTCAGATAACGAGCAAGAATCAAAGTACATTATGGATTTAGGGTTATCGGAAAGTATAGGTAAGAGTTCGTCTGAGAGCTCTTTGAATTCTGGAATTTTTCTCGAGACTGAAATATCAGACTACATAAAAGATGAACATAGTACAGCAGGACAAAATAAACTTAAGATGAAGGCTAAGAAAGCTAATCAAGGCCAGTCTTTCAAAAAGTCAAGAAGTAAGAAAGCTGCCGTTTCAGAAAGTTTGGATAAAATCAAAGGAAAACCAAGCTTAGGATTTGATTTGGAGGCTCTAGACTTTGCAGACATTGACGGACTCAGCAGTCCAGATGATGGGGGATTTGATCCTATACAAAATATTCCGAATGTAATAAACACTCCAGAATCGAATATCCAGTTGTCTTCAAGCAATACCCCAGTAGACAGCATTGAAGGAAGTCGTAGAACCTCCACTACTACAGAATCGCCCTGTGAGGACGATGATGAGATTTCGTCTTTTTCAACCAAAGAACGCCGAGGAAATTCTGCGTCAGAAGCAGATATTTCGGAAAACATTAATTTTTCATCGGAAGAAAATGTTGATAAAATTACGAAGGTTTCACCAGAAGTGAATGAAGTTCAAAAACAGTCCTTCCCTAATTTGGAGCGAGTTGGACCTTTTTCAAGTGCTCGAGATTCGTTAGATTACCGTAAAACCAAAGCAAATACTAGTCACTTAAAAAACAAGGAGTTATATTCCACTTATGCTGTACCTTCCGTTAAAGTTGGCCCCGGTGCTCGCTCCCCCGTATGGGAAGAGGAAACTAACAGGCTTGAAGATATTGGAGAGTCAACAACTTCTCTTGACAGCTCTACGATCAATACAATGTCCGATGATAGTAGCAAATTAATTGGATCCCCAGGCACCACAAGAAAATTAAATGAAATACATCAAGAAAGGGTCAAGCAAAATGACTTGATACGCTCAATGGTTCTAGGGAGAATAAAGCGAAGTCCCGACAAAGGCATCCGACGAAACTCTAAGGGATCTTTATCAGGGACTTCCCTTCAGTCACAGACTACTCATGACAAGTCTGGTGACGAATCTGATTCTAGAAAAAGTTCTGATAATTCTCAGGGGCCCGAGGGTACAACATCTGAAGACGGATCCGTTGAGCCAATGCCTGTAGAAGTTAACAAAGATCACTCTTCATCTGAAGAATTTAGCGGAAACGACAATATACCGCATCGTCCTATGGCTGAGTCAGTATCCAGTAGTTCTGAAAACTCTACTACTTCACGGTCTGCAAGAATTTTATTGAGTCCACAAAAAGTCCAACCAACTTATGAGCCTGTCTTCACATCTTCACCCAGATTCCGTAATAGACCTAAGTTTGAAGGCCTCTCTAAAACCTATCAATCAAATACAGAACCTCCAACACCAACTACAGAGGCTAAACAACTACCAGTGTATCTGAATTCAGAAGCTCTGATGAACCAAGAGAAGTCAAAAGGAATTTACTCAGTTGCAAATCCATTGTTCTTTCGATCTATGCCAAATCTCCCTCAGCCTATGGAATCGTTTAAAGGTTCTGTGAAAGATTACTTGATTTCTAGTGATATCAGCGAGCCAGATCAAGCTGACCTTAATTATGATTCCTATTCACAAAATGAATCTTTAAAAAATCTGAAAGATACTCCAATTTCTCAAAGTTACAATCCCTTTTTAGTAAACCCCGCAGCACCTACTTCAAACACCTCAGATTCTCAAGACAATTACTCTTTGCCTAAGGATCCCATTGGAGATGAATTTCTTGACCTTCATTTGAAGTTTAGAACTGGTGACCGTCCATCACAAAGGAAACTTTCACCTGAAAAGTCCAGGAGTGTTTGTACCGGCTCGTTAAGCAATTATAGTGACTCTGGATTCTACCACGGGTCCTTATCTACTACAGCATCATCTCCTCCTAAAGGATCAATGCAATACGCTGCAGGAGACAACTGGATTCTAGAAAAGCAGGAAACATTGAGTAGGCCTCGATCCAACACTTTAACAGAGTTAAATTTCAAGGAAAGTCAAGCAATGCCACGAACTCAACGGGCATCAGTGTCTTTTGTCGACGACAGAAACAACCCATACGTAGGACAAAGTGTGAGACATCACCACGAGTATTCCGATAAAGGTCCAAAACACACGAAATCCAAAGCTTTGAGTTCAGATACACTTCTTGACGGAGCTCCGGTGTCTGAAAACACTTGCAGGGGGACTAGTTTTCCAGACATACCCTGTGAGGCCAACCGAGAACCTACTAAAGAAAGGAAAGGGAAAGATCGAGACCGAAGGCGTAGCTTAATTCAAGCTGTTTCTGATTTCTTCACGCGACCGAATAATTCATTCGATAAGTCTCCAAGTAGTGGCGGTCAGTCTTTAACAACTTCTGCGTCGTCCTCCAGTATTGTTTCCCCGTCTAAGGAAAAGTTCTCTCTGTTTAAGTTAACACCTAAGCTTTTGCAAACAAAAGACAAAAAGACTTCAAAGTCTCGAGAATGTGTCGTTTCGCCCGCTTCCAGTCAACCGTCCAGCAGCAACAAGTATCGTCTGGACTCCCTTAATGATATCAAGTCTAAGCCAAAGACAGACTATTCGGCATACTTCGTCCAGCCTAATATGCTCATTCAGCAGTTATCATCAAGTCCGGTTCCACCAAAGCCTGAGAGAACTTTTAGCTCGTTGATTGAGAAACGCTCTTCAGTCCCTGATTTTAACAGTTGCACCCAAAGCATGGCAACTTTATCCATCGTAGCTAATTCAGCTAAGGAGAAAGATAATTCAGATAGACACAAGCATGATTACCAACGTTTGGATGCTCTCAGGTACTAGCATAAGTCTTTCATGAACTAGTATTACTTTGTGTATACGGTCCTAATTGTATGATGGGATAATTTTTGTAGAAGCCGAGAGATTGAGGAGATTCAGCTACAATTAGAATCAATCGAAGAGGATCAAAGTGTTTTGGAGTCACGAAGAGCTGTAATCGAGAAGAAACTGCGAGGTGAAGAAGCAGGTAAAAAAGAGAATCTGGTTTATTTAACATGTGTTGTGGTTTTTGCTGTGAGTTATTTCTGGACGATGTCACGAAATGATAATTGACTCAACGATTACTTTCATTACAGATGAAGAAGTTTGCCAGGATAATAAAATACAAGAAGAACTGTTAGCTATCAATCGTGAAAAGACAAGGCTGGCTCGATTTGAAAAAGAACTACTGGTGCGAGCTCAGGAGCTAGAATTAGAAGCTCGGAAATCGCAGTTAGAAGAACAGTTGTATAAATCTCTTTCTATCAGAGGTAAACATAATTGTGAGTTTTTATATCATTAGGAATGTCCTATTGTTTATGTCATGTACTCTGGTAATTCAGAAAGCGAAAAATCACTTCAAGAAAAGCAGCATGAAATTGACATTCTTCAAGAATTGGGACGGGTGAATGAACAACATAGTAATTTGTTGAATAGCATTCATGCGGATATGGAAAAGTAAGAGTGGCCTAATTTTTCTCATTTCTTGTTTAGAATTAAAATAGAACTTGATTTAACGCAACATCGTATTTTGTCTCAGATACAAGTCAGAGGACTCAAACACACCCGATTTCGGACAAAATTCATCCGGTTCTTCGCGTCTTGAATCAGACGTGTGAAACTACTGTAGTAAAATTCATCGATAGAAAAATTGCCTCGTATTTTTCTCTACGTTTTATGCCTTGATTTGAAATGAAATACGTACTCGTAAATCTGGCCCTTAGCAAAACAAAAACCCACTGGAGCTTACCGACTAAACTCGCATGTTGTGGTTTTAACTCAACTAAAAATCTACTTAAATTTTGTAAGGGTTTCATTCGAAAGCTATGCAAGTGACCGAAAGGACTGAAAGCACGCACCAGTGCACATCACTGTGAAGTTAATTTTAAAATATCATCTGAGCGTGTAGAAAGTAGGTGAATTAAATTTGATAGAAAAAATAGGCCTACTCATTGCAGAGACATAGGGGATTGCTAACAGATATATATACTATATATTTGTCCCATGATTTCGCAATTTCAAATTGATTAAAGTTACCCAAGAATGTACCTCATTTTAATGAGTATTTTGATAACCGTTGCAAAATTGACCGGATTGCCTACTGATGCCTACTTAAGAATCCTGCGAGCGTAAAGCAGCCTAGTTCCTATGTAATATTTATCGCTTTCATTCGTTTTTTAATAATCATGTTGTCTAATTTTACATGACAGTAAATAATCAGCATATAGGTTTATATTCTGTAGATTATAGCGAAGAAGGCGTATTGTAATAATAGTACTAAGGTATCTGTAATAGCCTCAAAGAAATAACGCTTTTATATACGTAAAAGTAAGTATTATTACAAAATTCATGCATGCAACTTTTTAGCAATAGTTAACGGGAATCGTTCTCAAGGGAGAAATGCAAGTCAAGTGCTTCTCTGTATTTATTAACTCATCGCCTAACGGATAACACATTTTCAGTTATTCTTTATCTTTACAAAAAAAAGCATTACCAATCCAGACTCAAACTTTGTTTTAAGCTGTTGCTAGTGTTCAAAACTAAAAATAACGTTTGTATTGTTCAGCTGTCTCTGTGACCATATCGTACTAAATATGTATGCGGTTAATTTATCGAGCGAAAGTTGTTAACGTAAGTACGAAATTCATGTTAACGAACAAATAATGTAATTTACTTGTGTTCGCTCGCATTGCTATTAGCTTAACTTCCATTAGCTGACAAATAATGCATCTCACCAATTGCAATAAATAAATAATGCATAAAATTCAATCAAGAATACTTACATGAGTGTTTTCTTCAGTTCCCCAATATGGAGAGTCATGTTTCTGTATTCATTACTCATTTTACATGCACAGTAATTGACGTTTGATGATATGGTACAATGCAAGGGCGCGTATTGCTTAAGGTTTGATTAGAATAGTTCGAATACTTTTATTGCAATTTTAAAATCGTGATAACAGCAAAGAATACAATTCTATCAGATGCACAAAATAGCTCCGACACCAAGCTACCTTGTATAAATACTTTCGATGGCGATGTTCGACTGTCATGATAAAAAACGAAATAGAGACTAAGTACTACTACCTATTGTAATAGGTCAAAAATGGTTGGGAAGCGGTTACGCTGCACTGTTCTCGGATTTACGAGCTCTGCGAAACTTTTTCACGTAAGCTTCAACGAGCTCTTTGATCTTATTTGGATTGATCTCTCCGGATTTATTGTGGCAGATCTAATAAGAAACCGGGATCATTAGTTGAAGAAATCACAAAACTTAATATTATGAATACCTTTGGCACAGCTTTTCTTAAAATTTCTTTATATTCCTCTTTGTTTACGTGCTTTTTGCTGTAGTGCGGCTTTAAGCAAAGTTTTACTTCTTCTACTACTCGTTCCTGGCGATTCAGCTTCTTTAAATACTGAAAAAAACATTTAAATTAATTACATTGATCTTTAATTTGCCGCACACTTTCAACAATATTGAATTGAATTGAAAGTATTACACAAAATGTCTGTACCTACCTTTTCTTTCATTTTAAGAGCCACTGCTGAAACGGGAACTTCTTCATTGAGGCGTGACGTTACTTCAGCACCTTCGCCGTTTTTCTCAGGCTCTGGTCGTTTGTCTTTCACACCTACAACAATCATTACTCAGTCATCGTACTTTTAATGTATACAAATGTAAAATACAATCATGAACACATTCGTACTCTTGCTCTTCTGTCTCGATCGTTTCATGTGACTGGAACCCTTTTTCTTGTTGTGCTTTGAATGCGACGCAGCCTTTTTAGGACCAGTGGAGAAAAGTGTGTCGAACAGACTCTGCTTCTCATTTCTGTTCCCTTCGTTTTGATAATTTCCGAACTGAGGACTACCAGAAGGATTCCCAGAACCAGACTGGTGCTCTCCCGTTTTTCTATTGGAATTATTTCCATCTACATTGTTGCCGTCCCCAGGGGGCTCGAACAAATCATCCCCATCACTACTGTTAGGGGAAAATGGTGAGTCACCCCCTTCTCCAGACTGGTCTGCAGGACCGTTTCTTGTTCGATTATTATAAAGTCCAAAAGGCTGACTATGAGAATTCAGAGATTTTTGAAAAAATGCATTAGTAGAGCTATGCCTTTGGAGGTTTCCTCCACCCTGTCCTAATGACGTAGAGTTGCCGTGTTGTTTTGCAGCTAAGAGTGGGGCATACAAGGCACTCGCGACACTCACTAGCACATTGGGATTTATCAAGTTTGGCGTACTTGTGTTCGGGATGATTCTAGGAGGTGCTGGTATTACGATAGGAGCCGCAGAACTAATTCCTCCTAAACTGTTAGCGAAGCCTGATGGGAATAGCCCCGGGATATTTCCAATCATTGGCTTCGCAGGAGTTGAATTGTTCCCACTTTTATTGGCTGAGTGAAGTGGTTCAGGAGAAGGAGACAATTTATCTGCTCCACTGTTACTATTGTTCACACTTCGACCCGTCTCTTCTATATTAAACGGGGAATTATCTCTGTTTTTGTTAGTAAAAGATGTTCCTTGTGAATCGTTGGGTTTTCCAGAACTGTACACCCGAGGACTGGAGAGTTCCACGACAGGACTCGAAGATTTGCCTATATCACCACAGGTTGAGGAAACTAAGTAGTCACTAAACTTGTAAGGACTTTTGGAAGTAGAGTTTCTCTCTGCAGAAGACGGAGTTGCTTTGGGGTCTCCCGGAGAAGAGAAGATATTTTGAGAAGCATCAATAGAGCACTCATGACTAGAGGAGACAAAATCCAGTCCATCAATTCTCTGTGAAGAAGATCCAGAGGATGAACTTTTATTAGCATCTGAGTTTTGTTCCTGAGCTTTCTTATTTTCTGATTTTTTAGATGATTCAGTTTTCTCATCTAATACAACAATGTCTGGAGATCTTCTGTTGTCATGTACTTCAGGTGGAGAACCATCTAAATCTAAGTTGATGGTGAATGTGCCTTTCTTCGGACTCGGTTGCTTGACGGTTTCTTCTTTCTCGATGCTATCATCATCATCTTCACTGTATTCAGAAGTGTTGCCATTATTATTGGCCGTCTTGGTGTTTTCATTAGAATTATCAGGTTTTGCTGGTGGGGTAACTTTGGGTGGTTTTGGGACTTCTTCCTTTGCCTTTTGGAAGCTCAGACTTACAACAATACTGTCTCCATCTGCAACTATAGCTTTCACTGGAGATAGAGACTTCTCTTTCCGTTTCCTTTTTTTTCGTTTTTCTTTGTCAGTATCTTCCGCTGAAGTCTTGTCCTTCTTGGATTTCTTCTTACTTTCTTCATTTGTAGGTTCATCAACTTTCGGCTTCACAGTTTTCTTTAACGAATGAGTATCTGGAGGAGAGGCAGACCTTTGCCTGAGTTTGTCACGCTTCGCAACTTCAGTTCCATTTGTTCTATGACGTTTTGAAAGACGGGGACTTTTTGATGGCCTCGGAGGACTTTTACTAACTGTTCGACCATTTTTGTGCCTCTTAGGTGGCGATGGCGAATGACGCCGTTTACCTCGTTTTTTAGTAAGAGATCTAAAAGGATTAGAGAAAAATTAGTCAAACTGGTGGTAATACATTTTTGTACATACTGACGATGAGTCTCAGTAAAATCATACCTAGATCTAGAAAAGGATGGGGAAGAGTGATTAGAAATTGAGCTTCTACTCCTGTTAAATTCACCACGATGTCCGAGTCTAGAATTTCGCGGCCTTGCTTCCCATCTAGTTGGAGAGCTCCTAGAACTGCTACGTGACCTTGACCGGAACCTGGAGTTAGAAAGTGACCTTTGCCGCCGTGATTTGAGCCTTTCATTTGCATTAGAATATCGACCAGGAGATCTTCGTCTATGTGAGTCATCGTTACGCGATGATCTGTCCGAAGGGTGCTTGTCCGGAGATTCTCGCTTACCATTCCTTCAATCATAAAGCAACTCAGTTAGAGACTTGACGGTTACAATAACACTTAAGTGTTAGTTTGTACCTGTAATTCCTGGCCTTAGCCATCTTAGGCTTCCTCCAAGAGACTTCTTTGCTATCACTGTTTTCCGAGAAAGACTTGCTTTTCTCCGGAGACCCTCCTGTCGACCGTTCTGACGCTCGCGATGAACTAATTCTGGAATCTCTACTTCGTTTCCGCTTCTTAGATTTCTTCTTTTTAGCCTTTTTCTTTTTCCTATCGGAGATTTCTACTATCTCTCCTTCTTCAAATCCATTTAGCGGAGAACTAGATCGCCTTCTATGAGGACTTTCCACTGAAGTGCCCTTCCTAGGTAATCTCGCATGTCCCTGTTTACTCCTCAAGCTAGATGGATTAGATCTTTTAATACCTACGTAAGTAACTTCAAAATCAGGTTCTTCGTCAGACACGCATTCCAAAATTATCTGGTTGTTTTCTTTCCTCGAGTTGTCATTATTATCCCCATCAACGTCCGCGACAGTGTCTTCTTCTATAATAATCTCTGGTTCCTCAGCTTCAGAGCTGTTTTCATTTCCAGCCTCCTCCAGCAGTTCCGAAGACGGTTTAATTGATATCCTTATCTCTTCTTGTGAGTTATCATCTTCCTCAAGGGAATCTGCGGCGACACAAGCAACAACGCCACTTGCACTAACTGTTTCATCACTTTCCACAGACTTCTCCAGAGTTTTCCACCGGTTGTTGGTATCATCCCCTCCGGTTATTTCTGTTGAGCATCTTTCTGATAATAATTCATTTCCCGTGGAAGATAAGCTCACTTCTCCTCCTTCCAAAGTAACACCACTTGAAGACTGCGAATTCCTTTGTTCTTTATTATTAGACTCCAAGTCTCCTTGATCTTCCGGACTTTGCATGGCAATATCTTCCTGATCTTCTTTCACATTTTCCTCTTCGTCAGATCCAAATATCTCTTGAACCAAAGACACCTTTGGCCTATCAGTCCCTCCTTCCCCCTCCCCCGCTCCATCTTCCCCGTCTCCTTTATTAAAAGCTTTAGACACTTCGGAATTATAGCAAATGGTACTTCCCCCATCTTTATCTTGTTTTTTCATCACTCCCTTCTGTCTCTTGATCAACGAGCTTATGGACATGAGACGATGTCTTGTAGGAATTGAAAACTGGATAGTAGGTCTCCTATACTCATCACTGGGCATTGGAATCGAACTCAGGTCTATCTCAGGTTCCTTATTTGAGTTACTTAATATTCCTCCAGAATTATTTCCCCCAGACGTGTTTCCTCCAATTCCAGTCTTCCCTGTCTCTCCTCCCGACGAGGATGATATTATTGCAGGTCCTGTTTCTTTTATCAGAGTCACTACAGAACCTATCCCATCATCTCCTTTCGCACTATTTACATTACTCGTTGACTTATCATCAGATAAAGTAGCTCCTTCTTCTCCACTAGGTACTCCAACATTATTATTATCACTTGTCGCCGTTGTCGTAGACGTCGCAAACACCACCGGACAAGAATCCCCGACATCTTCTTCATCCGATGAATCTAACGGATGCGACGGATCATATTCTTCTCCCGGCGTTACCACTTTATTATTACTTGTCGTCGACGAATTCAACAAAGATTCACTTTCTTGAGAGAAATCCATTTTATGCCCCCAAAACGACTTTCCTCCTGACTCCTGACTTCTTCTTCTTCTTTGAATACCCTAAAAACACGAGGTGATCGTGTCCAAAAAATTCCTTGGAGAAGAAACACTGCTCCTTGTCTAAATAATAACAACACACGACCGTCTACAAGTTATTTTTGAGCTTGTTGGCTGTCACCAGGAGCAAGAGAGTAATAAACACGATCACCATGTCCA
>Ga0194135_10001313_pt1 | contig 14708 bp, 21 predicted proteins | sample LitLau_LLRF_2013_FD_134024 | JGI IMG/M metagenome (GOLD analysis project Ga0194135, IMG submission 134024) | Freshwater sediment microbial communities in response to fracking from North America - Little Laurel Run_MetaG_LLRF_2013 (version 2) | ecosystem: Environmental > Aquatic > Freshwater >...
ACTTTAAGCCACAGCCACTTGTCTGACATAAAATACCGCATACAAACCTGAAAGGATCTAAAGCTATAGCTCGAGGATCCTGCAGCTGTCGAACCAAAACTTTACGAAAACGACCATCCAATTTGGAAACTTCGATGGTGTGAGATCCTTTGTCACACCAATACAAATTATTGGCAACCTACAGAGTAACAGAATGCACAATACTTCATAAAATAAGGATATAATTCGTAATTCTAGTTTCGTACCCAATCCACAGCTAATCCATCTGGCATTTGGGTGAAAAGATGGTGTAAAGTCTAAAAATTCAATAAAACGAAAATCAGTGTTACAGTGTAAGGAGATTTAAACCAATGTATTGATAAATATCAGGCCCACAGAACATCAACCTTCCTAGTCTGTTTATCAGACCTAGCTCCAAATGACACACGGCCGTAGATACTATTTACCAGTTAATCGTAGATCGAAGGGGTAACATGTACCATATAAGATTTTTTGCATACACATACAATCCTCAAGACCAAATGCTGGGGCACCATGAAAAATAATAATATACGGTTTCGTATTTACTTACCTGAACTTCTTGGTTAACTTCGGTGTTTCTGAAATCATTACTATTGCCAGATTTTGTGCATTGACGCCTTATGCTACTAGCTTGAGACGCAACATCACTCCAATACACACATCCACTATCCCAATGGAAATCGAGTGCAACAGCATTAGTCAGATTTTGCGCCAGTAAAAAGGCGTTCCGGTGTTCGTCTACGATTCTTATGTAATATTGATTGGTAAACATGATCTGAACTTCGTTGCCTGAAAAAAACGTTTGCAGTTATGTCAGCTAACGTTACTTACATCTGCTTCGAAAATTTAATATCAAATTACTGGAATTAGCTTTGCACGAGTGTTGATCAGCTTTTAACACGTAATTTGACATGCACGAGCATTTATAAGACCCTTGAGAATTCTTGCATCCCTGAGAGCATTTCCGAGCAGCGCATTCATCAATATCCCTGCAAGATCTTAGATCATCTTCGGAGGGTTCGTACCCACTGAAACAGTAACACTCATATCCCACTTTCTTATCAGTGCAGCCATGTTCACACACGCGAGCTTCTTGGTTGAAGTCACATTCATTAATCGAACAACCGACTTCGTCTGTAAAATCTGGTTTGAAAAGGGCACTATGTAAGTTGTTGCTAATACGCAGCAGAAAAATATAGTTAAGATGTTTAAATTCACTAGAACGTTACCTCCACAATCATCTTCACTGTTGCACAGTTTGGTCTCATTTATACACACGCCATTTTTGCACAGGTAAAGTGAGTCGCCTTTGCAGTACTCCGTTTCACCTACATTTCATTTCACAGCTCAATCAAGAGTGAGAATAACAAAAATGGAAATCTTAAAGCCAATACGTACATAAAACCGGATCTTCATCTGATTCATCAGTACAATCTGCAACTCCGTTGCATTTTTGTGAATTAGGAATGCATTTGTTATTTTTGCATTTAAAGTGATTCAAGTCCCTGTGATTCAAGTGTACGTTTTTAGAATTCATACTCTTGATTTAATGTACTCATTTAAGTCTTACCCCTCAATACATGTACGAGGTTTACAATTCACCTCATCCTCCCCTGAAACGGTAAAAAAACATTTACCTATTCTTCCCTTTTCGGAACTCAATTAAAAAATATAAATAATGAATACCTAGAACACAATCATGGTCAGAATCACAAACATACGATTTCGGAATGCATGCACCATTATTGCAACGAAATTCCATATCTGAACACTGTCTTATTAAAGTCCTGTTGGAAGAATCTGCGCATCTCTCAATGTTCTCGTCTTCGCCACTAAAACACAGAGAATATTAATTTTTTTTATTTTAAAAACGGCATTACGGAATTTACTATGGCTTACTTTTTGCAGTCAAAATCACCATCACAAACAAACATGACGTCAATACAACGGCCTGTGGAATTACATTGAAATTGTTTGTCTGGGTTGCAGCTTTCAGCTTCGCAAGTAACACTCTCATCAGAACCATCCTGACAATCAGTTATTCCGTCACATCTAATAAATACAATTTACAAAAAGTAGTGAGTCAGTACATGCAGGAGCTTAAATAATTTTGCATAAGTCGACCTACTTCAAACTGTCTGAAATGCATGACCCATCATTACAAGTGAATTGACTAGGCCCACACACTTCTACAAAAATTAAATAACTTTTAGCTTTGTTTTTAGGAATGTAGATGATAGACACGTTGGTGTTGCTGAATTCATACTTTTACACTCGGGCGGCTCATCTTCTCCAGACTCACAATCATGATCCCCATCACATTTCCAAGCACTAAATCATCAAAATTAATAAGGGAAATTGGCAATGAGAAGTTTATTCATTTTAAACCATTTTAAGCCAATAGGGTACCTCAGTATGCATTGGCCATCGTGACACTGGAAAGAATTAGATTGACATTCTTCTGTATTATTTCTTGATCCAATTATAGGACTTCGACAATTTGTCTCATCGCTGAAAAAATAAATCACAATAAGTAAACTATCAAAAAGTTTGTACAAATGTGCATTTTTTCCGTCGTTTTCCTGTTACCTGTTATCCATGCAGTCATTTTGTCCATCGCCTAAAATTTTACAATAACTTGTCACTTTCTTGCGAATTGACACAAAAAGAACTAGAATATATACATAAATCGACTTACACTCCCACATTTTGGAAATACATACAGTCGTGTTAGGACACTGATAGAAGTCTTTGGAGCAGACTACCGGATCTGATTAAGGTTACACAAAATTAATACAGATAAACATGTTTTACCTTCACTAAAATGGTAGAAGTTTTACCACAAGATTCTCTTCTCTCATCGGATAGATCTTTACAATCTGCGTGCTGGTCACATTTCTTTTCTATTGGTATACACCATCCATCATCACACCTAAACTGCTTCTCTGAATCGCAAGTACAATTCATCTCATCAGAATCATCTTCTGGACATTCACTAATTGAATTGCAACGGTTTTCATTAGGAATGCATCGTTGAGTTGAAGAGCACTTGAAAAATCCTTTGCGACACTCGCGAGTAGCACAGTATTTTAATTCTTCATCAGATGAATCAGGACAGTGTGATACACCTAGCAATTGTGGAAAGATATGGCTTAGCAGTTTGTTTTTAACGAAAATTAAAACAACTCTTTTGTTACTAAGTTTTACTATTTACCATCACAGCTCAACCAGTATGGAATACATCCCCCGTTATCGCAAGAGAATTCTTGACTAGTACAATTTTTTTTGGAATTCGTATCGACAATGCAGCGTCCATCAATCTCTTTTTTTCCACTGCTGCAATGGCAAACTACCTTACCACGCTCATCCAGTTGGCAAACATCTGCACATCCCCCGTTCAAGACTTTGCATGGATTCTGGGAACAAACGTCTTCCTGGCTGGCAACTGCAACTATAGCCATCGGCTTGGGAATGTCTTTCCGCAAAACTTTTACATCCTCACCCGTGTATTTATTAGCTCGCATGATGGAATATTGGACCTTCAGTTGACAGAAAAGTATATAAGTATAAATGGCAAAGGAAAAAATCTAAAAATCTCTATTGCATTACCCAATCACTCCAGATTATAAAATCTTTATAAACAGCCAAACTGAAAGCGTGCTTCGGTTTGTCTCTGGCTATTATTTTCCTGTTTGTTCCATCCAACTCAGCTCGTTCAATTTTGTCCAGCCTGGCATCCTGCAAGAGAAATAGTCGTATACATCAATGTATAGTAGCATACTATGCACGAATAATTGTTGTTCTCGAATAAAATCTTAACTCACCACCCAATACAGTTTTCTTGCTGCGTGGTCTAAAGCAAGAGAATTCGGCATGCGAATTTCAGTTACAATTATGGATTCTATATGGTATCCACTAAGATATGCACGCTGAATGGACGGCCTGTTAGAATCCCAATTGGTCCAATAAACACGAGAATCGCAAGGATCAACGGATATTCCTCTTGGCTTGTCATGAGTTGTTAGCTTGACAATTTTCTCAACTTTTGCGGATTTATCGTATGGATTTAGTCGATTAATAGACGCGTCGTTACTACATGTCCAATACAGATCCGAGTGTGATGCTTCAAAATATAACCCTTCAACTGAGCCTTGTTTTTCTGCAACGACACCGAAGTTTGTTCCGTTAAAGAGAACACTGTTTACAGTTCCTAACTGGACATCAGAGTAAAACAAGGTGTTTCGTTTATAATCGAAGGCTAATCCGATAGCATTGCGAATGTGCTCTGCAGACTGTATCGCTGCGTATGGATAATTTGGTGTGACATTATGCCCAACATGCGCAGTTTCAATAGAGTTCACCTTAGAAAAGGCTATAAAAGCGTCGTACGCTAAATCACAAAACCAAAAAGTTTTCGTTTTTCATTGACAATTTCAAAGAGGGAGAAGGTATCGGTGTAATGCAAACTTACGTTCACAGGATTTGCCATCCTCACTGATTTTTCCATGAGCACACACACAAACTGGGTTCGTTCCATTCCAGAAGCAAAGATCATCGCATCCACCATTCCGAACACCGCATGGATTACTTCCGTTTTGTCTACCACGACCGTAAACCGTAAGATCTTTAATAGTAACTCCAATATCCTTACGTACTGGATAGGTCTTATTAAAGTTCTTAATAGGAGCCGACATCAGGCTTCCTCCAGTCTGACCCCTGTTGTGATAAATTACCAGAATCCGATATAAACTACCTTAAAATAATGTCGGGTACGCTATTCACAAGCTTACATGTCAATCCAATATAAAACTCCATTGCTGACGATAGGTGAGTGGAGGTGAGAGTCAGGAGTACCTTGATGAACAGTTTTTCTATCAGTTCCGTCGTAGTTCATCGACTCTATTTTGTCATATGAAGCGTCACACCAGTAAACTTTTTGGTTCTGAAACGATATAAATTTAGACTCGACGATATATATTTAAACTGTAGTATTCACAACTAGAGCTTGAAATCAGCTATCAGTTAGCATTACCTGTACATCGATGGCTAGATCAGCAGCCCTACCGTTAGTTACTAGCTGCTTTCGATTTGCTCCGTCTAATGTAGATCTTTCAATCCGGTTTTTCTGAACGTCTGTCCAAAATAGAAATCCTCTGATTGGGTCTACTGCGATCGACATTGGCTTCTCTACGTCTTCCGTAATCAAAACGTAGTGACTGGATCCGTTTAAGTGAGAAACTTCGATAAATCCGTCTTTGGGGTTCCCCCAATACATATTTCCAGCAATCCAGTCGATAGCAAGACCATTTACTCCTTCTAAGTCATTTAAAACGGTTTCCTTCCCAGTTCCGTCTCGTTTGATCCGACATATTTTCCCTTTTTCGTTGTCTACCCAATACAGGTGCTGTGTGGCTAAAGAATAAAAATGTGTTACTAAAAATTTAAACAATAAAATAAAGCCATCAACAAATATTTCTGGTGGACGGGGTGGGTTACCTTCATGGACGTCTATATCGGTAGCGTAGCTAACTAAAGGAATCGGTACAAGAGACTCATCGTCCGTTTCGGAATTAGGGTTAACTCCTTTCATACCAGAGGAATCTGAATATATCAAAACGGTGTCTATCGATCTGCACCTGGTGATATCTGCTTCGTCAGAGACATAACCAAGCGCACACTTGCAAACCCTCTTACTAGCAGATATAGGTAAGCAGATATGCATACAACCGCCTTTGTTCGTAGCACACGGATTGGTTCCTTTTTGTTCTTCGGGGTCATACACACGAATGGAAAAGATATTTTCTAAAATGAAGAACCAGCTATTATATTTGATGATGATCGCCAGCCAATATTTTAAATTAAAAAACAAACCTGTGTTGTTTCGAACAATTTCCCATTTACCCCCTAATGTTTTATCTCCTTTAAGGATAGCATCTTGCTTTTCCGAGGCGAAAAATATATAGTTTTCATAGACAGTGATGACATGTGGTTTCACATCAGTAAATGTGATTGTCTTTACTGCAGAAAGACGGAAATCATAGTACTGAATCCTTTCTGTATTGAAGTTTATCCAATACAAGCGATCGCTTTTGAAATCGTATGACAGACTAGCTGGGTTCTCCAGCAGGTGGTTGTCTCGGCTAGTAGTAAGCGCTTTTTGCTTCGTTCCATCCATCAGAGCAGTTTGAATACTAAAATTACTCGGACCAGTCCCTTCCGGCCAGAAAAGTTGTGCAGTGTACGGGTTAACTGCGATGGAATTTATGTTTTTCAATCCCTTTTCTTGTTGAATGATAGTACAAAAGTACTCTCCATCTAGGTCAGTAACTGAGATTGAGGTTTTGGATGACGTCTGCAAGGCGATAAAGATAACATTAGAGATCCAATCCACACCAATCGCCAATGGTTTTCCTGCAGCTATCAACCAACAATAAGATTAATCATAAGAATAAAATGTTACAATTGTAAGTACAAGCATGTAAATTTTACCTGAATCTATAAGAGTTTCCAGAGTATTATTGGAAATGCTAGCTCGTTTAGTGTCCCCGGATTGTGAGTCTGACCAGTACACTTGCTTATGCTTTGCAACAAAATGTAGATTAGCCGGTGCTATTATGAGTGGGTAGCTTATTGGAGGAGCGGCATGATAGTAAGGCTTATCAAAATAGACAGCTCTAATTTCATTTAATCGGGAGAATAGCAGCATCTTTTCATTGACTGTTAAAATTAGCATTCTTTCAAATAAACATAAACAAACGGTTCAATTGTGATTTTGGAAATAAACTTACCGACGCAAGTCTTATTATCAGAACTTAAAGTCATCAAATGTGGACAACCGCAATCAAGTGTTTGGTTAATGCTCAACAGACAGAGATGAGAACAACCTCCATTATTTTTTCCGCAAGGATTTTCTATTCCTACAGGTAAAACGATAAATAGTGTGATGACTCATAACATCTGACGAAAGCAATTTATTGTGACCAACTTACTTCTAGGCTGGCGAGTTTGATGAAGAATCTTAACATCAAAAGGTTGTGTGTAAGTTTTATGGATTACCACAACGTTCTCACCAGTAAATTTATTTGCTTTCATCACTGAATTTGATCTCCAGTCTGTCCATACCTACATTAGAAGTCATTAAAAAAGAAACCTATAAATATTATGGTAAAGAACACATAAAAAACTGACTTATACTCGACATACCAAATTTGACTCAAACAAAGTAATGGAGAAAGGATGCGACAGGGCTGGATGTTGACTTAATACTGTTTGAAAATCCGAACCGTCGTATTTGATTGTGTGAATAGAATCCAGCCTAAAACATTAGAATTTCCAGGATAGTACAAAAGTGGGAAAATGCTTTGAATTTTACATACCTTGCGTCAACCCAATACACGCGTTCTAAATCCAAATCTAATGTAAGTCCGTTTGGCCAAGCTCCTACTTGACAAAACAGAGTGACATATTAATGGTTACGTGTGTTTTATTTATACCTAATAAACCGAAATGAAGTATAAAAACAATTTTACCTTCACCATTTCTGCCAACTCGGAAAACAACTTCTCTGAATTTTCCACTCATACTGGCTCGTTCGATTCGAGGTGCTTCAGTCTGCCAATCACTCCAAAACAGTAGTCCCACATTGGGATCAACAGATATGGATCTAGGAGATACCATATTTCCAGAAATAAGAGTCTCTCTATATTTTCCGTCAAGCTTTGCTACTTCAATTTGATCCAAGTTAGATTCAACCCAGTATATGTTTTCTCCAATCTAGAAACATGTTGAATTCAAAATACTGAACGACTGCTTTCATACTTTAATACCTTAAACATGTTACTCTTTTCGTCTTACCCAGTCTACAGCTAGTCCTTCTGCTGTGGCAAGACCAGTTTTTACAACGACTTCAAGATTAATTAATACTCCTCCTATCAAGCTTCCCCTGTATATTCTATCGTCCACAACTGAGGAGAAAAAAAAATCACTGACAATAAATGTTGCCTATTATTTTGCATTTATGTTACTTCTCACCATCACTCCAAAATATGTCGTATTTTCCGTTGTTATAATAGAAATCCAAAGCTATTGAATTTCTCAAATTGGAAATCAAGGAATTAAAACTTGCTGTGTTATTCAGTTGTAACCCTCGAAGTTCGTGACGGTTGCTAAAAACTAAGTACGGACTTTCTGACGAAAGGCTTGTGCAGTTAAACCCGTCGTCTTTAAGGGCATACCCTTGTCGACAGAGGCACTGGTGTTGTGTTTGGTCAACTTTCAAGCAAATTTGTGAACACGTTCCGAAGTGTTCACAAGGATGATCTTTAATACATAATGATGAATCTTTCGGCGAAACGAACATATTTGGAGGACAGTAGCACATATGACCATTTGGAGTCTTAGCACAGTGATGAGAACAGTTAGCGGCAATACAAGGGTCGACAGAGCACAGCTTTCCTTCATCAGACTTGTCGTTACAGTCATTTCTTCCGTCACAAATTTGACTGACATTCAGACACTTAGTTCCCTCGTCGCAAAGTCGGGAAGGAAACGGGCAGTATACAGACTTCTTGGGACAATCCAATTCATCGCTGCCGTCTTTACAATCTGTAATAAATAAAGGACATGAGTTTAACTTGATACAATATAGCATATAAGTTTATTCACTACAATAGCATCAATTATTGTTATACTTGGTTGCCCATTGCATCTGCCCCACAAATGGATGCATTGATCTCCACTATTGCATCTAAACGAGTGCCGACCACATGTTACGTTATCTGCAAATACAAAAGTAATAGTCAATCTAAGAATGAGCGAAATTGATATTATAAAATTATATTCTTACAGCATTCTTCTTTAGAAATATTAATGGCTTCGTCGATTTCACACGTAAAATCATCCGTGAATTTTTGAAGATTCTTTACACACTCGGGAGTGGTAAGTTGGTCTGGACACTTCAGCTCATCGGAGGCATCGGAACAGTCGCATTTGCCGTCACATCTTTCCTCAGGTAACAAACATTTATGATCGGGCTTGCACAAAGTCTATAAAGATCTCAATGATTTATTCCCAGTACCCAGTTCATCATATCATAAAGTAAGGAACTGGGCTATATGTTACCTTTCCTGAGCTATTACAGTGAAATTCGCAATTCAGTTCATCTAACCCAATTCCAGGACAGTCCTGAAATCCTAAAAACAAACAATGTAAGCACAATTAAAATCAGTCAATTTGAACGTTAGAAGATACAACACAATCCACAATCAGCTAAGACACAATCCTTACCATCACAAACAGATTCTAACGGGATACATACAAGTGCTCCAGACGAATTACTGCAACTGAATTGGAGTCTTGAGCAATCAGGATACACTAAAAAGAGGCGGAGGAAATTACATTATGTATTCAATAGTTAGTGTTTTACTGAAAGTATCTTAAGGCACACACCACATTCGTCATGCTCATCTGAGGAATCCGATAAGCCACAATCGCTGTAAACAAAATTACTCGAATACATTCATTGCATTGTTCGAAGGATTTACTCTTGCAGCTAATTTACACTAGCAGCAGATTCTCACCTTTCTCCATCACAAACCCAAGACTTCGGAATGCAACGCTTTGTAAGTTTACATTGAAATTCAAATTCCGAGCAACGAATAGGGCTTGAAGAATTAGAGCATTTTTGTGTTTTTTCGTCGCTTCCATCTGGACAGTCGGTTTTTCCTACCAAGAAGAATTAACAATACAGCATTTGCTAGTAGGTAAAATAATCATATCAGTCAAATACCATCGCAAACCATTCTTAAAGGAATACATATGTTGGACCCGTTTCCACAATGAAATGAATTTCTTCCACACAGTCCCAGATTAACGAAGTCCTTATCTGCCAAATTTCACAAGGCATCAAAACTTGTCTAGAGCTAGTGTAAGAAGAGCATAGCTTACCACAAATTTCACTGTCCTCATCCGAGCCGTCTCCGCAGTCATCTGCATTGTTACATCTCATGCTGAAATTTTTATTTAAACAGCTTATTTTAAGCACTCAATTTCAATCCCAGTTTCGAGATTATAATAACTTTATTTTACCGATCGGGAATACACAAAGGGAACTTTTTACATCGGAATTCTCCTAGCTTACACGTGAGAGGACTCACATAATTTTTCATAGATTCACATGACTTCCCGTCTTTCCCAAGTGTGAATCCCTCACGACAGCCACAAATAAATCCTGGCTTAACTGGAGTAGCAAAGCAAAAATCTTGGCATCCATTGTTGGAGTTGCACTTTCCTTTAGCTACGAAATAGAGATCACAATTATTTTTTAAAATCATTTTGCAAGTTTCAATCAAGTTTTTTGCTACCAATGCTACCTTGCTGTTGGCTCGAATCAAACAATATAAATTGAGATACGTCATCATGGCTTTGATTAAGATGCTTCAATTGATTTTCTACGTTGAAGTTACCAGCAGATGGTAAAACTGCAGTTAAAACTCTACCATCGGCGGCAACGTAAACTGATCCATTGAAGTACGAGAAATCAGAAGGCTCTCCATACACAGTAATATTTGCCTTCAGAACTGTCTGTAAACAGGAAGGTAAATGACATTAGGCTCTAGAATTGTAAGCTATACATCCCAAACTAACCTCTCTTTTTGATGTGTTTGAATCGTCAATACTCAGTTTGATTCTTTGTATAGAAAATTGTAGCGCATCCAGCCAATATAAGTATCTATTTTCAGCATCAACTGTCAACCCTATCGGCCAACCTAAGTTTTGGGCAATTGATTGTCTATGACTTCCATCCGTCCAAGCTTTTTCTATCGACCCATCTTTTCCATTTGTACCATAATTCGACCAGAACAATAACCTTCAAAGAAATCAACCGAATTTCAGAAACCACAATTGATTTGTTCTAAATTATTCAACACTATAATATTACCCTAAAGTTGGACTGACTGCGATTGACTTCGGATGAGTAAGGTTAGAATAAACCAAAAGACTTTTCAATTTCGGATTTTTTAAACTGGCCACATAGATAGCTTTCACAGACTCGTCAACATAATACAGATTCCTGCCATGCCAATCTACTGCCATACCAGGGACATGGCCAATGCCCGAGTCGACAAAAACCGAGCTGCGATTATCATGCATTTTCTTGTACATAATTTTGAAGTTCAAAGTATCTGAGTAGAATAAGTTGTTCGTTTGCGAATCATATGCTAATGCAGGATCCCTGGACTTCTGAATAACCGGTACCATCACTTCTACTGCTTCAGTATTCTGGATCGTCATATCAATGCCACGAATAATTCCAGAGTGTGATTTCGCATAGATCATGAAGAATGAACTCGTTGCCGCTGAAATATTAAGCAAAATTTTACGTTCCATAATCTTAATACACAGTAAAAAATTACCTCGTTCAATAATTACTACTTACCAACGCAGTGTTCCGCTTTCCCGTCACTACTAAGCACATACCCTTCTCGACAACTGCATCTAGCAATAGGTTTATCATTTTTCCACAATGGGAAACAAAAGTCACTACATCCGTGATGATTCGGACAAGGATGTTTTACTGTTTTGATACAACCATTGTATATAACGTTTCTGCAGTTAATTAATGCCAACAGGTAGATTAATAATAATACGTTACCTCGTGGTTGTTTCACTCGATGATATACACGTACAGTAAATGGCTTCTTGAGTTCAGACTTCAAGACTGTAGCATTGGCAGGTGGTTGGAATTTCTGAATGACCTTTAAACTGTTATCATGTACCGAAGTAAAGTACAGATAATTTTCGAAAACAGTTATGTCTTGCAACAGTTGGGTCTAGCAATAGTTAAGGAATAAATTAGTTTGTATAAGATGAAATATATATTATAATAATTATTGTACATACTCCTCGGTGAATAGTTCTCCTGTTTTTCTTATCATAATCAATTCTCTCTATCGAGTCCAAAAACTTGTCTACCCAGTAGACCTTTTGCGATGCCAAATCAACTGTTATTCCGTACGGGTAAACGATTTTACTATCAACCATTGTGTACCGATTACTACCATCCATAGAGGCTCTTTCCAATTTGGCCCCTTTCCGACCCCAAAAGGTGAAGAAAATAAAACTATAGAATAAAACAAACGATTTCATTTACCTTAACAGCACATCTTTAAATTCAACAAGTATCCTCGATTTGTACATCAATAAGTGGTCATACAAACAAAATACTGGCTTACCCTTTTGTAGGATCTACTGCGATACCTCTCGGTTTAGTAATTCCAGTGTCGATTACAGTTTTGCAGTAAACTAAATTTTGTTTACAAACAAAAATGATTTCCATTGCCTCATCCACGAAGTAGTAGTTACTTCCAATCCAATCGAAACTTAACTGATGAACGTCTGTAAATTACCCACAAGACACTTTCTATTTAAGAAATCGAACGATTGTGTACGCTACTTCTTGTTTAAACGCTTCTACCTTCAAAACTATACAAATAAGGCAATGGCTTAACCCAAGATTGCCGAAGATTTACATCCTTTCCACATTTCATTCGGTGGGATTCGTTAACATGATTGATCCAGCAAACAGTACCATTTAAGTGGTCGAAATCTAGTCCCAATAAGCCCACATGAGATTCACTTTCATACGGTAAATGACTTTTTACAGAGGATCCGTTTAGATGCAGCCAACCAATGTGGGCTGTATCTTGATACAAAAGAAGTGGCAAGCCTTGCTCTGTAAGTAATACAAATTATGTTATCGCCAGATGCATGCATAGTTGTAATAGATACATTTCAAAAGATTAAATAGCATTAATTAAACAAAAACTGGAAGTACCATTTTCTGCTTTACAATGGGAACCATTTTGACGATAACCTTCTGCACACTTGCAGCTTTTTTTCTTTCTATGGTCCAATGTACAAATTTGGTCACAAGCCCCCTCTTCGGAACATTCATTGGATTCTACGATAAGACATATGCAAATTTTTAACCAGACACCGGTCAAACAATGAATAAATACAAATGCATTACATACCAACACAATTGTTACCATCATGCTCCTGACCATCAGGGCAATAGCAGAGAGCTGTTCCTACAGGCGATGGTTTACATCCGTACTTGCAAGGTGCTTCAGTGCATATGTTTCTTACGGTACAGAATTTGTGTTCATCCTCGCGATTAGGACATTGAGTCCTGTTATCGCAAAGATTTGAGATCTAATTTGGACACAAACACAATTTAAATTAATTGCATCATTGGATGGAATAATGTTGATTTCTTGTTCACGCGTTTTAAATTACCTTAATACATGTTATACCGTCGGTACACAGAAACTGGTTTGGATGACAAATATTTTCTACTTTACCTATACAAAAGAAATGATAATTATTAGTTATTATATTTAAGTACTTTGAAATTATCCTTTGTTATTGAAAGGATTTTACTTACAGCTTGGATCTTGTTCGTCAGAATCATCCTGCTCAAATGTTACTGGATTTAGTCCACAGTCTACAGATCCGTCGCAAAGCCAACCTTGATGATCGATACAATAACAATATATAATACTTCCAAGCCAATCCCAACAATAAAACTTTATTATAACACTATACCAGTGGGAATGCACTTTTTTGAGTGCAGACATTTGAAGGTTCCATTACGACAAGGATAAGCTAAAGCTACAAAAGGTAACCAACTCATTAGTAATACAAAGGGGGAACATTAGTCTAATATTTTGCTTAGAAGTTTTGGTTTATGCCACTCACGACAAGATTCTTCATCGCTACCGTCAAAACAATCCAGGCTCCAATCACATACTTGCTGCTTATCTATGCATTTAAGTCCATCTTTGCACATGAACTGGTGAAACGACGAACACCCGGATTCTGTTTGACATTTAATGCAAAAAAGTCAAGTATGAATAATTCGTTTAAACACAAGTTTAATACTCTAATTATGAGGCTGTTTTTACCGTTTAATTTCAAATGCGTCTCATGGCTTAGGTCTATGGAAGTCACGATACTGTCATCTAAGCTGACTACTAAGCCAGCAATTGCTGCTACCACAAGTAGCAAGGCTTGACGTACAGTCCAGTAGAAAGACCTCATTGCGTTTATCTCCAATGCGTCATGTTTGTTTTTGTTTAAGAACGGTTCAGCAACGCAGACTAAAAGCTTTCAAATCCTCTTAACGTCCAAGTTTATCGTTCTGCCCCGTTAAAAATTCAGTCTTAACCAATAATTTCTTTTTAAAATGTGCAGTTCCCAATTAACTGATGGAGTTTTCTTCTTCTGGAAGTCTGGTTTCGTTTATTTCAGGTGATAGTTACAACTACTGTCCCTTAGATTCTTACACAACTGGATAATCTAACGAACGACGTGCTACGCGATCAGCACAACCAATCTGTGAAGAAATTAACCAAAGAAATTCATGTCAAATTGTAATTAATACAGGCTTATAAATATAATAAACCATAACGCACACATGCATGAAAATAAAAATAACTCACTTATTATTCAACAAACTCAATTCTCACAGCATATCAGACATCGACATCAGTCTTTTAATAAGTTTCTAGCAAAGTCTAATACAATTTATAAAAAAAACTTTCATCTCATGCTATTTCTAAATACACAACACACATGTATGTAAAATTAGAGCTGTAAAACAATCATTTAAAAGTAAAAGTAAT
>Ga0194135_10001314_pt1 | contig 14694 bp, 4 predicted proteins | sample LitLau_LLRF_2013_FD_134024 | JGI IMG/M metagenome (GOLD analysis project Ga0194135, IMG submission 134024) | Freshwater sediment microbial communities in response to fracking from North America - Little Laurel Run_MetaG_LLRF_2013 (version 2) | ecosystem: Environmental > Aquatic > Freshwater >...
ATAATATAACATCCAATCACAGTAGATGTTCAATTCATTTAATGCAACGTTAGATTATTATATCTATTAATTGATTTACTTACCAGTCCCACTGTACAGTGGAAACCAAACTTCAATATAGGGCGAATGTCAACTAAATAAATGAATTAATTGATATGGTTTGTCGATTTATACAATATGTACTTTGGATATATTTTTGGTTCTCATAATTTTGTGCACTTTAGCCCATGTTCAGTTCATCATTTTGTGCCATACCAAAAATTATTAGAGCATATTGTTTAAATAGTGAATGATTCATTACCACCGGTAGTCGCCTATTTCCATTTGAAACTAGTTAAGACTTAGACGTACTGTGTTAATTTGGAATTACAAGGGCCAGTAAAGACAAGGGATATTGTTGGTTTTCGGCGGGTTGGTGGAAGGCTAGATTCTTGGATGCTTGGTTGTTTGGATGTTTAGAACAGAAGCTAGTGTGTACCTGGCTTATCCTGCCTGCACCGTGTATTATTCCAATTTTGAGAGATTTTGCATTTTAGAGGTTTTCAAATCTTGGGGTAGGGTTTTGGCTTCTTCCAGATATCAAACTAAGAATGTAGCTTATTTTTTTTATAACACAGAAAGCTAAATTGAATTTTTGAATAATCAAACTCAAGATTTAAGTGGTAGGCCAAAACCTGAGGAATGATGAAAGCTTGGCTCTAAATTTAGGAAAACCCGTTAGGGATAACTCGTTGCGAACTTCATTAACAGTCTGCTTGAAGGTATCAGGGTGAATCTTCAATTGAGTACGATCAGTTTTACTCTATTTGCAGTCAAGAATTTGTATTTTAAGTGCGTACGAAGCATTTGGGCAAAGTTTCCAATGGAGACGGGGAAAGACGATCGAACGGAGAGATCGAGTAGATCCTTATCCTGCTTGTCCAACATTTCACACCTACCATTAGCACCCAGTTTTCCGTAATCAGAATTCAGGTTAATATTAATCAGTAAAAATAATCAAAGCGCGATTTATTTTTGACGTAGGATGGCACGCTCTTTGCCAACACGGGCTCCATTATTAGAAACTCAATTTTGTGAATAACGGATCTTAAACTAACTTTAAAACTTACTCATTATGAATCATTTTCCTAACTCTCGATTCTATACGCTCCCAATCATTCTAGAGTAAATGCTACTTTTACAAACTTAGATTTAAAGAATATATAGTGTTGTGTTGAAAGTTTTAAAATTTCAAAAAAAAGTTTCAAAAAAAGTTTCAAAATCCATAACTTTGGAAATTTGAAGTTAAAGTTGACTTACAGATAATTTTGCAAGCATATAGCGTGAGAATATTTCACTCTAACTTGATTTAGGCTTCAGCCAATCGCCTAAACTCATCTAAAACCAAGATGAGAATTGGGATGAAGAATCAGTGAATTCTGAAGAGCGACACTGTTTTAGCCGGAAGGATTTTGTCATTTGCCGTTTTCTCTTGCAAAGGAAGAAGATGCGTAGCGGCACTCATCTCACTCAACCTCAGTCTTTCTCTTGCATCCGTACAAGAAGGTGCGTTCGGTATCAGCCTGCATCTATTGTTTATTAAATTTCCAAAGGGAGGAAAACGTGGTTCTGCAACGCCTCAATTTAAGTGCTTACGAAAACTCTTTGATTGTTGGGGAGAAGACGCTTAATCCTTTATCCAGCAGAGACGGATTTTGAAGCATGGGATGCGAAATATTCAACTCACATGAATCATTTTGTCATCAGTGAAAAAAAGAAAGAATTATGAAATTTCGAATCATAATTTCGTGAAGCAGACACCAGGAGACTTATCGGAATGAACAATGAAGTGTTACAGTGGGATTTGCTTGTCTTGTTTATCAAAATGCGCAATTTTCCTTGCCCTCATATTTGGACTCAACTTACAAGGTAAGTTTAGGAAATTAAATGAACAAGTGACTCCTAGATGAAGGTTTTCAAAAAAGAATGTTTAGAGACTAGAGAGAAACTTACGAAATTTTTTGAAAATGATATTGAGCTGAATTAATGCTGGCATTCTTTTTTATATAGTCATAGTGGTACTATACAATAACATTGCTTTGGCTCTGCACGCGTTAGGATGAGGAACATTAGCAGTAGTGTAAATTTTTACTTGATGCCCATGGGAAGTGCTGTGACACAATTTACTTAATTGCACATGCCCATGGTGAGACAAACTCGGAGAATTCCTATTCCCTATTGTGTATTGTCATCGTCATCATTAGGTTTGCTACATCATGAAAACCTTCAAATTCCAACTGCGTTAAATGGAAATGCACCTCCCATTCTCTGAGACATGTTCCAATTTAGTTTTTACAGCTTATCTTGAGCGTAACTGTAGCGCAGTTACCCTCCTTTTCCCTAAGCGTGATGCTAAAGCGTGAGAAATAAAATGAAGGTAACATTAACATTGAACTAGTGGATAATTTGGGTAAAAAAGTACGCAAAGATGTGGGTCAGATTAGGTAGCGGTGGTGGCAGGACGTTTACGCAGACGTAGACAGGGTGTGAGTTAAATATTCGGATCGAGATTAATTGTGTATTATACGACAAAGGCTTCAACTGACTATAAGAAGGAACAAGGAAATGCATATGCAACTTCAAAATATAGAAGATATTTATCTGAGTAAAAGAAACAATGGAGAGACTTCGCCCAAAATCTTGACATGCGGTCGGTGGGTAGGTATACAATTTAGGCAGAAATTTACTCTCTTATGCCTACTTTCATTGAAGACAATATTTTTTTTTAAATGACTTTACTCTTTTTCTCTTTCTTTAAGTCGTAGGGTTGAATTTTAATCGTCGCAGACCGCAGAGTCTGTTGATCTTTTGGATTTTCTCGGGCAAGATGATGCGAGAATCTTAGAAACAAAGAACTTGTAAAATATACAATGGAACGTAAAAGTTAGGCAGGGAAGGGTTGGGCCATAACTTCGTCTGTGAGCGAGCATTGTTCAGGGTATAGAAAATGGAAATTTTATGGTCCGCCGTAGTCATTCGGTAAATGAAAACTCCAATTTTATGACAAGCCACATCTTGATCTCACGAACAGTCTCCACAAAGCATTATTGGAGCATTTCCATTATTTTCATAACAAATGAATGACTTTCAAAGAAAATCAAAATTGATATCTGAATCCAGGCTTCAGCCTTTGTGAAAAGTCCTTTCTCTGGCATCCCTAATTGAAAATTATGCAAAATGCAAGGAAAGAAAACACAAAAAGTCTACGTGAGAATCAGTAGGATGACACTTAAGCTTAACAGGATGAGTTTTAAAAGTCATCCCACTAGTGGCGGCAAATAGTGAAACTAGTGAAACCAAGCTGTGACTTTGGGAAGTAAAATCCATTATGCACACGCCGCACTGCCGCAGTAGACAGATTCCTAGATATTACTTCCGTCCATAAATATGAGCAGTTGATTGTCAAATCAACATCAGAATTAACGATGTGCATTTCGTTCAGCGGGAGTTGCCCTTTCTATCCAACCTTCGCTTAACTTCTTACGTTCTATCTTAGCCAGTATAATAAGCGTCTAAAGCTATGTATAGTTTTGCACTGTCTATGAACTTTAACTTGACTCTTGATCGACGTAAAATCCATTTAAATTTTCTCAATAGGCAACCCAACACTTCACGGCCCTACCTTTTCTTATATTTCATTTACTTTCAACTCCATCCATGATTTCCGTTCTGATTTGTTAGTTTTTCATTTTCTTCCAAATGCTCACGGTTCATGGGCGTTCCCTGGAAAATAACGACGCTGTAGGATTGAAAGGGGAACAGGAATCTCGAATTTCAAACGCATTTAAATCAACTTCTTTTATCTTTCGTCTATATAGCATTTCTACTGTAATAATAGGAATGACTTTTGGATTAACAAGGGTTGGTTGGATGGAAAATGAAGTTGTCATCTTTGTTAAGCATGACAACCCTTTCATCTTTCGTCTGTCACTTTTTGTCGTCCACATTGATGATTACAGTAACTACAGTAAGGCTACGTTTCAGGGATGGCATATTCACTGACACGGTTCAACTTTTTCAAACATCCCTAGGTACCAAAGTGTGAAAAGATGTCCCCATTAAAATAATCCCTCAGTACAACTCAAAATATAGACAAAGGGAACTAACATTGTCCCATTTTATCTTCAACTCAGATCGGAATTCTTCTCTTCCGAGTCAACTTCCTACCCGCGCACTTGTGGCGTGTCTTCTTTTACAGCAAACAGGCAGGTAGGATTTTGTTTGAAGTAAAAAAAAATCTTTTGATCAAACGGAAGCAAACATCCAAACCAGACAAAAAATCCAAATGTGTACTCTGAAACATCTCATCCGCAATATTCTCGTTCTGCTTCACGCCAACTGAACTCTGCGCATGGTTGGATTCTTGCAAGGATCACAATAGCAGGCTAGGGATGTTTGTGCGAATTTGATGAGAGTCTCCGTCTGTACTTGGTTGAACTCAGGACTCAATCCATAGTGACCTTTGGGAAATAAAACTCCCCACTTCCTGTGACAGACAACTATTTTAAATCTGTATTTTATATTTTACTCTTAAAATTCCTCTACGGGCGCATAACAATCAATGAGTTATTCATAACAATTACAAGAGTTAAAAAAATGAATTTTATTCTCAAAAGCTGGGAAATGTTGTCATATAGATTTAGGTGTGCTTTTGAAGAACACGAATGGAATGTTACCTTTCTGGGGTGGATTCGAGTGGGGACTCCTAATCTGTCTATTATTTAATGGCCCCCAAAATGGGATTGAGAAATAAATCTTCCTCCCAGTTTATTTTATTTTTTTCATATTCCCGATTGGTGTCATTCATTAGAAGGTGTCAATTGAAACAATTTTAGATGAAATTAGTCAACGTCAAATCGATGGAAGATGTTTTCTATCCCCTTGCAAGAAAGAAGCAATAATTCAAACAGACAAAATCTCCGTTCCGTTCTTATCACTATGGGGTAGTGATATCGTTTAGAAAGTGCACTTGAAAGACAACTCGGCCGATCAGTTTCGCTTGAATTGAAACATATATTTTAGAATACGCTATTGAATTCTGGGATTCGTGCAGCGTAAGAATATTTTTTTTTCTTCTAGAAAATGACTTGGATAAAAAAAAGTATGGAAGGAAGCATGTCTTTTAGGCGTTCCGTGTGTTTAAAGTCCGTTTCAAAATTACCCAGCCGGTAGCACTCGTCGTTTGACATTGTCATTTTCCCATTGAAACGGAAAACTAAATTGGTGAAATGGGAACAGTCTTTGGAGCATAAAGTCATTCCGTATGACTTCCTTCCATGATCTTCGCTCTCTTGTCCCCAGTTTTCATTGTTCACTTTGGCAGGGGTGATGATGACACAATTCAGGAAAAGGGTCTTCTTCCTTCCCTTCTTCCTTTCCTTCTCACATTCATAATCACATTTTCTTTTCAAATGAGGACGGGATCGAAAGGCAGCCTTGTCCGCCCTTTCTGATTTCTTAACAGAAACCCTTAGAAGTCGAGGCGTTAATACCCAAAATCTTATTCAACGAACCTCAAATTGAAATAAGATGCTTTTGTGAGGCCTCTTTAGCAGAGTATTGTTAATTCTACTGGCAAACTCCTCTGTCTGGCCGTTGGATGTTTTCAGGCAAGGTTAGGACTGGGACAGGAAAAGAAAGTTACAGGAAGCAGTGTGCGGGGCTACCCTATACAGAAGGTAGGCCACAGACAAATTTTCAACGGAATTATCCCAAACTAAAACGTTTAGTTACTAACAACAAAGAAACCATTCTATGGTTCTTCTTTCTGAATTGTAATTTTGTTCAAAATACACCGGGACTCGTTCATTTCCTCAGTTAATCTCATCAGGGAGAACCATTTTATATTTTTAGAAGAGACGTCCGAAGGAAGATCTTGAGGGTGGTCGAGTCAGTTTATCCAGAGACTCCCCTTGGGTTTGGGTCAAGTCCACCAGGATACACCTTCATCACGGGATTTTTCTGTTGGGTTGGCCCGGGATGGTTGTTTTCCAAAACCTTCATAGATCTCAATCTTAAATGAATCATCGCTCTAGGAAATCTGAAACGTCAGTTTGTTTGTAAGGGAGGATGGTAATGAAGTCGAGCTTCATGAACTCTGTGCTTTGAGTGAGTGCCCCCATACTTTAATTGCATCCCCAATTCTTATCACGATCCCTTCAGCAGGAGGAGAACATCTGGGTTAAGGGAAAGCAGGAAGAGAGCATCCTGCTCGGATCTTTCCCTTTTGGTTTCCTCCAAGGAAGAAAGTCCATTAAGGAAGGATGAAGGACGGTTTCTCGAGAGAAGATGAAAGCACTTTCTTCAACTTTATTCGTCTTATTACTTTCCCCAATGGAAAGGAAAGTAAAAACTCATTTGGAGAGTTTGAATGAGGCTCCTAATAACCACAACAGATGTATACTCCCCGTATCTCATCCTTAAATGATTCAAATATGGGAAGAGGAACATTCCCTTTGGTCGCATTAGGCAGGAATAGAACAGATGACAATGGGAATTATGCAGACCCAGAGCCAACTCGTTAAGGGAATTCTGACTTTGGAAAGATGAGTTTAGCCCTTTGATTATCATTTCCAAATCCCCGTAAAGTTCCAACTATACCCAACTTGGGAAAATTAAATTCCACGGCAGCTGGAGTTGGACGGTGCGGCGGCTGCGGGGCCACGGGAGGAATAAGTTCCGAAAAGTCATCGCTTCGTCATCCTCGTCCTCATCAAATGAGGCTTTAGGAAACTACAGCCCGGTGCTGTCGGTGCGGATAGTTGTAAATCGACCAGAAAATTAGAAGGTGGAATTCTTGGAACAAGACAATGGAAGGGATAATCAAGTTTGACATCTTCTTATTCTCCTGTCAAGTCCAATATCTCCCAAATCATTTCTACCATAAACTGCGGTCAGTGATGGCAAAGAAAGATGAGTTGGGTGGATGAGGCGTGTTATTCCTTCTTTAGGATCTCCGCGTAGACAATGTCGCCCCGCATCGAGTCTTGGGGCGCTGTACAATAATAGGGGAAGGATTTTAAAATACGTCTTGGCCTGGTGGCGTAACACCTGAAATTTTGAATGTGATCCGTTGTGGAGCTCCTAATGACAATGACAAGGGGTATATTTCAAAGGATCTTTAGCCGTTCTAAGGACTGCGAGGGGAGAGATTCCCAGATTTAGTTTCTTTGACCCAAGTTCTCTTCCTCATCCTCCATATTATTATGCCAAGGGAAGGGATGAAGTGCAAACTCTTTACTTCTTGGCATGCCGGCACTCTAGTTGAGACCTGGGATCGTGAGACTGATATGACATAAATATACGGGCATTCTCGAAAGGATTTCTAAAGAATCGCGCGCACGCTTCGCTGGAGTTGATCAGATTAATCAGGGGACGCTTTACTGGGTCTGTATTATAGCCCTCCTCTGGACCTTGCGGAAGACTGTGAGATGGGATTCCTTTTTTCCAATAAAGAAATGATAAGTTGAATTTGAAATCCCATCTATATGTTGATAAGCTCTATCATCAACGCCGGGCCGGTATTATGTTCAACGGATGAAGAGAACAGGAAAGGATTGTAGGAGGGCCCTCTTTTTACTCCCTCTATCAAAGGTATATAGAGAAGAGTAGAACGAAAGGCTGGAAATGGAGAGATCAATTCCTTCCAATAATGGACTTCTCGAGGCGTCAATAAAGACATTATTCTTATCGACAAAACAATACGCAGAAACGCGTCTTTCCTCTCAGCCCAGAACTCCAACCGTTACCTTATAAATTTCCCCTATATGGAATACTCTGTTTTAGAAAGTTACTTTCTACGTGAAATATTTGTTTTAATCTAATGATTATTATCAAACTTATCCATGGAATATATTAACAATCCGAGTGGATGCGGTCTCCGTTTTTAATGAATCTTGATGAATAAGGGGCAGGGCGCGGGCGGAGTAATAAATTACAACACCAGCGAAAACAATGTTTTTAGTCCATTTTTCTTGAGCTCGATGCTCGAATCCGACATGACTGGCTCCTGTTCGTCAAAGGAAAATGTTTCCCGGATCAATTTCTCCATTCTGCAGACGACTTTGTGAGTTTCAAAAAAATGGACTCCCATTTCCACCAAAGTTTTTCAAACATTTTCCTTTTGTTCTGGAACAAAAGGTAACCGCCTGGATATGAGAAGCGGAAACTTCCAGGAATTTGTTACGTATAGAGAAAGTTTGGAGCCTTTTACTCTACTCCGGGCAAAGGGAGTAAAAAATGGGAGTGGGGCTGATCTTACGCACCGAATACGTTTATTATTATTTCTACAAGTTTCATTGAATGCTGAGAAGTGAAAAATATTCTGTGCGTAATATTTCATATTTGTGGAAAATCCTTACTCGACTCCGAAATCCAATTCTTTTTTGTATTTGATATGATGGGCTTGCCGAGGTGTAGTGTGTGAGAAAAATTCGGTAAATGTTTTATGCTGGGTTGATCCATTGGCCGCAGTTGCACCTGCATCTCCATTGTTTTCGTTCTGCTTAGATCCTGCATGATGGTATATAAGTACGCGGAGGAAGCTGAATTATTCCGCCACCAGGAAGTATGCTAAATTATCCAAATTATTTTTAGTCTAGGGAAAATTTCCTGTAAAATCTATATGAACATCAGCAATCCCGTAAATCAAAGTTGACGTTTAAATATTATGGTCCAAAGTTTCATCGTCTGGTTTGCCTGTCCAATTCAAGCCACACATGGAATACACTGCTCAATATGCTCCCAGCTAAAGAGGAGGGAATGCGAAGCAGGGAATTGATTTATGGATTTCTCAGGATCTCTAAATAGAGATTTCCGTACGAGAGTTGCTGATGATGACAAGTTAAAAATTTAGAGAACAGATTGGAATTCTCAACAAATTACTTTGACTTCCTTCTGTTGTCTTTTCTGCGAGATTTGCTTCGGTTTAGAGTAGAGATAACGTTGAACTGATTTCATCTCAGTAGCAAGAGTGCAAGTGATGAGCTTCCCAATTCCCATTGTTGCTGTAAAATGAAGTTGTTCCCCGATGTGGGATAAAAAACTGGTGGGATGTTGATTGAGCTCATTGATGTCCTAAACCGAATCAATTTTAAACTGGGGTCTCTTCCTCCCTCATCTAATCAACTTCTTCTTCATCCCTTCTTTCTCCAGTGACTTCAGAAATGACTTAATCTAGTTGGACCTAAAAAAAAAAAGGAAAGGGACGAAGATCTGTCTTTGGGAGCCCGTAAATCCCTCCAAGGGTTTCACAGCATCATCCCTGGGACTCAATTCATGTAACTTAACTTTTATGGATCTCTGCGTTGCTGAAAGAGTTCTGCTGTCCGTGTCCATGGCCCATGCAGTTGTTGATTGGATATAAAACAGAGAGAGATGAGATCAGGGGAATAGTGAATCGGGCATTGAACACGGTAAATTTGAGACTCATTCTCCTTCACGATCCAGGCCACTATCCTCTTCCTCCCTCCTTTAAGTTTAGTTTCTTCATCTTCATTTTCATCTTCCCAAGGATCCCCCACGTTGCGGCATGGTGCCCACCAAAGAAGATCGACTTCCCACATGGAAAACGTTTGTCTTCCAGAGGGAAGAAAAAATTAATTTAACGCACCCCACCTGAATATTAGACACCTAAAATACAAGTCAGAAGAGGATTTAGCTATTTTCCCTGACCATGCCTCCTCCTCCTTCCTTCCTCTCTACTAAAAATATACTTGGAGGGTTTACGTTATCATTAAGAAGAGGAGTGGATCCTGGAAACTTTTCAAAAAGTGAGAACGGTAGAAGGGTTCCGAGTCTGAGGGGTTTTATTTTTTCAAAAGGGCTCCCATGTTTATGACGGTGATCATTCCATGTTATTGTTGTTATTATGCTTAGACAACTTGTTCAACTAAAGACTAGGTAAGGGTAATTTTGAACGGAAAAAAATAATAACTTAATACACAGAAATCATCTTCTGCCGGAATGAGAATCGTGATGGGAATTCCCTTAGCCCACCGTCCACAGATGGATTAAACGTCTTTAGCCGGATGTTTATTAATTTGTTACTCCCTACCACAGGACCCCTGCTGATACCTGTACTGGGCCCGCGGAAGTTCAATTGCTAGTCTTGATTGGAATCAACGCGATGAAGGGAAGGCTCCCATGTTTAGAATCATTTTTTTTGAAATTTTTACTTATTCAGAGCCAGCGCTTAATCCTTTCTGTTTATTTTTTCATTTACTGGAAATAATTATGGAGCGGTTCGGCTCCGGTGCGGTTCGGCGTTCAGAAACTCCGGAAATTGAAAATTACAAGCGTTTCAACAATCATTTTCTACAAAGTAAACAGAGAAACTGGCAGATTGAAACTATAGAACAGAAAACGTAATCATTTACTCTCCAAATCCGGGGATGAAAGATTTACCAAAATAAATTCACTTGGCTCACTAAATTGGAAACTTGTTGCTGACATGAGGGAAATTTCTATTTCCCATTGAAACAATCATCCATGCCCATGGGATGCGATGGATGCGATGATGCGAAGGCTGGTTTGAGTGAGCTTTTTCTTTTCGTGTACAAAATATACCATACCGTAGTAAATTTCAAATTGGTTTTTTGTGATCATGGCTCTGGTTTTGACGGGATCCATTTTCTCCCAGAGAAGAACAAAAAGTAAAACGTAACCGTTTGTTTTGATTAAGCTGACTGTGAGTATACTAATACTAATACACACGAAATGGGTGAAGCGATCTCTTTCCAAATACAAATTTACACTCACGTGGGAATAGTCGACGGATAAGTTGAATTTCGGATAATCCCATGAACATCAAGTTTGGTCAAGGTATAACAATTACTTATAGCAATTGACCCAGAATAGACTAAAGTTTATGCACAACACATTACAATATATACAAACTTTTCGGGCAATGTTTATAAAACGACAAAATGACACCTTGCGCTTGCGTCTCAGCCGCAAAGAATCCTGGGAATAAACCCAAAATTTAATTTTATTTGTTAATCTTTGAGTAGATCCAAGCAAGCGTCAAGTACTGTACATGACTTTTAGGAAATAAACAAGGGAGAAACAAAAGGGTTGATTCTGTCTGACGGGAATACGAGGGAAAATAGATAAGAGCGTGCTTTCTTATTTATAAAAATCCATCCTCTTCCTAATGTGTCTGGAACGCGGAATAGAAAGGACATCCAAAAGTTTCCTCATCCTCTTAAGACTAAAGAAGAAGAAGAGGGAGAAGAAAACAAGCGTCGAGTGTTTTCTTAAGATTGGGCACTGAATATAAGTTGAATCACTGACAGAGTGAAAAGTCGTTGGATAAGCTTTTGTGACACTTCCCTGTCAACCCCTTTCATCTCACCTCTTCAAGAAAATACAAAACTAAAGAAAAGTTATTTCTTTTCTAATAGGATACAAAGAACCCAAACTGAACATGAATTCAAAAGAAAATGGTGTCGTCACATAGCTTTTGAAGGCTGAATGAAATATATGCGTTCGTCGGATAACAATTTCCAAAAGTATCATCATTTCACATTTCTCGCTCGGATTCTCAACTTTGAGAAAGCAATAAAAGAAAATCCTATTCAATCCAGGAAGGATTTATTTATACTTTAGTGGTTTTTTTTTTGTTTCTGACACAGTGACAGTATTTCCTGACAACTTAACTAAAGTTTGGAAGCACGTGCGTGCCCTGTATCTTAGCGTGCACAAATGTACAAAAAAATTAACACATTTGCAATTTTCTTTAATTGAATTTTGAGCAAACTTAGGGTCTGGGTATAATACATCTGAGTTTTTTTTGCATCTCCTAGACAGAAGTGACCTCCACATGGTGCGTATTTCTTATTAAGATTCCGCAGGCGGAGGGCTAGGATGTGGTAATCACCCGACAACTTTCAACGCGTCTCTTAACGACTCAATTCTTCATCTTTTCCCTTCATTGGTTTGGAGATGAGAGGTAGAGATAAAGGAGATGTGTTGAACATCTTAATCTTTCCTTCGCGTGTGCGTGTGTGAATTCTTCCTTTCTCCGGGAGGACTTCATTATCTTTTTAATCTTCTAAAAAAAATGTCGGGGGAGCATAGAGGGGATTTCATCTTAATTTATAGTTTATCAAAGTTCTGGAATTAAAGTATTAAATTAAATGAAAGTAGTGTCCAAAGCTGAGCATGAAGGGTTTCCACATGTCATTCAATTCCGTTTATCTTGTCCTGCACCCAAGGACTCACTCAAGAGTGATCAAGCAGATTGGAACCTAAAAATTTTCAGGGTTGTTGCGTAATTTTGTCAACTCATCATTTCGAATGTGTCACGCTGTTTTTAAACTCAGATTTAATCCGCAAGCATTCCATGAGTCATGCAAAAGGTTAAAATAAGATTCCTGGATTCTGATTCTAATCAGTTTTGAATAGGGATGACTCAGTTTTGGGGATGAAGATCCATACGACAGATTCCCTTGCTTTTTTTCTTTCTAATTTTTTTAGTGATGAGTTCATCTTGTTCGAGGTGACGACTATGCACCACTAATAGTTTAGCATCCGCAATTATTTCCGATACTTAAAACGCCAAATGTTTTAAAGGCTCCCGAACACAAAGTTTGTGAGACATTTCGTTAGGGTGCGTCATATTTTTGGGATGGTTATTACGAGGGACCTTATAATAAGGAAAAGAGATGTAAAATCATTGCAACAACTTCCATTTCTGGAGCACCTGAACCCCGGGTCATCCTGCATCCTGCATTCATCAATTTCAAGATCAGGGCGAAGCCCCAATTCCATCCAGCCCTGACAGGGCGTCGTCCCATCATTTCAGAGTGGAACGATGAGCCTGAAAGCTTTATTTCCTCAACCCTTTCAGTCCGCGTTTCCTGACGAGAACTGGAGGCTTTCCCAACGTGCAGTAAAATAATCCCATGGGGAAGGTAGTCCCAGAATAACAAAACGCACAAGGAGCTCAAGGAAAATTGGACGCACAGCAATAAAATATTTTCAGTACCGCAGTAGGTATTATGTAATTTGTCTCAATCCTGTAATTTCATTTTTGTAATTGGGAACCTGAGAAGGTAAAGCTGAGAACATTTATTCTACCAGCGAAGTTTGGAATAAAAACCAACTCAATGCGTCTCCGATTGAAAGTGGAGTTTAAATTTTAAGATCTGAGCAAGGCCACGGTCACAGGTTTGTAAGAAATTGTATAAAGGAGGTTCCGAGATAAGTTTGTTTATAGACAAAGGAGATTGAAGTGGCATGAAGAAGCGCCCAACTCCTCAAAGTTGAATAGCCAATACGAATGGAGGAATTTTCAAAACATACAGCATTGCTTTATAAACATGTCAATCCAAAACGCTAAAGGTTAACGTTTGTCCGTCAATGTTTTCCCAACTGATGCGGAGGGGGGATTTGTTTGACTAAAACTTAAAAGCTCCGCTGGAAATCTTTTGATGTGAATGGAAACCTTTTCCTGCCTCTAGCTGGATTAAATCGAATTTATTATTGACGTAAATCCCACTTACTCTACAAATTATCCATAAAAAAGCATTGAACATTTGCATGCATACTACAGCGATTGACAACATAGTATGTGGAGTGAAATGCGGGTCTGTCAAGGGATAATTTAAAGGCTCCGTCTTTGGCTGCAAGTTTTGTTGCGGACGTTGTTTTGAAAATCCAATTGAGAGACAGGTAGCCAGAATACAAGAGATGAGAATAATGATAAATTAAATGGGTTTTTGTTCCTCCTCGTCGTCTTAATAGAGTAAAAAGTAGTCCTACAACTTTCTAGCGCACCACTAAAAGTAAGGAGGAACTCACCTGATGTCGTCTGTGGAGAGGGAGAAAAAAGAAAAAGAAATAAACATAAAACAAAATATAAAAGAAATCGGCTTCTGTCTAAAGATTTTCTAGGAGCTTAGGAATGATTTGAGTCTCGTCAGTTTAAAGTTGAATTAAGTGGTCCCAATATTTACAGAATCGAATTTAGTAATCTAACCACTTGTCTCAAAAAAAGAAAAAAGAAATAAGAGAATAGATACACTTATTTAGATGATGATTCAATTTGGTTAAATGATTTTCTCAACTTTTGGTAAAGGAAGGTGAATTTTTGTGAAAGTATAAGAGATCGAATTTTTTTTCTGAAATAGTTTTTGGTTTGTGATTCCAACAAAGGATAATTTTGTTAAAGTGGAGAATGGAGGATTTTCGGATTAGGATGTCATTGTCAGAGGATAATTTTGTCGAATCATTCCTTGGTTGCAATTCCAAACGAATAAGAGAGAAATAACTGCGTTTGCACAGGAAGCAGGTCACTGAAACTTTCATTAAAGTCACTCACACAGCATCACTTCAGACGGGAAATGTGGAACGGAAATAAAATCATGGTTCTGTTGGATCCCATTGTTACTTGTTACCAACTACGAGCATATGCCTGCTCTCTCTTCATTTCATTCTTTTGTCCTTTTTGTTTCTTTCCTTCTTTCCCTCCTCACTTTGTGCCAAAATGAACGTGTTTCTTTTTCAATTTAATGCTTGAGCATCACCACGATTATTTCACGTAACGGGATGAAATCACCAAAATTCGGGCACTAATAATTTGTTCCCCAGTTGGAGGAGGAGAGTTTTTCGGCTTTATACTTCCGATCGTTTCCGCTTCTTGCTATGCTGGTA
>Ga0194135_10001315_pt1 | contig 14693 bp, 9 predicted proteins | sample LitLau_LLRF_2013_FD_134024 | JGI IMG/M metagenome (GOLD analysis project Ga0194135, IMG submission 134024) | Freshwater sediment microbial communities in response to fracking from North America - Little Laurel Run_MetaG_LLRF_2013 (version 2) | ecosystem: Environmental > Aquatic > Freshwater >...
GCATAGCTTTGGTTAGTTCAAATTCATCTTTCAACAATTTCCAGAACTGCCCGAACCTTTTATCTTTTTCAAGGTAAGCGGTTACCCTGAAATCGGATTTGGTCATGGACATAATACAATTATCAACCATTGTTTTAAAGAAACCAGATGAATTGTATAATTCCTTTATCTCGTGCCAATTACCGTCAGTCTTCATTTTATTTAAGGCTGTACCTACTCCATAAAATCCCGGTATACTTTGTTTTAACTGACTCCATGAAGTAACAAAACTAATGGCCCTTAAATCTTCTAACTTCAGTTGGGCGTCCGAATTACGTTTCGTTGGCCTGCTGCTGATATTGATGTGTGATAACAACTTTAGCGGACTAAATTTCTCCAGGTATTCTACAAACAAAGGATGCTGGCGCAGATCAATAAATAGCTTAAAGCTTTCATCGGCCATGGTTGATATTAATTCTTTATGCCGGGTATCCAATAAATCATCCTTGTTGGGGTTTAATGCCGAAGTAATACCAGCATTAATCAATTGTTCCATGTTAAATCTTGCAGTTTCTACCGAGCCGTATTGAGAGCTTACGGTTTGTCCCTGTATAGTTAGCTGGATATGTTCATTAGCAATCTCCTCACCCATAGAAGCGTAAAAGCGATGGGTTTTGCCACCACCGCGTGCCGGTGGGCCACCCCTGCCATCAAAAAAGGCTAAGGATACGCCATATTTACGCGCCATAGCAGTTAACTCCACCTTTGCTTTATAAATTGACCAATTGGCCATCAGATAACCGCCATCCTTAGTACTATCAGAAAAGCCAAGCATAATACTTTGCAGGTTCCCTCGGCTTTCCAAGTGTTTTTTATAGAAAGGATGTGTATACAATAGTTCCATTACTCCAGCAGCATGTTTCAAATCATTTACTGTTTCAAACAGTGGCATAAAGTCAACACTCAGGCTATCTTTTTGCCATCCGCTCCATAAAAACAGGTCAATCAGCTGCAAAATATCCGATGCCTGCTGACAGTTACTGATAATAAAACGTTGACAAGCCTTTTCACCATTACTATGCTGAATTTCTTTCATCAGTCTTATAGTATTAAGTGTATCACAAATCAATTTTTCAGCATCATCCGGGCAATAGAAATCAGCTTCGTTGAATTGTAAATTGGCCAGTTTATCATTTTCATCCAGATCTTCATATCCGGCCTTAATTCCACTATTAATTTCAGCTTGTTGGGTAGTGAAATTAAATACATTACGCAACACCCTGCTATCCTGCCTAATATCCAACGTAGCAAAATAACATCCAAACAGCTGCACTTTTTTAATCAGGTCATCAACAATATTAACAAAAAGGCTATCGTGACTAGTGATTAGAGTATGTTTAATAGATTGTAGTAACTCTAAGATTTCATCCTGCAGATTTTCCGGGTTCTGTTTGTTGTTGGCATTATCATAAATAATCTGTTCAAGAGTAGCCACAGCTTTTTCAACCCCGCGGAAAGTTATTCTACGTTTTAAAACCCTGATATCGCGATAGTAGCAACGGAATACCCTTTGTCTTAAAAAGCTTGCAACCGCTTTTGTAGTTTCTGTAGTTACGTTAGGATTACCATCCCTATCGCCGCCAGGCCAAAAGCCCAATTCAAGTAGTTGGCCTTTCCTGTCAGCCTTTAAGTCAAACTCTTCATCAAGTTTGGATTGAATGCCTGATACAGCATGATAAAATATATTTTCCAGGAACCAGGCCAGGCTAATGGCTTCGTCAACCGGAGTTGGCGATGTTTTATTAAAAAATGGGGTTTTACCCAACTGCTGTAATAAAACGTCGATATTGTTAATATCATTGGTTTTAAGCGCTTCAATCAGGTCAGTCATTATACCCAATATGCTTCCCGGGTAAAATTGTGTTGGATGCGCAGTCAATACCAATCTTAATGAAAAGTCATTCAACTTTTCACTGATATTATTGCGTGCCTGATCACTAACAGCGGCCTGTTGTAACAAACTTTGCAGAGTACCACTATCATCTGAACGGCCTATCTTACTAAATGAAGAATCTTCAATGGCATCAAACAATACAACCTGCCGTTCAATATATTGGATAAAGCGAAACAAACGGTTTATCTGCTCCTGATGATCAATATCCGGAACATACTTTTTAAAAAATGACTCAATAATAGTCGTCGGCGATACTTCCTTACTTACTTCTTTTTCGCAATGAGAGCTAAAAAATGGCAATAAAATACCAGTATCTTTTACCTGGTAAAAAGGCAGCGTTTGAAATAAGCTGTTATATAACTCAAAGCGCGTTACAACTTCATTATTAAAAGCTGTTTCTCTTTGGCTGAGTTTTAACGTTAAAGGCATATCAGGATAAGTTGGATATAAAAACTAAGTTTACTATAATTGGTTAAATAGCAGCAGATATTATTTATCAAATTGGCCGTGCTTTTCAGGGCGTGAATTTAAATATCTAAAATCTAAATTTATAAAAAAATGAGTAATTTATAATGGTTATCTGATATTAATGCAATATTTATTAAAAAGTAGTCAATAAATTTAATTTATGTAAATTTGACAACCAATTTAAGCACAAAAAAAACGTATATGAAAACAAACATCAGGGAGATTAAAAGCTTTTTTTACAGCCAATATTTCTCTGACGGAATACGCATGACTATTGGCATCCTGCTACCTTCATTGGTATTTGCTCAATTTAATCATTTTGATACTGGATTAACCCTTTCATTAGGAGCTCTTTGCATTTGTACCATTGATAGCCCCGGCCCAGTTTCACATAAACGGAATGCTATGGCTACCGGAAATTTTTTTCTGTTTGTGGTGGCTGTTACAACCGGCTTTGCCAGGCTGAACTTATATACGCTGGGAATTGAAATTACTTTATTTTCCTTCTTTTTCTCCATGTTTACGGTTTATGGCAACCGGGCCGCCTCTGTAGGAACATGTGCTTTACTGGTGATGATCTTTATGATGGATAAAGCAGCAAAACCCAACGAGGTGCTGCCTTTAAGCGCCACTATTTTAGCCGGGGGGATATGGTATATGGTGTTTAGCCTGGTGTTTTTCGGTATAAGACCATACCGTGCTGCCCAACAGGTTTTAGGAGAGAACATTGCTGATATTGCTGATTTTTTAAGGATAAAAGCTGATTTTTATTCACCAGATACAGACATTGATAAAAATTACCGCAAGCTGGTTTCAAAACAAATAATTGTTAGTCAACACCAGGATTCAGTAAGAGAATTACTTTTTAAAAGCAGGGTAATGGTTAAGGAATCAACAAATGTTAGCCGGATACTGGTGCTTACTTTTGTTGATTTGGTAGATATGTTTGAACAGGTAATGGCCACCCATTATGATTATAGCCATATCAATGAAAAATTCAAATCCACGGGCATATTGGATGAGATATCCGTAATTATAAAGCAAATGGCTGATGAGATGGACAATATTGCCTACATGGTTTTAACTAACAAAAGAAACAGGAGCCAGTTTGATTTTGACCCGGTACTTGAACAGTTAAAACTTAAAATTGATGAAATAAAAACCAACGATCAAACGGCTACCAATATCGCCCTTAAAAAAATATTGATTAACCTGCGCGACCTGAACGACAGGATAAAAAGCATGGGCAATTATTATCATTTCAAATCATCCAAAACATTGCTACAGGATTCGGAAGACAAATTGGAATTTGCAAAATTTGTACCCCGTCAGGATTATGCACCACATGTATTTTTTGATAATTTTTCATTTGGTTCAGCGGCTTTTAAACATGCTTTAAGGGTATCCATGGTATGCTTGGTTGGTTTTATAACAGCTAAAAGCATATCGTTGGGGCATCATAGTTACTGGATATTGTTAACCATTATTGTAATACTTAAACCCGGTTTTAGCTTGTCCAAGCAGCGTAATTACCAGCGTTTAATTGGTACTATTTTCGGTGGTATAGCGGGTATTATTATTTTAATGTTTATTCCTGATAAAGACATCCAGTTTGCACTTTTGGTGATGTTTATGATTGGCACCTATAGCTTTTTACGGTTAAACTATGTGGTAAGTGTTATCTTCATGACACCCTACGTACTTATACTCTTTAAATTTCTGGGAGTCGGTTTAGTAGTGAAAGAACGTATTATTGACACTATAATCGGCTCATCCATTGCCCTTATTGCCAGTTATATCATTTTCCCGAGCTGGGAGTTTGAAAAAATACAGGACAACCTGGCCGATGTTATTACCGCAAATATCAATTACCTGGTAAAAATTGCCGAAAGCATTATTGGGAAAAAAGTAGGTACAATTGAATATAAACTAGCCCGCAAGGATGTATTTGTAAAATCAGCCAATTTATCTGCTGCTTTTGAACGCATGACCTCTGAACCTAAAAGCAAGCAGCGTAAAATAAAGGAAGTGCACAAGTTTGTGGTACTTAATCATATTTTATCATCGTACATTGCTACCATTGCCTCTTCGGTATCAAATAAAGCTTTACATGCTGCCCCTATTGAAAATTTAAAGCTTATAAAAAAGAGCATATCAGTATTGAATGAGTGCAACAAAAAGTTCAATGGTCGTATTGTTGAATTTAGTACAGGCAAAGCTTTGCCAGCTACAGAAAACGAATCGGTGGCTAAACTTTCTGCTGATGAAATTTTGCTAAAAGAACAACTTGGCTTTATTAATAAAATCAGCAACGATATTGCAAGGGTAACAGATCATATTGTTAAAGCAAATGGTGAATAGCACTATAAAAGTTCCGTTGCCAAATTAGCCAGCTCACTTCGCTCCCCTTTTTGCAGTGTAATGTGGGCATACAATGGGTGTCCTTTTGCTTTGTCGATCAGGTAACTCAAGCCATTGCTCTCGGCATCGAGGTACGGCGTGTCAATTTGGTAGATATCTCCTGTAAAAACAAACTTACTATCTTCTCCTGCGCGTGATATAATGGTCTTTACTTCGTGCGGTGTAAGGTTCTGGGCCTCATCCACTATAAAAAATATTTTACTCAATGTACGGCCGCGAATAAAGGCAAGCGGGGCAATGGAGATCTTTTCATTGGCCACCAGTTCATCAATTTTGGCCTGCATCTTTTCATCATCTGCAAACTGGTCTTTTATAAATTTAAGGTTATCCCAAATCGGGGCCATGTACGGGTCAATTTTCGATTTAATATCACCGGGTAAAAAGCCTATGTCCTTGTTGCTTAAAGGCACAATGGGCCGGGTAACAAATATCTGTCTGAAGTATTTACGTTGCTCCAAAGCCCCTGCAAGTGCCAGCAGTGTTTTACCAGTGCCCGCATTACCCTGTATGGTAACCAGTTTTATATCCGGATGCAATAAAGCGTGGATAGCAAATGACTGTTCAACATTACGGGGATGTACATTAAAAACAGGCTGCTCGGTTATTTTCTCCAGCTGCGCTGTTTTGGAATTATAAAAACCCGGCACAGAACCTTTTTTACCATTTAGAATATAAAAATGATTGTTGGTATAATGTTCCATTTCCAAACCTTCTGCAGAGATGCTTTCTGACTTGTTTAGTTGGGTGATCAACTTTTCAGCAACCTTACTTAAAGTAGTTTCGCCTGTATAAAGCTCAGCTAGGTTTTTTATTTTACCTGTTTCATAGTCTTCTGCATGCAGGTTAAGGGCTTTTGCTTTTAAACGCAAGCAAATATCTTTGGAAACCAGTACTACTTTTTTATCGGGATGTTCTTCCTGTAAACCTAAGGCGGCATTTAATATGCGATGATCTGTTTTTGCAGAGCCGAAAACGGCTTCTGCATCAGCAGCCAAACTTTTGGTATCAATAATGACTTTAAAATTTCCTTTACTTTTTCCGTTCAGAGGTTGCCATTTATTTATGAGGCGATTATGTGATAACTCATCCATCATCCTGATAAAGCTGCGGGCTTCAAAATTACGGGTATCATTACCGCTTTTCATATTATCCAGCTCTTCCAGTACCTGAATAGGTATGGCTACATCGTGTTCCTGAAAATTTTCGAAAGCGTTATGATCGTATAAGATCACTGAGGTATCTAAAACAAATATTTTCGGTCTTCCGTTGGTCTTGCTTTTGCCGTCCTTGCTCATGTTATGGCTAAATTAGCAATTTTAAGGCGGTCGCAAAAATGAAACACTTAGTAAACCGTCAGAAAAAAGCTTATAAAAACGAAAACGGAAGCCTCTTCTTTCGATTTGACTTCCGTTTTCTGACTTTTTGCTTAACCGTAGTTATTCAAAAAGCACCAAGTTTTGTGTAAGCTGACCGACTGCTATTCTGTTGTTCTTGCAAACATTGATTCTTTCAGTACATTAGTGGTTTTTACTTTTCTCCGTAAAAAATTGTAATCCTTGCTAATACCTCTTTAATTATCTTTCTTTTCCAAAGCTCTCGCCTTTTATCTTCTGTATAATTCAGGTACTTCCATGATCTTTAGCTCCTCCGAAGATTTGCCCGATTCAATTTCTGTATTCCTGTAAGGCTGTCAAAGTACGTCGTTCTTGATAATTCTAAGATAGAGGCTTAAGAACCATTTGTCAAGTATTATTTCCAATTTTTATTAACATGTTTTTAACAATTTCATCCACATAGTTCTTTATTGATTTATAATCTATTCAGCGATAAATACATCTATTTTATATACTTATTAACATCCAGGTTATCCACAAAAGCTTAAAAATCGCCTTTTATGCGATGGATTAAAATTCTTAAAAACAAATATTTTCAAAAACTTATTGTAAAATTGAAGATAAACAGCCTATGAAAAACCTAAAATTGATTGGTATTGATCTGGGTGCCACCAATATACGTGGCGCTTCGGTGATTGATGGTAGTATCGGCAATATTATATCCCGGCCAATCCATAAAAACGGTACGGAAGAGCAGGTTTTAGAAGATGTATTTTTCATTGCAGATCAACTAGTTGATAATGAAATAAAAGCCATCGGTATAGGTGTTCCCAGCGTTGTGGATGTAAAAGAAGGTATTGTTTACGATGTACAGCATATTCCATCGTGGAAGGAAGTTCATTTAAAGCAGATCATGGAGGCTCGCTATCAGCTCCCTGTTTATGTAAATAACGATGCCAATTGCTTTGCCATGGGCGAATATTACTTTGGCAAGGGCCAAAACTATGGCGATATGGTAGGCCTGGCCATTGGTACAGGCCTTGGAGCAGGTATTATTATCAATAATAAACTTTATGCAGGGCCAAATTGTGGTGCCGGAGAATTTGGAATGGTTGATTATCTTGACCATAACTATGAATACTATTGCAGCGGTTCATTTTTTCAAAATGTGTATGGGGTAAAAGGAGAAGATGTTTTTAAAAATGCCCAGAAAGATGACCTAAACGCCTTAAAAATTTATGCCGAGTTAGGCGTACATCTGGGCAATGCCATAAAGCTGATTATGTACACTTACGATCCTGAACTGATTGTTTTGGGCGGATCCGTTTCTTTGGCTTTTAAATTCTTTGAAAAAACGATGTGGGAAAGGGTAAAAACCTTCGCCTACCCTAAAAGCGTTGATCGCTTAAAAATACAAACATCCGAATTGAACAACAGCGCTGTTTTGGGGGCTGCTGCCCTATTTTACGATGCTTTATAAAACAACAAAGTCCAGAAGTTTTTCACTCCTGGACTTTATATAATTTATAGCCTTTCCGATTACCTTGAATAATTCGGGGCCTCTTTAGTTATCGTAATATCATGCGGATGGCTTTCTTTCATTCCGGCAGCTGTAATGCGCACAAACTTGGCTTTCTGTAAATCTTCAATATTGGCAGCACCGCAATAATGCATCCCGGCACGCAATCCGCCTATGTATTGATAAATTACTTCGGCAAGGGTGCCTTTGTATGGTACTCGACCTACAATGCCTTCAGGAACCAATTTTGTTACCACATCTGTTTCATCCTGAAAATAACGATCCTTTGAACCTTTATCCATAGCCTCAACAGACCCCATGCCACGGTATGACTTAAACTTACGACCTTCATAAATAATAGTTTCACCTGGTGATTCCTCAACACCTGCAAATAATGAACCTGCCATTATGGAGCTTGCGCCCGCAGCAATTGCTTTTACAATATCGCCTGTTTGTTTAATACCACCATCAGCAATAACAGGGATACCGCGACCTTCCAATGCTTTGGCACATTCATAAACTGCAAATAGTTGAGGTACTCCAACACCGGCTACAATGCGGGTGGTACAAATTGAACCCGGACCTATACCTACTTTAACTGCATCTGCACCTGCATCTGCAAGGGTAATAGCCGCCTCGCCGGTTGCTATGTTACCGGCTATCACCTGCAATTCAGGAAATAAAGCTTTCACATTTTTAACCATATCAATAACCCCTTTTGAATGGCCATGTGCGGTATCAACAGTAATAACATCAACCCCTGCCGCAACCAATGCTTTAACCCGGTCAATATTATCAGCAGCTACGCCAACGGCAGCACCAACACGTAAACGACCAAACTCGTCTTTGCATGCGCTTGGGAAATTTTTGAATTTCTGAATATCTTTAAATGTGATTAAGCCACGTAAAACACCTTCGTTATCAACTACCGGTAATTTTTCAATTTTGTGGCTCTGTAATATTTCTTCTGCCTGAAATAAAGTAGTTCCCTGTGGTGCAGTAATCAAATTGGCACTGGTCATTACTTCACTAACCGGACGATTCATTTCTTTTTGAAAACGAAGATCTCGATTGGTAATGATGCCTTTTAATTTGCTTTTTCCGTCGATAATTGGGATACCACCAATGCGGTATTCCCGCATTATCTTTACCGCATCCGCAACGGTCGATGCCTCGTGTAGGGTAACCGGATCCTGGATCATACCACTTTCTGAACGTTTTACCTTCCTTACCTCGTCAGCTTGTGCCTGAATGGTCATGTTTTTGTGTAGAATACCAATGCCACCAGCCTGAGCAATAGCAATTGCCAAAGCTGATTCCGTTACAGTATCCATAGCAGCGGAAAGAATAGGAATATTTAACCTGATCTTTTTTGTAAGATATGAGCTGGTGTCAACATCACGCGGTAAAACTTCTGAATAAGCCGGGAGTAGTAAAACGTCGTCGTAAGTTAATCCTTCGGCAACAAATTTCTGAGGGTCTAATTGCATGGCAAATATTTGTTATTTGCCGGGCAAAGATACTATTTATTTCGGATTTCAGAATTCCAATTGCGGATTTATTTAGTATTTGAAAGCATGGCCTATTAAAATTGCCTTCTAATGACAGCCAATATTTCAAAATCACCCCGATCTATCAGCTTTTTAAATAACTATTCCGACGTTGAAATTCTGAAATGTGAAATACTTCTTAATATTTCCCTACAATGACTTTATAAAACTGGTTAATGTTCAGATATTGTTTAGCCAGTTTTTGTAAATGTTCAGCTGTTACTGTTTTAACAGTATCTACATAACGGTCATAATATTCATAATCCAAACCAGCAAAATACAGGTTCTTGAACTTATCGGCATGCGAAAAAACGTTTTCTAAACTTCCAAGTAAAGAACCTAACAAGAAATTACGCACCAGGGATAATTCCTCTTCCGGTATCAATTCTGTCTGTAATAAATTCAGTTCTTTCTCAATTTCATTTACCGCTGCTTTGCAGACATCAGCTCCTACTTCGGTAGCAATAAACAACGCACCACCATGTTTTAAGGCCGACATGCCCGATCCAATTCCGTACGTATACCCTTTATCCTCGCGGATATTAGCCATTAGTCTTGAACCAAAATAGCCACCCAAAACCGTATTCAAAACCTGTAACGCTGCAAAATCGGGATGATTACGATTGATAGCCGGAATTCCCATACGGATAGCAGATTGCAAAGCATCAGGCTTCTCAATAAAGTAAAAATGCTCCGCTGCGTGTTTTAGTTCAGGTTGACTGGTATCTGATTTTTCGGAAGAGCTAACCCATTTTTTATCAAAAGTGTCGGTTATAAGCTCCAGTATTCCGGGTTCAATTTTGCCGGCAACAATAATGGTACAATTGGATGGCTGATACATTTTTTTAAAAAACAGCAGCATATCCTCGCGGTTAAGCGTTTTATAGGTATCGTTTTCAGCACCTAAACCATATAGGGTGTCGCCATACAATGCCTTGTTAAAAGCACGACGGGCCACAAAATCATTCTTCTGCATGCTCACCTGTAGCTTTTGCTGCTGATTGCGGATAAATGTTTCCAGTTCTTTCTCCGGGAATATCGAATCGGTAAGAATATCCTTTATGACTGGTAGTATATGATGTAAATGTTTATTTAAACTATATAGCACCACCTGCGAATTATCGTAACCATAATCTACTTGCAAAAAAGCACCATAAAAATCAACCTTATCAGCAATTTGTGCTGCCGTTAAAGTACTGGTACCATCAGTAAGCATCGTATTCACGGCAACGTTCAGCAAGGGCTTTTCAGGGTCATAGCGCTGATTACCAAATATCCACTCAATACGTACCAGATCCTGATCGCCAGAGTTAAAAGAAAAAACATTACAACCATTAGCCAATTTTTGCTCTAATGGCTTTATCAGGTTTATATTATCAATAGCCCTAAATTCAGGGGCTTTTTTTCTATCTATAATCATTGTTTCGTTAGTCGTTTGTTATTAAAACTAAAGTTCGGATTCAGGCTTTCTCTGCCAGGTAAATAAGCGTTGATGAATTGTCTCTTCTAAACATTTCATTTGACAGATCCTTAATCTCTTCTGCAGTTACTGCCAGATATTTTCCTGTTTCATGGTTTAGCAGATCAGCATCGCCCAGCAACTCGAACGAAGCCAGGTTCATTGCCTTATCCAGCAAAGCCATTTCCGAAAATATCATGGTCGATTCAATCTTATTTTTCACCTTGGTGAGCTCATCGTCAGGTATAAGCTCTGTTTTAATACGTTCCAGTTCTTCCCAAATAGCAGCTTCGGCAGCTTCTGTACTTACGTTTTCAAGTGGTTTACCCTCAAACACAAACATGCCTTTATCCAAACTGCCAGACATGTACGCATGCACCTCGCTAAACAAAGATTTTTCTTTTACCAGGTTACGGTATAACCTTGATGAATTGCCTCTCGACAAAATATCTGAAATAAGTTCAGCTGCGTAATATGATTTATCCAGCCTCGCTCCCATCTGAAACGCAATATAAACATCATTAAGTGGCACTTTTGCAGTAACCGTGCTCCGGCGCTCTTCATGTTGCTGGGGCTCCTGTGGCAAATTGCGGTGATATTTTTCACCTGCCGGGATTGACCCAAACCATTTTTCTGATAATTGCTTTATATCTTCCGTTTTCACATTGCCGCCTACCACCATAATGGCATTTTGCGGATTATAATGTTTTTTAAAGAAGGCCTTTACATCTTCTATCTTAGCATCCTCAATATGTTTTATTTCTTTGCCGATGGTTGCCCATTGGTAAGGATGCTTTTTGTAAACCAATGGTCTCAGCTTTAACCAAACATCGCCATAAGGCTGATTTAAGTAACGTTGTTTAAACTCTTCAATTACTACATTACGCTGTACTTCCAGGCTTTTTTCACTGAAAGCGAGACTTAGCATACGGTCACTCTCCAACCAAAAAGCAGTCTCTAAATTGGCCGACGGCAGGGTGATGTAATAGTTGGTAATATCATTGCTGGTAAAGGCGTTATTTTCGCCACCTACACGCTGTAGCGGCTCATCGTAACTGGGTATATTTACAGATCCTCCAAACATCAGGTGCTCAAATAAATGGGCAAATCCGGTTTGATCAGGATCTTCGTCACGGGCGCCAACATCATATAAAATGTTCAGCACCGCCATAGGGGTTGTATTATCTTCATGAACAAGTACCCGAAGGCCATTGTCAAGCGTGAAACGGTTGAATTTAACCATATGTAAACTTTGATTTAACGGAAAGCAAAGGTAGAATTTTTGTTGATAGCTACTATTATTTGACCATTTGTTCGGCTGAAAAATTGAAAATGAGTAAATTATAACTTTCAGATTATAATTTTCAAATTAGCATATCGATTATGGATAATCTGCTTAAACAAATATCAAACACCATTGGCAAAAACAAAGTTTTGGAATTGAGTCGCATTTTAAAAGAAAGTAATTTTCCTTTACGTGATTTAATCGATCTAACTTTTCACCCGGATAAAGCCATAGCGTTCCGCGCATCATGGATATTGGAGAATATTTTTCTACAGGATCCAGCACGTTATGGAAATAACCTGGAATATCTTATCTCAAAAGTAAATGATGTTAAACATCCAGGTTGCCAAAGGCACTATGTGAAAATTATGATGCACATTACCAGTCCAAAAGCGATTCCATCAATAAAAAACGAACTAATAATACTTGATCTTGAACCTGTTGCTGAACAATGTTTTGACTGGATGATTGACCCAAAAGTTAAAATAGCTGTAAAATGTTTTGCGTCTGAAACATTGTTTAACCTTCGCGAACGTTACCCGTGGATTAAAGAAGAACTGGCAAACCAAATCGATTTCCTGATGCGAAACGGTTCAGCCGGAATACAGGCAAGAGGAAAGAGGTTACTGGCAAAACTATAGCAAATTTAGCAATAGAAGTTTTATTGAGCTACTGTCCTTTATCGTTTCCTTCTAAATGATCACTCACCTGGTAATGATGGAGCTTAGCAAGGATAGCTGACTTACTATTGTTAGCATAAGTACCGAAAGCATTGATCAGTACACCTTTTAATTTATATTTTGGAGAGTTAACTGCGTAAATGATAGACATATCATCTGGATTACTGGCGCCTTCAAATCGGTAAAACTCATCAATCTCGAAATCGTCAGCAGTCATTTTGATTTTCTTTTCTTTATCGTCAACTGTGTCACCTTCAAGACTAAGATTTTCTGTGTATCCTCTTTTCATCAAATCATTGGTGGCTTCTACCAGGTTATTATAGGTTTGCATCGCGATTTATTTAAGTATTATTTATCTGATAACCATAAAAAACAACTGTTGTTTTTAAAAAGCTCATAAGCATTAGGCAATTCTCCTGATTTTGCCCATTTCGACATTGGCATCATCTAAAATAGCTTTAAATTCAGTAGTTTCTTTTACCATATCAAAAGGTTTCGGAAAAGGCGGATTTATGACATGCTCGTCTAGGTCCAACTGAAACCAGCCTACATCATGCCATTTATTAAATTTATAGCCAACATTTTTATAAGTACCTATGTGATAAAAACTCATCGCCTTATGAAACTCTTCGCTTTTAATGTTAGGTAATGTTATTCCTGCATAAACATTTATAATGTTTTGCAGCTTTAAAATTTCAAATAAAGCTTGATACAAAATCCTCGCAAGCCCCAGGCGGTGAAAACCCGCTGCTAAATAAACCGTACACTCTGCCGACCATTGGTAAGCCGTTCGTGCCCTATGTTTACTGCTATACACATATCCAATGATCTCCTTATTATACTCGCAAACTAACCATGGGTATTCGTTGCTTACGATACTGATCCTTTCAGAAAATTCACTTACCGAAGGCACTTCGTATTCAAAAGATATAACAGCGTCAGTAATATATGGTGCATAAATGGCTAACACAGCTTGTGTATCTTCAGATTTAATGAGGCGAATTGAAAAACTGTTATTCATTACTTGAGGTGATGAATACTAAAATAATAAAATTTGTAAGTAGTATTGCTTTAAAAATAAAGAAGCCGCCTCAAAATTGCTTTTACGGCGGCCTCTTATTTTTGTATGATGACGTTAATTATTTTTTCTTCAGTACCAATCTATTATTTGACAGGTTGTTCTTCTACATTATTTTCGTTTAAAAACACAAAGTTGTTATCAAACATATCTAGCTTAATCTTACTGTCTCTATCCACTTTACCGGCCAATATCTGTTTTGATAATTCGTTCAGAATCTTCTTTTGGATAACGCGTTTCAATGGTCTTGCTCCAAATTGAGGATCATAGCCCAATTGCGCCAGCCAATCCAATGCTTCTTCTGATGCTTCAATGGTAACGCCCATTTCGGCCAAAGTTTGCTGCACCTGTTTAAACTGTAATTTTACAATCTCCGTAATTTCATCGCGGCTCAATGGAGTAAACATAATGATTTCGTCAATCCTGTTTAAAAACTCCGGACGAATGGTTGCCCTTAACAAATCAAACAATTGATTTTTAGTTTTAGCAATCACTTCGTCTTTATCGCTATCCTCAAAATCCTGGAAGTTTTCCTGAATAATGTTTGAGCCGATGTTAGATGTCATGATGATGATGGTGTTTTTAAAATTCACCAACCTGCCTTTATTATCAGTTAAGCGGCCGTCGTCCAAAACCTGCAACAGGATATTGAATACATCCGGATGGGCTTTCTCAATCTCATCTAATAATATAACGCTATATGGTTTACGGCGCACAGCTTCCGTTAATTGTCCGCCTTCATCATAGCCTACATAACCCGGGGGCGCTCCAATTAACCTTGACACAGCATGGCGCTCCTGATATTCTGACATATCAATCCTTACCATAGCAGCTTCATCATTAAACAGATATTCGGCCAAAGCTTTGGCTAACTCTGTTTTACCTACGCCGGTTGTTCCTAAGAATATAAACGAACCAATAGGCTTGCGTTTGTCTTGTAAACCGGCACGGCTGCGACGTATGGCA
>Ga0194135_10001316_pt1 | contig 14691 bp, 19 predicted proteins | sample LitLau_LLRF_2013_FD_134024 | JGI IMG/M metagenome (GOLD analysis project Ga0194135, IMG submission 134024) | Freshwater sediment microbial communities in response to fracking from North America - Little Laurel Run_MetaG_LLRF_2013 (version 2) | ecosystem: Environmental > Aquatic > Freshwater >...
ATAAGATATTACAATAACGAAAGAATTAAATCAAATTTAAACAAAATGAGCCCGATAAAATATCGAGCTCATTATTATCAAACTTAATTATAAATTTGTCTAAACTTTTGGGTGCAGTCTAAAATCAGGAATGGCTTTTTATTATTATGATGAATTGAAAAACTTTTTATAGCTTCTGCTGTTATACCAAGTACTTTTGCTATTTCGATAAGTTTTGCATGGCCAATAGTTTCGCTGTTTTCTATAGCCGATATAGTTTGCTGGTTTGTTCCTAAAGCTTCTTGTTTCATGTCTCGAAGTTCACGAATACGGCTTGTTTTTCGCCTTATATGATTTGGTTTTGTTACTGTGCTCATAATTCAAGGGTATTTAAAAATTATTTGCAATATCGTTTTTTAGTAAAAAAGAGGCTTGTTTTTGTAAAATACAATTTAGAGTTTGAAAAAGGTGAAATTACAATTTTTCATATAATTTTAAAGATTAATCCAGATTATCCAAATCCATTTCTTTAGCCAGTTGATCCCATTTTTTGTTGAGGTAATCTTTTGTCTTTTCTACCGTTTCGGGATTTACATCTTTTAAGGTTTGAACTTGCGGGCTTAATATGGCTTTTCCGTCTTCAAAATTAATATAAGCGTGAACAGCATTATCTCCCCAAAAGAAAGGAAAAACAATCGCCATATTCTCGGTACTTTCGCTAACATATTTTTCCAAACTGATGATAAAAGCGAACATAGGTAACATTTCTGTAAAGTTTTCGCTAAAAAACATCATTCCCCAATTCCATTCTCCGGCGGCTTTGTCATAATCTGAAAAAGCCATTGCTTCAGGATATTTAATCCATCCGTGAATTACTTCCTCATTAATATCATCGTTATAGGCGCGCAGTAATTCTGGAGTCAGTTCCATTTTAGAATACATTTTGCGACTGTTCCACCAATCGAGCCAGTTCTTATTTAACTCCGGTTCTTCAGGAGGACTGTTTAAAAACTTTTCCAGCTGTGGTTTGGTGATTTTTACTTTGCAGAATAAAGAACTTAATTCAGACATGATGTGAGGTTTTGGGTTGTTATTATTTTGATTAGTAAGATTTATGGTTTTGTGGTTAATCCCATCGGCTTAAATTTCCTTCTGCACGTTCAAATAATTCTTCAAGTACATCTTCTAAAGTTCTTTCCGGAAGACCAGATTCTAAAAAAATAAGTAACTGATCTGTGGCAGCTTTAATATTATCCTGATGGCAGTAAATGTTTGTAAAGTTTCCGTTTTTATCAAAAATAACATATTCGCTGCTTTCCTGAATATCTTCTTCTGATGTTATCCAGCCAATGCATTGAAAGTTTGCGTTTATTTTTTCGGTTTCTTCCTGGGTAAGCAGTTTGTATTTCTGAAGTTCTGGTCTGTCATTTCCCCAATAAGCAATAATCATATCAATAATACCTGTAGAATTATGATCAAAATTGGCTCTTTGGTTCATATATCTGATTAGATTTTGAACAGAAGAAATACAGAAAATCTCATCAGATTCTATGCCTCCAATAGTTTTATAAAAGTGTATTAGTTCTTCTGGCAAAGGCTGAGAGAAATAGGAGGCCAATTCTTGTATTTCTTCATCCGAAGCCGGAGATGATTCTTTTATTTCATCATATTCAAGTTCATATTCGGCGATGCGTGTTTTTATTTGTTCCATGTTTATCTTAGAATTATTATTTTTTGCACTATTTGAAACGGGCTACCATTCTATAAAAAATAAAGAATGATTATCGGGATCTTTTAAAAATAATGCCAGTCCACCGGGATATTCCCACGGACCGGAAAATGTACCGCATTCCATTTTTTTTAAGTCAGATTCGGACGTTTGAGGAAGCTGGTTTTTAAGAAATCTGTTGTATGCTTCTTCTATATTGGCTTCATTTATTTCGATACTGCCAGAATTCTGAGGTTTTTCTAAACTGCTTATTTTTAATTCGAAATCATTGCCAATAGGTACAAAGAAACCTTTCGACATAGTTACATCTTGATTTTCGAGATTAAAAACTTTTTGATAAAAATCAAATGATTTTTGGAGATTGGATGAGTAAAGCCAAAAAGAAATTTTCATATTGCTCTTTTTTTTCCATTTTATTAATGACGATTATCGCATTGCAGAAAAATTTCCTCATTTGATTTATCAATAATCGAAATACACGGACACCCGAAAGACTGATATTCAAAACCAAAAACAACTTGCGGTTTGTTTTTAAAGAGTTTTCCTGTCCATTGGTTAACGATATTGTCTCCTTCTTCATAATTTAGAGGAGCAGGTGAGGTGCCTTCGCTTTGGCTGTAAAGCTTTTCAATTACGATGTCTTTGGTCTTAGAGTCGACAACCAAAAGGCGTCTGCCATAAAATATTTTATTGCTATCGAGGTAGTCTTGTAAGAAATATTGATAGCTGTTTGTTTTATATAAGTATGTATTGCCGGCAAGTTTGCCTTTTAGCAAGACACGATCTTGATTTTTCATTGCTTTTGAAGGATATTCTTTTTCGGCAATTTTTTTCCAGGCAATAGCTTTTAAAGGTTCTTTTGAAAACGGATTTTCTTTGCCCACATATACTAATGCATCTCTATAATAGTCACTGAATCCCTGTAAATATTTTTTATTGATTTCGAAACCAATCATAAAATCGTATGGTTGGTACGGCCAGTCTTCTTCAGAAGAATAACCATTTAACATTGCTGCGGTTTTTAGGTTTTTTACAGCAAAAGAAACGTGTTTGTTTTTAGCATAATCGGTTATGAAAACAGAATCGGTTTCGGATATATTGGTTTTAGATAAAAATCTTTTTCTGTAGTTTTTATCAAAGGTGAAATACACAGCATTGTATTTTCCTATTTTCTCCAAATTGGGTAAAGCAAGTGTGTCTTTTTCGTCGTTTACAGGGTAAATGTCTGATAAGGAAATAAAAGCAACATCGCTGCTGTCTTTTGGAATAATAGTAAACAAATTAATGCTTTCTTTTCTTGTGCCGTCTTCGGCTTCTTGTATAGTGTCGGTTTTAGTTTCTGTTTTTTTTACTAAATCCCGTTGGTTGGTTTTAGTGTTTTCTTTTTTATTACAAGAAAAAAGTAACAGTGCAAAGACTGTAGAAATGGCGTATAGTTTTACTTTCATAAATTATTCATTTGTTTAAATAGGTTGTACAAGATATAAAATTTACAATTTGTGTCGAGAATTAATCTGCTATGCGTTTGTATTTTGTTTTAGCTGTTGGTTGGTTTGTGTTAAGCGAATTATCAGTAAAATTAACTCCCTGGTTGCATTTGTAAACAAGCAGATTGTTTTCTGTTTCTATCTCGCAATAAGGTGCGTGATGATCACTGTTTTCTGCAGGCAGGATTAATTTATGGTCTTTTATAAAAGCTTTATAAGTATCAGTGTTTTCTTTTTTATCTCTATTTCCTGTCCAGGCGTTTACTATAGCGTAATCGTGTCCTTCTTCAAAATAAAAAGTGAGATAAGATTTTTCGGTTTCGCTGTACCAGATTCCGCCATATTTTTGATTTAGGTTTTTTAGATCGGGCGTTTGCGCCTTAATATTTCCGGTTTTTTTATTGAAGGTAAAGATTTTGTTTGACCCGTCATAAAAAAGAGTAAGTGTAATAGTGCTGTCGGTTTCTTTATTAAAAAGAATATCTTTTGCAGCTTTTATTCTAATATCCGGATTATAATCTATAAGCTGTGAATCGGTGCATTTAAAGATTCTTTTTTCGATTAATCCCTTTTTTTCAATAACTTCTAGCCAGGGAGAGGTCATTGCGCTGTAACCCACAATTTGCGCACGATATTTTTCATTTAGATTTTTATCTTTCATTAATCCTAAGGATGTGATCGAGAACAATAAAGCATAAAAGGGAATCATCATAGGTATAATGCTAAAAACTAAAGTCAGCAGTAATCCCGCTAAAAGAAGTTTAGCCGTAATTTTTTTCCAAAAAACAATAATTACTGCAAAACTCGTAAAAAGCCAGAGCCAAAAAAGAACAACATCGCTGTAATATCCGCGTAAGCTTATTTGTTTGAAGTAATATAAGAAACCATTTAACACAAAAAGAAAACAGAGAATTAAATACAATCGCAATATTATCTTTTTATTTCGACTCATAATTTTTTGAGATATAATTTAAAATAAATTCCGTAACAATTGATAAAACTAAAATAGGAAGAAAAGATAATGCAATTGTATGCAGTATTTCTTCTTTAAAAAGATAAGTACTCCACGAAGATTCACGATCAACAAAAAAGCTGTAATTCCAGAAAAACCAAACTGAAACCAAACCGGTTAATTCAATTGCGATTTTTAAATATATGTTTTTTATAAAGGTAAGAAATAAACAAAAAATTGTTAAAAGAAAGGTTGTAAACAACGATATTAAATAAGCATCATCAAAAAAACTGCTGTCGGGATTTCCGCTGGACATTCTTTCAGAAAGGCTTCCCATGGCCCAATAAATTTCTATAAAAGTAAAAACGAAAATGACCAAAGTAATTAGAAAAACTTTCTTTAAAAATGGGATTTTGATTTTTAAGACTTGATTCATTTTGAAAAGGCTCTGTGGTTTTTGTAAGTACTCTTTTTTTGAATTTTGTAACACACAAAAATATGAATCCAATTTAAAGAAATATCCTTTAAAAGTTATAATTGTAATAAGATACACTTTTGTATGAAGAGTGTAATGCTTAACCTTTTGATAATATGTTGAATAGTTTTAATTTTTACTTTTAATTAAAATTAAAACTATGGAAATTAATTGGATTGTAATAGGAATAGCAGCAGTAGTAGTAGTTCTTTTGATTGTACTGACGATTAGAAAAAATCAGAAAGAAAAAAAGAAACTGACGGATTTGCTTAATAATGATTTCAAAAAAGCCGAAAAAGAAAGGGTTGACTTCGAGGATTCAGCAAATGAAAAATAACTAGAAAATCTTTTTAAAGAAAAAAAATAAAACCCTTGTAAACTAAAGCGTTACAAGGGTTTTAATGTTGTGGAGAATACCGGATTCGAACCGGTCACCTCTTGCCTGCCAGGCAAGCACTCTAGCCAAATGAGCTAATCCCCCAATTATTTAGCAAATAAAGTCAATTAATTTTCAAAAAACAAATTTAGAAACGTATAGGTCGAAAATAGTTGTCAAAACCGTAACTTTACGATCAAATCTAATTTTTTTATGAGTTCAGAAAATCAGAAAGGGTCTTTACAGACTGTTTTTAGTAATAATGTTGCAACTGTTCAATTTGGTCATCCTGCCAGTAATTCTTTTCCACGTGAGTTGTTAAATCGCCTAACTGCCGAAATCAATGCTTTAAGTCTTAAAGAAACGATTTCAGTGATTGTTTTGCAAAGCGAAGGCACGAAGGTTTTTTGTTCCGGGGCTTCATTTGATGAACTTTTGCAGGTAGAAAATGAAAAACAGGGAACAGAATTTTTCTCCGGTTTTGCTCATTTAATAAATGCGATGCGCAATTGTTCTAAATTAATTATTGGCCGTGTTCAGGGTAAAGCAGTTGGAGGAGGAGTTGGTATTATTGCGGCCTGCGATTATGTGCTGGCTACTCCGGAAAGTGCCGTAAAATTATCCGAACTAGCCATTGGTATTGGTCCGTTTGTGATTGAGCCTGCGGTTTCCCGTAAGATCGGAAAATCGGCGATGTCCGAAATGACTTTGGCTGCACACGAATGGAAACACGCAGAATGGGCTTTAGAAAATAAACTTTTTTCTGTACTTCATCAGGCAGATAAGCTGGATGCTGCTGTTGTAGATTTTGTACAAAAACTAAGTTCCTACAATCCGGAAGCTTTATTTGAAATGAAGAAAATTATTTGGGAAGGAACGGAACATTGGGAATCGCTGCTAATTGAGCGTGCAGCAATTACCGGTAAATTAGTATTGTCTGATTTTTCGAGAAATGCCTTGAGACAATTTAAAAAATAAGAAAATGAATATTACTTTATTTCTTCAAAAAGTAGATGTTGTAGAGAAAATTAAAAATGCTCCTGATAGCGGTTATCAGATTGGAGTGGTGATAGGATCGTTTATTCCGTTCATAGTTTTGATCGGAATTGCATACTGGATGTATAACAAAGCTAAAAAAAGAAATGAAAACGGTTATTAATTTGTAAATTTGCAACCTAAAATTCAAATCGATGAGTAATATCAGAATTACAAAACAATTTAGTTTCGAAACCGGGCATGCTTTATACGGTTACGACGGAAAATGCAAAAACGTTCACGGGCACAGTTATAAATTATCGGTAACAGTTATTGGTTCACCAATCACAGATCGATCGAATGTGAAATTCGGAATGGTAATCGATTTTTCGGACCTAAAGAAAATTGTAAAAGAAGAAATCGTCGATCAGTTTGATCATGCAACAGTTTTTAACGAAACAACACCACATATCGAATTGGCAAATGAATTAAAAAATCGTGGTCATCATGTGATTTTGGTTGATTATCAGCCTACCAGCGAAAATATGGTAGTTGATTTTGCCGAAAGAATCAGAGCACGTCTGCCTAAAGAAATTTCTCTTTTCTCTCTTAAACTTCAGGAAACAGAATCTTCGTTTGCCGAATGGTACGCGTCTGATAATATGTAAAAAGTCGAAAATCGAAAGTTTTGATCTTAGATATCTAAAAATCTAAGAAGTCTAATCATCTAATAATCTAAATGAAAAAAGTATATTTTGCTTCTGATCAGCATTTTGGTGCACCAACTCCTGAATTGAGTTTGCCTCGCGAACAAAAATTTGTGGCCTGGTTAGATGTTGTAAAACAAGATGCCGAAGCTATTTTTCTATTGGGAGATTTATTCGATTTTTGGTTTGAATATAAAACAGTCGTACCAAAAGGATTTGTACGTGTATTAGGAAAACTGGCAGAAATTAGAGATAGCGGAATCCCAATTTATTTTTTCGTAGGAAATCATGATTTATGGATGAACGACTATTTTGAAACCGAACTGAATATTCCGGTTTATCATGATAATAAGGAGTTTACCTTTAACGGGAAAACATTCTTAATTGGTCATGGTGACGGAAAAGGTCCCGGAGATAAAGGTTATAAACGCATGAAAAAGGTATTTACAAACCCGTTTTCAAAATGGCTTTTCCGTTGGCTGCATCCGGATGTTGGCGTAAGCCTGGCCCAGTATTTATCGGTAAAAAACAAATTGATTTCAGGTGATGAAGATGTAAAGTTTTTGGGTGAAGAAAACGAGTGGCTGGTTTTGTATGCCAAACGTAAACTCGAAACCAAACATTACAATTATTTTATTTTCGGACATCGTCACTTACCTATGATTATTCCTGTTGGAGAAGATGCTAGATATGTAAATCTGGGAGACTGGATTGGCTATTTTACTTATGGTGTCTTTGATGGAGAAACTTTTGAGCTTCAAAAATTCGAGCAATAATTACTTGGTATTGGTTGGGTAAATTCCAATTTTGTGAGTTCTGAGAATATAATTTGATGTTTTTTTGTTGTTAGAAGTCTGAAATTTAATAGCATTAGACATTTGTTTTGGCATATGACATTCTACACAATTGTTAGCCAATATACTTCCCGACATCGTTTTTAATGTCGTGGCATTATGCTGAATTCCCTGATGGCAGCTCATACATATTTTAGAATAGCCTGCAAGATTTTGAGAAGCATTTGCATGCGGATTATGACAGGTCATACAATCCATTGTAGCGCTTTTCTTGAAACATTTGCTTTGGGATAATAATCCTAACTGATTTCCATGAACATCATAATGAATACTGTCATTTGATCCCGGAGCTTCCCTGAAAAAGTCCAATAAATGGTCTCCCGGCTTAAACTGAAAACGTGATTTCATTTTTAATTTATCATTTCCGGAATGGCAAATTGCGCAGGCATCCAGTTTTTGTTGTCTGTTGAGGTTTTTGAATGAAGTGATGTTTTGTGCTGTTTTTAAATCAGGAAACTTCAAGTGCTTTTGAACATGTTGTTTGGCTGGTCCGTGGCAGCGTTCACAGTCAATTCCATAAATTAAAGTTTTTGGATTCATAAAATCCTCTACTTCCTGATTCAAGAAATTAATGCTGTCTGAACTGCTTGTTACATATCTGCTGGCAATATTAGAACTATGACAACCATAACATTCTTTTTCAATTTTTCGTTCAAAATTTACTTTTGATGCCGAATAGCCCGGACTTGTCGCCCAGTTGTTTAGTGATTTATAATACGAAACTGGTAATTCGTAGGTATAATGATTTTTCCAAAAAGCACTTGTCTGCGCATGTTTCGTTCCAAATACAATATCAAACGAATGTGCTTCAACTTCTTTCCCTTTTTTATAAAGAACCTGATAAAGACTGTCGTTACGTTCTTCCATAACGAGTTTGGTATCTTTGTCATAAACAAAAGTATTCTGACCATTTTTAAAATGACCTAAAATATTTTCTTTGGTAGCGGGAGCAGTAGCTTTGAAATGCGAACTATGAAAAGCCGATTCAGATTGTGTCTGATGACATTGAATACAGCTTTGAGAACCTGCATAATCAGTTCCGCGTGGATCAATGTAATTGTCAGATTCGTTTTTACAACTGCTGAGAAAAGCGATCAAAACAAAAAAAGCAAAAAGAATGCATGTTTTCTTCATTGCTGTAAATATACTTTTTTTTGCGTAAAACTAAAATATATTTCAATAATGAATAGATGTTGTTAAAATGTTTAGAATTTTTCTTAGTTTAAGCCAACTCCGTAAACATATTCATCAAGCTCAATTCTAAATAGTGAACCTTCAACTAAATCTTTAATCGATTTAAGCTCTTTTATAGAAACCGCTAAATCAATGGCTGTGCAAGGCGTTTTGAGTAAAAATTTATGACATGAATTTTGTAATTCGCAAGCTTCACAACAAGCATTTTCGATCATGCTGTCTTCGATTAAATCACAAAAATGATTGAGCTCCTGAATCGTAAAATAAAAACCGGTTTCTTTAAAAACCAATTGTACTTTATCGGTTATAGTTTCATTTTCTTTTTTCCAGTAAAATGCAATTCCGAAGTTGTTGTGATATAACTGTTCTATTTCTCTCATTACAGATCCTTTTATTTCACAAATATAAATATTATTTATATTAATTCTAAATAAAAAGTTATTAAAATTTAGAAAAAATCATTCATCTATAAGAGATATAAATGTATTGTAGTTTTTATACTATTGATTAAATGAACTTATATTACTTATATGGTTTGCAAGCTTTATTTAAGCCATTTCTCTATCTGAGACAGAAACTCTCTTTGTTGATCTACAAACAAATAATGGGAGCAATTGTTTAGCAAAGCAAAATGATTTTCTCCGGCTATGCTCTTAATCGAGTAAATTTGTAAAGTAGAAAAAATACCATCTTCTTTTCCGTAAATGGTGTAAATAGAGATGCCTTTGTTTTTTATTTTAGCTAAAAAAGGTCTGCTGTCTATGTTGTTTAGTTTTTCGTTTTTATAGAAAAGTAAAGGAGCATTTTTATTTCGGATGTTGGTTTTGTAAAAAATACTGGAATCATAATCGGCATATAGCTTTTTCGATTCTTCTGTTGGATTTGGTATTTTAAAGAAATTGTTCTCTCCGGCAAGTTCAAAACATTCTTTTCTATATGCTGCAGAGTTTTTGTTAAGATTTTCTACAAGTGAAACTTTATCGAGCATGACCCAATCATTCTTCTTAGTATATATTTTCCTGACCGAATCAAGAATATGGTTGTATGTTTCCTGTTGAGAGAACAAAGCACCCGCCAATACCAGTGCGCTAACATTTTCAGGATATTTCTTTGTATAAAGTGTCGCAACCAAACCGCCAAAACTATGAGCAAGAAGTATAGCCTTCTTTAAATTATACTTTTTGTAAATAGCATTCAGATCCTGAAAAGCTTCAGCATAAGTAAACTTTGCATTTAGATCTGTAGATCTTCCTTCGCCTCTTCGGTCATAAGCAATGACATAAAAGCCTAAATTGGCTAGTTTTTGTGCTGTGGTGCCTTCAAATAAAGTAGCATTGCCACTTGGACCTCCGTGAATAAAAATAATGGGTTTATTCGTCTCGTTTCCGTAGGTTTTGATATAAAGGTTTTGCCCATTTGCGAAGAGGGATATTACTAAAAATAAAGAAAGAAAAAGTGATTTCATCTACTCCAGTTTCTGATGATCTTCCATATCTCTGTGAAGATCTAAATTCCTAAAAGTAGGCGATTTTAATGCTGTTACAATAACAGTCAAAAGTGTCACACTTCCTCCAAAAATTACCGATGTTACAGTTCCCATCAATTTGGCAGTTGCACCACTTTCAAAAGCACCTAATTCATTTGAAGATCCAACAAAAATTGAATTTACTGCGCCCACGCGTCCTCGCATATGATCAGGAGTTTTAAGCTGTAGAATCGTCTGACGAATTACTACTGAAATTCCGTCAGCAAGTCCGCTCAGGAATAAAGCAAAAACAGAAAGCCAGAAAGAGGTTGAAAATCCAAATAAGATGATTGATAAACCAAAAACGAATATGGCCGCTAAAAGTTTTTTTCCTGCATTTTTATACAAAGGCACATAAGCAGAAACAAGCATCGTAATGAAAGCTCCAACGGCTGGAGCAGCTCTTAATATACCAAAACCTTCAGAACCAACTTTTAAAATGTCCTGAGCAAAAACAGGCAGCAATGCTACTGCACCTCCAAAAAGTACCGCAATCATATCAAGTGATAAGGCTCCTAAAACAATCTGGTTTTTAAATACAAAAGTTAAACCCTCTGTAAGACTCTCTTTTATAGATTCGCCAATTTTTGGGTTTAAAATGGGTTTTTTACTAATTTGTGATAAGGCAATTAAGGAAAGAATGGAGAATGCAAATACCAGGCACATTGACCAGTGAACGCCAATCCAGTTAATTGAAAACCCTGCAATTGCCGGCCCCATAACGGCTCCAATTTGCCAAACCGAACTACTCCAGGTTGCTGCATTTGGATATGCTTTTTTTGGAATAATCAACGATAGAAGTGAGAAAATAGTTGGTCCAAGAAAAGCACGAACCAATCCGCCAAAAAATACTAACGCATAAATAGAATATAGAATAACAGTTGAAGACCAGCCACCTACAATTTTTGGCCAGGTCAATAAAAATAATCCAAAACTGATGACAGAAAATCCTAAAATGCATTTTATCAATAATCCTTTCTTTTCTCTCTGATCGACAATATGTCCTGCAAATAAGGCCATTGAAACAGCTGGAATGACTTCCATTAAACCTATAATTCCTAGTGAAAGCGGATTTTTGGTTAAGCTGTAAACTTCCCATTCAATAACAATAAATTGCATCGACCAGGCAAAAACCATCGCAAAACGCAATAATAAAAAAACATTAAATTCTCTGTAACGTAGCGCCTGATAAGGGTCTTGTTTTTTGGTTTCAGTTTTCATTTGTTCTAATATCTTTAAGCATAAGCTGAGTAGAAACAGTTCCGTTCCACTCGTTTTCAGCCAATGAATACGCAAGCTGAAAAGGATTTTGATTTTTTACAATATTTATTTTTTTTCCAAGACCAAAACCTATCGCAGCAATTCCGTCTGAGTTATGTTGTTTTACAAAAAGTCTCAAATGTTCATCTTCTCCGCCTAAAGTTTTAGCATAACCGGTATCTCTGGCTTCTTTAGTCATAAAAACAGGTGTCATATTTAAAGGGCCAAAAGGTTCAAATTGTTTTAAAATCCGAATGAGTTTTGGAGTGATATCTGAGAAATTAATTTCGGCATCCACCTCAATTTCTGGTGTGCGCATTTCGGGTAAGATCGTTGTTTCAACCTGTTTTTCAAAAGCCTCTTTAAAAGCTTTATAATTTTCGGCTTTCAGGGTCATTCCGGCAGCGTACATGTGGCCTCCAAATTGTTCGAGATGTTCAGAGCAGGCATCAAGTGCATTGTAAACATCAAAACCCTTTACAGATCTTGCCGAAGCTGCGTATTTATCACCACTTTTAGTAAAAACCAAAGTTGGGCGGTAATAGGTTTCGATAAGTCTGGAAGCTACAATTCCGATAACACCTTTGTGCCAGTCTTCCTGAAAAACAACCGTCGAAAATCGATCTTGTTCGTTATTGGTCAGGATTTGCTGAAAAGCTTCTTTGGTAATTTGTTTGTCCAGATCTTTTCGATCTGAATTATATTGTTCTATTTCTGAAGCAAATTGTTGCGCTTGCTCAAAATTAAATTCTGTCAACAATTCAACAGCATGATTCCCGTGTTTGATTCGTCCGGCAGCATTTATTCTTGGAGAAATGATAAAAACAACATCGGTGATATCCAGTGTTTTCTTTTTTACCTGATGCACCAAAGCCTTAATTCCCGGTCTTGGATCACTGTTGATAACCTGTAAACCAAAATAAGCCAAAACGCGGTTTTCACCAGTTATCGGAACAATATCGGCAGCAATAGCTGTAGCAACCAAATCCAGATACGGAACTAAATCTTCTATGGTTTCGTTCCGGTTTTTTCCCAGAGCCTGTATTAATTTAAAACCAACACCGCAACCGCACAATTCATCATAAGGATACGAGCAATCTTCTCTTTTTGGATCTAAAATCGCAACTGCATCCGGAAGAAACTCTCCAGGTCTGTGGTGATCACAAATAATAAAGTCGATGTTTTTTTCTTTCGCATAAGCGATATGATCAATGGATTTAATACCACAATCGAGCGCAATGATTAAGGAAAATCCGTTATCATCGGCAAAGTCAATGCCTTTAAAAGAAATTCCGTAACCTTCGGCATAACGATCCGGAATATAAGTCGCAATATTAGGATAATGTGATTTTAAATAAGCCGAAACCAAAGAAACAGCTGTTGTTCCGTCGACATCATAATCGCCAAAAACCAAAATATTTTCCTGATTTTCGATGGCTAATTCTATTCGGGAAACGGCTCTATCCATGTCTTTCATCAAGAACGGATCATGAAGATGTTCTAATGATGGGCGAAAGAAGTTTTTGGCATCTTCAAAAGTTTCGATACCACGCTGAATTAAAAGTGTTGCTACAAAATCCTCCACATTCAGGGCTTGCGCCAAATGTTTGACTTTATCTTCAGAAGGTTTTGGTTTTAAGGTCCAACGCATGGTTGATTTTAGATTTTAGATTTTAGATTGTTGATTTTATGTTTTTGAAATCAGCCAATATTATTTTGTCAAATCGGGCGGAGTCGAGATTCTTTGCGAGGTTTCGACTTCGCTGAGCCTAACAGTTTTGATAATTTATTTCAGATCCAAAGCATTTCCTTCAAACTTAACTCCGTTCCAACCTAAGTTGATGAAGTTTCTAATGTTTTGGTGATTTGTTCCGTTTGGATCGCCTAAAACTTCTTCGAAATAAAACGCTCCAAAACACGCTAAAGTTTCTTCTTTACTTAAGTTTTGCAATTTCGCGAAAGAAAATAATTTGCAAGAACCTGAGTTTTCTCCGGCTGCATTATGTTGTGTTCCGTTTTGAAAAGCTGTTGGCGTGAAATTGTAATTTTCTTCGATTACAGCAATAGTTTCAGGGAATGTTATTTCGGTTGGGGTTTGTTTTACTTTTTCTAAAAAGGCTTGGATTGTCATGATTATTAGGCTTTAGTTTTTTGCCACGAATTGCACTTATTTTCTCGAATTAAAGTTTGACTTTAAAAATTCGTGTTTGATTTGTGCAATTCGTGGCAAAATAAAATATTTTTATGCTTCTTCATCCTTCGAAAACTTACTTTTCTTAGGTTCTTTTGTTATTGTTTTTCCAGCAACGACTACTACAATTTCGCCCCGTGGCGCTGTTTTCTCAAAATGAGTTAAAACTTCTTTTGCAGTTCCGCGAACATTTTCTTCGTGGAGTTTTGATAATTCGCGTGAAACACAAACTTGTCTGTCCTCTCCAAAATACTGAATAAACTCTGCTAAAGTCTTAACGAGCTTATGCGGAGAAACGTACAAAATCATCGTTCTTGTTTCTTCGGCTAAAGCCAAAAATCGAGTCTGACGTCCTTTTTTATCAGGGAGGAAACCTTCAAAAATAAACTTGTCATTTGGTAATCCGCTGTTTACTAAAGCGGGAACAAAAGCAGTTGCACCAGGTAAACATTCGACTTCGATTTTGTTTTCGACACAAGCGCGTGTTAATAAAAAACCAGGATCTGAAATCGCCGGAGTTCCTGCATCCGAAATCAAGGCGATAGTTTCGCCAGCCTTCAAACGTGCAATTAAGTTTTCAGTCGTTTTGTGTTCGTTGTGCATATGATGGCTGTGCATGTGTGTGCCAATTTCAAAATGCTTCAACAATTTTCCACTCGTTCTGGTATCTTCGGCCAAGATCAAATCGACTTCTTTCAAAATCCGAATGGCACGAAAAGTCATGTCTTCAAGATTGCCAATTGGCGTTGGAACGATATATAATTTAGACATATTTTTTATATTATAACACGAATTTCACGAATTCGTACAGATTGCATGCGTTTTTAAAATTTCAGAAAGAAGAAATTCGTGTTAATTTATGAAATCTGTGTTTTGTTTTTATGAGAATTTTTTCTCTATAATTCCTAAGAAACGCTCTGCATAATCGTCTTTTCCTTCCCAGTTATTATAATCCGGTTTTACCATATTTTCTATAAAATCTAATGC
>Ga0194135_10001317_pt1 | contig 14690 bp, 14 predicted proteins | sample LitLau_LLRF_2013_FD_134024 | JGI IMG/M metagenome (GOLD analysis project Ga0194135, IMG submission 134024) | Freshwater sediment microbial communities in response to fracking from North America - Little Laurel Run_MetaG_LLRF_2013 (version 2) | ecosystem: Environmental > Aquatic > Freshwater >...
GATTACGCGTGATAGTAAAATATATAGTTGTTCGTGAAAGCTAAAGTGTAAATCTTTAGCACACACGAACTTCAAAAGGATGTGAGGAAGCAAATGCGTGAAAAGTTGAAAGTATATCTCGAAGGATATTCCGTGTTTTGCCTTAAGTGTTTTTTAAAGCAATTAAGCGAATTTAAATTAAATGCTAACTGTCTCGTCAAATTGTGACGTGATTCGCATAAGTTGTTTGTTTTGTTCTGAGTCATATGGAGTATTGCCGTTTTATTATTATTATTTTAATCGGCTTTTAAAGGAAGGCAGACATACATGAAATACCTGCCAATCAATCGAAGAGTTTTGATAAGTAATTTCAAAATATAAAACTCATGAAGATCAACGTACTGGACTGTCAGCTCATGCTTAGCAGTACCAACTGGATAGACAAGAATTCATTTTTTACACGCGAGAATGTATTTATTCACTTATCTGTCTTTTTGTCTTGTTAAGACTGTATTCAAAATACTTTTACTCCTTATAATTGCTTACCTTTTGGCTCGACAGATTTCTTCAGCACTCTGATAACTATTTCACGTAATCTTCATCTCACATAATACAATTAGACAAAGAAATCTCAAAACAAACTGCCAAAGTAAACTTGTAGCTTTTTATTTTCAGTTCTCTCCTTTTAGCAATTCGATTACAAAACAAAAAACTCAACAAAGTATTTCAAATTAAACTTGAAAGTATTTCAACTCATCTTAAGATAGTAAAGTTAAACACACTTGAACTAATTTCTAATGTAGATCATCACACACTGTACATATCACAAAACTGAAATTAAGAATGTATAGTGTAGAGTGTAATAACTCTCTTACGAAAAATTCCCGTAGAATTCAATATATACAAAACTAAAACAACAGGTTAACAACTTATCAACAACAAAGTACACAAAAAGTTAACTTATTATTTTGGTAATGGCTCATTGTCAACGCTTGTATATCAGTCGTTCCTCTGTGCTTGCATTTCTATTATTGAACCTCATCATACAAACGTCCGTACATTCAACATTTCTAAATCTCGAAACAAAACAACTTGTACTTTCAAAACTCTGCTGTGTCTTATTATAATCTTGCACAACGTCGATTAAGTGATTACTATACAGATTGCTATCAAATTTCCCTTTGTAAATTATACTTGATCCTCTCCTGCTTCCCCTCTAGAGACTTAATACTGGCAAGATAACTGTATGTATGTAAGTTTCAATACAAACTTATTAAAATACTAATCATATAATAATTACGCAATTATTCTAATACTTCAAAAGTAGTAGTAGTAGTTAGTAGTCTCACTTTCCCCTACACAAGTGCTTACGCTTCATCATCTTCATCAACTTCTACTACCACAAATGTCAAACACTTATCCCGTATTCTGATCATTCCTGGTCCACATGCCACTTGATGGGGCCTCGTGATCTGTCTCCTTCTGATTCTTGGAGGAGGAAGTACAGCCATGCACTTTGGTTCCAAAGATCCCCTTACAAAAGTAACAACTTCATTTTCCCTTGAACAAAGCATATTTGACCCAGGTGAATCAACTTCCACGCATTTCCCTTTGTACAGAGCCATAAATACACGTTTTTCAAATCCAGATCCATTATGATTATTGCTCATCATCTGCCAACAAGGATTAATTCTGCACACAGGTCCTCCCAATGTAGAAGACATAGTCAGCCAATAGCCAGGAAGGCACGTAGCCTTTAAATAAATTATTCCACATATATAACTATTGCCTTTGTGCTTGCGTTACTCACTTAATAATTCTTCAGGTATAAAGTTAATAAAGTTATGTGAAATAAAATACCCGTTTTACTGATTAAAAGCTTGGGAGCGAAAGTAGGAAGTGCGAACTTTACCTGAGTATATAGAAAATGGCATTGCCCTCCTACGGACACTAATGGTTGGGCATATCGCTCATAATCACACTCGCAATGGCCATACGTCCTGTCTTCCGGATTTGTTTCCTCATTTCCCACGAATATTTCCAAGTCTCCACAAGACCCTTGAGTTCCTAAGGTCTCACATGATCCACTCAATGGATTTATCCGATCGTGATACCCTTGACAAGTTTTTATTCGGCTCATTCCACCACCACCATGGACTCTGTGTGTGTGTATAAAATAGTTTTTCAATAAAAACATGTTTAACTGGATCGTTTTTTTGTGGACGGCTGACTTTGATAATATATAAAGCAAGGTCATATGCGTTCATGCTTGCTCACTGCCACCGACTTTTGAGAGTGGAAAAGCAATTAGCAGCATTAGCATTTATATAATATATATTATAGTTGGCTCACAGTAGACTAGCTATCATTTTTAATACAAATTATGAATTTATGATACAGGAATTGTTGAATCGTAATAAAAACGGAGTCACTGAGAGTGATTTTATTATGAAACGCTTGAAGGAATCCTGGGGTGTCTCGATACCAAATGAATATAATGAAGCAAAAGCTTAATGTATATTCTACGCTTGGTTTAATCTCACTATTAAGCAATATTACATTGTCATTAACCTTACATTAAAGTATTTCCATTATAAATCTCCGGTTTCCTCTCATCATCTTTACTTTCCACTTCTGCTTCCATATAAGAAATAGATTTGTCCGTATCATACTGTTGCGTCTGCTGGACATATCTCGGTGGTTGCTCGTACAGGAAATCATAGTGAGGACTTATCGGCTTTGTGTAACGATGCTGAGGAATTGTCACAACATGGGAAATGTAAATATTTCTCGTAGGCATGTAATAGTAAGGATGTGAGTGAATCTCCGTTTGAACAGCACACAGGAGAAATAGTGAAGCCAGATGAAAGTGAGTTCTGAGTTGTCTCGACATCTTATCACGACTTATGAAACGGATGAAATTTCCGAAAATTTATTACACAATTGAATTCACAGACACTTTTAAATAATAAAACTCGCTAAATATTTCACATATCACTTTTAACGACTCGTGTAGTCTGTTGTCGGTCAATTCAAGGAGCTTAACAAGATTAAAACAAAAAGATGCTTAGACTCAAAACAAGTCACGACTCACAGAGAGAATTTTGTCTCACATTCAGACCATAATCTTGTTGTATCTCACTAGTAAATCACTTTTACACTTTCAGCTTTCTCCTCAGCTTTCCTTGATTATTACTATAATCCAAAGACTTCAATCCTCTCTCAAGTCTGAATAAGAACTGTCTCATAAGTGAATATTTTTGAAGAAATATCAAATTACAATCGTCACTTAAATTCCCAGAATATATTTGAAGATCTTAAGGACACAAAATAAAAGCTTGAACCACCAAAACGAAGAGAATGACACTAATAAAATTATAATATTTAAATTTACTATAAAATCCAAACCACGTTGGTGTTAATGAGAAAAAACAGGTTCAAAATAGTTCCAAGAATTCGAGACCACTCAAAGTTTTCATGGAACAAAGTTAATATTCGCCGTTCTTCTTATTGAATGTCTTCCTGAGGCATCATGGTCAAGTGTAAGAAGTCAACTAACCACTTTTCTCACTCCAAGTGCCTTTAATAATAAGTTCTCTATTATTGAGATCGAAGAATCGCAAGTGGAAACTTCTTTACCGTGTGGGTTGCTTCATAAATACAACACACACAATACGCATAGATAAAAGCTACAGGTTGAACATCGTACATGTATCTACAATGTTTAACGCAAAGTTAATTCCTTCTAGACAGACATATATATGATACAAAGAGTCAGAAGAGGTGAAGATGCTATCTGGCAATTTTATGCAGTAGATTTGCAAGATATTTTCATTTGCGGCTGCATTTAAGATTTATCGTAATCCTTTGACTTTTTTTCAAAACACCACCGTAACATTCTTCACATTCAATACCTACTACGATCATGGTTAGTCTCCATTATAAGCCTGATCACCAAATACAAAAAATAACTTTACAGAAATCAAAACCTGCTAATGTATAGAATAAGTATATTACACAGGAGGCAGCCTGCAAGAAAAACTTGCCAAAATTCATGAAATATTTGACCAATGAATGTACAAGTGCATTTCACGAATACTAATTGCAAAAGTCATTTCAACTGAACCTCTGTTTTTTTTGGATTACTACGGGTGAGTTTTTCAATAGTTTCAATACTTCACAAATTCGTTCAATATATTAAACCCCGTTTTATTCGTGGGTTTTTTATTCGTCCCGTATGTGATTTGCTTTGTGTGCTGATTTGATAGCAAACAAACGCTCGAAAGCTTAACATGGACAGATTTTATTATTATTGTGCATGAGAAAATATTCAGTAAAACTTTCAAACTGGTATTTCGCGTGTATGTTGGGTAATTAATTATTTCCAACGAAAGATTAAACACTCTGATTAATCTGGTGTGAAGTTGAATTAATGAGAAATTTTTTTGCATATGAATTATATGTGATTGCGCGTGTATTTACGTGTATGCATGTAAAAGTGTGTCTATGCTAAAATTCCCAACAATAAGGCAAACGATATAATTCATTTAGAAAAAGGATTTCATTAGATTTCCTCTAGGAGAAAATTAATGACAAACAAACCCAAAGCTTAGTTTTAATTTATATTTGTACTAATCTTATTTATTTTCTCCATTTACTTCATTGTACACAAGAAAATTCCTACAATTATCTGAAACTTGACACTACATAAACTATAAAAATAAAACAGATGATGCTAATAACTCTATCTTATAGCAATAATAGATATGTGCATTAAAAACAATTATCACGAATTGTCATATGATTCACAAATGAATACTAATGAATAGTACCCCTCTCTCTCCACACTGCATTATTAATTTTAAGACTTGTTAATTAGATGAGGAGAAACCAAAAGAGCTTCTTAAATCGATGTCCATCAGGTAAACTATTGACCATTTTGCTCAGCGTTGTAATTGTGACAGCCGAAATGACAATGAGTGCCCCGAGGATACTGTAATCAAATAATCAACAATACACAAGTTAATTAAATTAATGACAAGACCTGTCAAACATACACACACACGTGCCTGTGTGATTCATTCCACTGGCTGACAATAACAATCAATAATCAATCACTGAATTCTTCTTTGTAGTCCTGTTTTACCTGTAGACATCAGGAATGACCCCAAGAAACAAGAGTTGCCAAATGAAAGCGAATATGACCTCCGTAGTCCTCAGGAGAGAAACGGGACCAGCCAATTCATACTTCAGAGCTAAGGTGAGACAAGTCTGAGCAAAAAACGACAGAATTGCCGAGACCAAAATGAACGCTGCTTCCTTTCCAGACGATGGAAATGCGAGAACTCCGATCCACAAAGCAATTACAATACTTTCCACGAATCCCCACATGGAAAAGATCAAGTTAAGCAACGCATGGTTAACCGTTCTGAGATGACGTAGAATTACATAGTTCGATGCAAGGCACAACATACAACAGAAGCTTAGAATCGCTCCGATCTGAAAACATCACACACAAGATCGATGCTCAAGACATTGTATACACTTAAATTCTTTCTTTACAAAAAGTGACTTACCATAAGCTTATCATCCATTTCTACAGCTCCCGTGATGAACGGAGGCTTTGCAATGATAATAACTCCACATAGAGTCACAATCGCCGTAATTATCGATAGAATTCCACACTTCTCTTTTAGAAATGCAAACGCCAGAATTGTAACAAAGACGGGAGCACTCGTGGAGATGACAATTGTGTCAGCCACGTTCAAATATTGTAAAGCATAGATGAGAAATACTAAAGCATTCGATCCAATGATAGCTTGAGCCTACAAAAAAAACCAGCATCCTATTTAAATCTCATTCCCTTACGAAATAATCAAATGAGTCCACAACTTACTCCAATGTACACCAGCGTAGAATTGCATTTCCTCAAAGGTTTAAACACATCTTGTTTCTTATAAAGAGCCGCATGAATCAAGAAAGGAATGGGAATGAACATCATCACAAGGAACCTCCAAGCCCCAACGTTAATCGGGTGAATCGTGAGTACTTTGAGAATCAAAGCACTCAAGGAATACTGAATTGCTGCAACTACTGCTAAGGTCAGTCCAAGGTACTTTTTCAGTCCTTTTTGTCTTTTAAACTGCGGAGGAGCCCCCTTTCCACTTTCGCCAGCTTCACTTTTCTCTGGACTTGTTCCATTTATTATTAAAGCTTGTTGACCTGACTCTGACGGAGAAAGTAACTTTTCAGTAGTATTGAATTCCTTATTGAACAAGTTCCCTTCCAAATCTGCCTCAGCGACATTTTGGTTACTGTCTTGTTTGAGAAACTTCTTCTTTGCGGATGAATCCATATTTGGTACAATTTGCATTTGATTCCCACTAACTATAAAGGGACTTTTTTCTTTCTCTCCTCTGCTACTTTCATATGAATCCATCGTTGATTTAATGTCACCTTGATTGAATGTGCAGTTCTGCAGTACAACTCTCCGTGTGGTTATAACACTGCCACTGCCACCAGCTCAACCTTTACATATAATATATGTACTAAAGTAGATAAATCAGATAAGTACAATTCCACGAGTGTGTATGTCTACTCTCATTGATTGATTACAGAAAGAAGGTCAAGACCAGATATCAAAATAATATAATGATACAATTTAACAATTTGTAAAAAATCGGCTTGTTTTGACTTTGCTATACGGACTTTATCCGAACCCGGGTATGATTATTATGTGTACCGTCTAAATTCGGAACCCTCTAGAAATCTATCCTACTTCTATATTCTGCACAGTCAACCCGAGTTCTAAAAATCAATAGAATTTTGCACAAAAAGAGTCTCCGCTGTGTTTTGCTAAAGCCAAGCTACCCCAATATACACGCTGTATTATTAGTTCTGCAACTTCTGCATATGCAAAAGAAATGTGTACGTGATGGTTGTAAAAACGGTGAACGGTTTGTGAATAATGATAGCAGTCCCTGCATACCAAAATGTAATTCAAACTTCAAACATATAAAACGGTTGCAAAATCCACTTAGGGGACTCGGACTGTCTATAGATGTTTTATGAATGCGGGTTTGACGGAGGGTTCTTCTGTAATACACACACTTACTTAGCCAACCGAGATTAAAAGAAGATTATTCCATTGTAATGAAATATTTGCAATTCACGGTCTTTTAACAAGGCCTTTACGGCTTAAGGCAAAATTCCACTACCGCAGTTCCACCAAGGATTACAATTTACAAAATAAAATAGAACGAATAAAATCATTTTAGGACAATTTTCCAGTATCTAACAACTTTTTACTTCGTACAGTCCTCTCATAGAATTACAGACTGGACTTCGGACAAGCGATTTCGTCTCAAAGTCCCAATCTTGAAGGAAATCACAGAATGAAATGACTCATAGTTCGTACCCAGACTTTATGCGGTCTGTAGTGTAACTTCACCTTAACCGAAATCGTATATTGTCATATTATAATCACAATCTCTCATTACATAGGTTATATTGATCCCTGTATAATCCCGTAGGATTACAATTTACAACTTGGTACACAATCGATTCGCACGTCCACAGTTTATCCTATGCACATTAGACAGACTAGATGATTGTCTAATAATGCTCAAATGCACGGTATATGCAATTCTATTTTTAGTACTTACTTATTGATGCACAAATTCTTGATTGACGATAGGATATGTCAATAGTCAAAAGACAATGGTGTGTATGTGTTTAGTCTGGAAAAAATATAGGTGAGACGAGAAATGTATTAAACTGAAATGTGATATAGCGTGCTTTTATGATTATTTATCTGCACTTTAATAAGACACTTGTTTGCCCATTCACTTTGAAATGAAAGGAACTTTTTGACAACTCATAGCCTTAACCTCTTTGGAAATTCTTGGAAATCGAAAAGAACTATGATGCGTGCATATAGAATGGTAATGGAAATATCCACATTGACAGGATGTGGCGAACACTATGTATAAATTAGTACCAGAGGTATTTCATATGTAAGCACTTTACTGATTTGTGATATATCTCTTGAACTTACGTTTTATGCTTCCATTAAGACGCTTGCTTGGTCACTGAATAAACTCCTTTGCTCCGTAAATACCTAAGACACACAAGGAAGAGAGCAAGGAAGGAAGTATTATATATGTATAATATTAAAGCGTCGTCGTTCTGCATGAATTATGAAACAGGGTTGGTAGTTAATTTCATGCTGTATGGCTTACAATTATGTATGTATATATAGACATATGACTTCACGTATTGTGTGTCCGGCAGAAATCGTATGAAGATGAAGGAAGGCTGCAATAATAATAATTCAGGATGTGGTAAGTGACACTGGCAATGGTAAAGATTAAGATGTGTCTTCTGTCACACTCTCATACTTTGTTGCACGACATGGTTTGATTCATCAACTACTAAATCTTTCTTCAGAGTTCAATAAATATAGAAAAATAGATTCACGCTCCCATGAAGTCGCAGAACGTGAGTAATACTCGCTTCACTTGCTAGTCCTCTATATTAGATAAGGTTTAAACACTTTAAACAGATATTTCACACCTACAACAAGCAACAGAAGACTATGGTCAGTTATAACTGGGGCTGTCTTTTAAGTCTACAAGATTTTATCTCATTTAATCACATAAATCAAATGTTCAGTATTTGCATCATTGCCAACAAGTATAAATGTTAAATATTAACACTGTTGGACTTTGGTTAGAATCGTTAAATGTTTTTAGATCAGGGGGTGTTAATAGTTTATAAAAAATTACACGAGAAAGATAAAGAGTTATATGGCTTAGGAATAATGGCACTACTTTGCAGGTCTTTATTGCATTTTTTGTAACAGTTATTAAACGATTATTATAAGGAAGATGAGAGTACATCTAATTTACTTTTTGTGACAAAATAGTTATTACTTGATGTCTTTCCTTAACACACAACAGTTATTAATGTGCTATGGCTGATTCTAATAGAAATGCTACATTATAAATATCACTCGGAATATTTAAGGCAATAAAAATCACATTTGTCGTTGGAGTTATTTGGCTAAATTGAATGTTTTTCTTGATAAAACAACAAAAGCTAACTTTTCACTGTTTACAGGGTAGATTTGCAAATTGCAATACATCATAAATACTTATTATAGGAACATACGTTCGTGTTCATGTTGTAAGGCAATAAACCGAACACACTTTTATAAGTCAATAATAGCACTAGTCTTTTAACTACGCGAATAAAATTTTAAAATAACTTTAGTGAATGTCTTGATTTGATTGAATAATTTATCAGAATACAGTTGATTCACTTCTTAACTTTCCTCACATGACGTGAATTAACATCTGGCTCGAAAGTGTACATTAAGAAATCTGTAATGGCATTCCGAACTCTCACCGGCAGAAGTCTAAACAAAGACGTTTGATACATTAGTTTTAACTAGTCTCAGTTTAAATTAAATTTGAAAGATTTAAAATTAACTGAACGAAGACTTACTGCTCAAGACCGATGAAAAATGGCATATGTGGCGGACAGTAAACGAATTCTTGATTCCTTTTCAGTCCGTTAATAAGCTTCTGAGCGACATACTCAGGTTCCAACAAAGGTGTGAACGATGGAAATCTGTCACACAAACCAAAGCAAATTAACAATGGTTATATTAGATAAAATTATATTAACTAATATTGATCAATTAATAATCAATCACGTTAGTCCTACCTAAAACCAAATCGAATTCCATCGATCAATTGAGTATTAACAGCTGTAGGATAAACAGTGGTGAACTTAATATCAGGTTTCTTTGGATGATGTCTCAATTCATCTTTTAAAGATTCTAGATATCCATGAACAGCAAACTTGGATCCGTGATAAGGTACCATATATCTGTTTGCTTTCAATCCAGCGATCGAGCAAGTCGTGACAATGTGACCTTTCGAATACTCAATCATATTTGGAAGAAATTCCCTCAAAATCCAAAATTGTGCGAGGACATTCACTTTAAACGTCTTCTCCAGCGCTTCAGGACTGTACTTGAGGAATTCTTTGCAGGGTCCTATCCCTGCGTTATTTATTAGAATTGTCACATCCCCAACTTCTCTTTTTACCTGAAATATCAAAAAGAATTAAACTATCTCTCGTCAAATATCCATCTTCAGGGAAAAAATTAATTTGACTATATACCATATCAGCCACAGTCTCCACTTGTGACCTATCGGAGATGTCCACTTCATAACCATAAGCTAAAGTTCCCTGCCTCTTCAAAGATAGAACAACCTCATCATTGTCCCTTTTGTTAATATCCCAACATACAAGTCTAGCTCCGGATTTTGCCAGCTGGAGACAAATCTCTTTTCCGATTCCATTTCCACTTCCGGTGATCTACATACCAAAAAAGATTAATTGATTCATACGGTTTTTTTTCACGTGTGGTGAGTACAGCTCATAATAATTTTGTATTTATTTCAATTAACTTTTCATACCAAAATAGTCTCTCCCACTAACGACTTTGGAGGATTAGGGAAGAAACACTTCCACAAGACTTCCAGATATCCATAAACAGTGACAACCAAAAGAAGTACCACATCCCTTATGGTTGACAGCCAAAACGTCAAACTCATCTTGAAAGAGAGAGCATACACACACACACACCTACACACACGTTACCACTGCTTAATAATGTCTGTTTAATGTATCCACTTGTGATGAAACTAAATGTCACACACTCTCACAGATGTACTTAAATTGTAACCTGTGTAATGTTACGTAATAACTTACTTAAGTCTTAAGTGTGCATTTAAATAAATCATCATCACCAGGAATATTATCACAGAAACACTCGCATATTGCAGCAGTGTAGGTGGTGGTGTGCCTGCCTGCCTGCCTGGTTTTTGTATCTTTCACCGATGATATCAATAATATACATTCAATAGGTCTGAAATATACGCCAATACAAAACCGGCTGCAGCAGGAGATGAACTTGAAGGGAAAAAAGTTGATTTTGTAACTAATATGAATGGACTCCAATTGATCATGATGATATCGCAAGTCCGGTGAGCAAAGGTTACGAGTCTTCTTCTTGTATATATGTACATTATTCACTTGAACAGACTCTGTTCAGTGAGAGATAACTTTTCAGCTGTGTCAAAAATTACTACAGGACAGCAGGAGTCCGCCGAGATGAAACGAGAGATGAGCCATAGCCTCTGTATTAGTAGAGTGGATGTCTCCTATGCAAAAGTGGTTTTTGGTCTGTATAGTTCCGTTGCAACCTTGAGAATTTGGCCCCACAGTTTCAAAAGTCAACACGGCCTGCATATGAGGCCCTTGAGGCCATGACTTGAGTTTATGAAAGAATGAATCATATAGTTGGGGGCCTCTTATGGATCTGATTTATAAGTTGGATTAGAATTAGAATATTAGAACAAATGTGTTCAGTGATTTTAATACTAAAGTGTCAGCATGAAAAATACAGATTTCTCTTATAGCTATTCAGTTCAGCTGCTATACGACCATTCTACGTTATGTTTACTGCTTAATTTGATCGTGATAATAAATTAATTGTGTTTCCACGTTATTTCATTGACTAGAGTGTCACAGGTTGTCCCGCTTTTATTCTACCAAATCTCCAGTCTCAAATCCAAATGCTTAATACTATTCCTTTGATACGAGTCCGTGGATGGTGAATTAGGAACTTTATTCATATTTTTATATTTTAATGATAAGGATAATCTATATTTTTTAAATAGTTATTGAGTGAGCGCTGCCGTACTACCATTTATAAGTTGCGTTTGCGTCATTTGATCTTGGTAACTATTAAGTTCTGTTGTGCATCCAAAGTCTTCGAAAATAATGTCTTCTAGCTTTTGCCGTATTCTTCTTGGAACAAAACTGTGTAGAATAAATTGCAGAAATTAACTTAAGTATTTTTAGGGGATTAAAATGATTAAATCATATATAATGTAACTTTGAATATCTTAGATTTCTCACCTGGATAGAGTAATTAATGGTTCTAAATGAGTAGGAATGTAAATACTCTCTTGGCTCCTCCTTATTCCAGAGACGATATGACTAACTGCGTCTCTGTGATTTACTTCTCCGATTAAACTCTTAAGTAACTTACTAAAAGGTACAAAAAATGGTTTGAAAAATGACCCACAGTCGGCTTATGATCAAATAACTTACTATCTAAACGTTGGAGCAATACTATTAGGCTTTTTCCTCTTGATAAACCACGGAATAACTGAAGTGAAGACGAGTTTATCAGTTTTCGCATTATACTCTCTGAGTTCCTTGCAAAAAGCGTTGAGGTATCCCCGCCGCGCATATTCCGTAGCTGTGAACACGCTGCACAATTTAATTCCCATGAAACTGCATGGGGACAGTATATTCACAATATGTCCGTGATTCTTCTCCATCATTTTAGGTAAGAAAGTTCGGAGCATCCAAAATTCAGAGAGTAAATTAATATGAACAGTCTCCTCAAGAACTTCTTCCGGAATTGTTAAAAATGGACCTGGGTTAATACTTCTCGACGCGTTGATTAGAATTGTCACATCGCCTACTTCGGATCTCACCTTTGTCAAAAGTTGAATAATTCTTAATTGATTCTTAAATATGTTTTCAAAAACTTCCAGTTATATGTAATTTCTCTTACCTTTGCCGCAAAAGTCTCAACTTCAAAGCGATCAGCTACATTCACCGTGTATGCGAATGCTTTCGCTCCAAAATCTTCGGCGAATTTCTTCACAAATTCGTTTCCTTCTTGATCAATGTCCCAAAGCACGAGGATGGTCTGTCGATAATTCTTTGCCAAGTACATTGCTATCTCTTTTCCTAATCCATTTGCAGCTCCAGTTATCTGCATACATAACAAATAAAAATTAACAATAATTATCTCCAGTTCCTTCGAAAAAACATTTCAATTAATATTTATTGTTCTTACCAAGACAATTTCATTCTCCAACCCTTTTTTCACACTAGGAAAGATCTTCCGGAAAATCAATTGCATAAACACAATCCACATATAAATCACAAGTAGTATGTAATCTATTTTACTAATATTCTTTTGTCTCCGGTGACTCTCCATTATGACGCCAATCTCCAAGATTTCCTCCAGAGTAGGAGGAATTCCTATCCACACTTCTATTCAAGACTCAGTAATAAATCTTTCCACCGAAACTCTCTCAACTAACTTCTTACAGAAATATTCACTAGAATTCCAACATACTTTTATGATTGAGGTTAACTCAACTGACTTCAGAATGAGCAGGAGACCTTTGTGCACTCCAATTGTAGGGACTACTAAACCCTAAACCTATATCAATTGTATTTCATGATTGACCCGTGAGAACCTGAGAACTTTTGAAGGAAAGTTCCACGGCTCAATGTCGTCATAATCTTTACTAAAGGAAAATATAAAGTCTAATGAAATGTTATTGAGTAATTTTTGATTTTAGCTTCACAATATATTTGTTATTCTGCGAGTAAGTCGCTTTATTTTCTGCTCCTCAGACCAATGTTGATTATGTGAGGCTACACTAAAAAATAAAAAATAAGCAGATAAACTTGCATAATATACATCCATGGATCCATCCTTGTGTGTAATTTCCAGTTTCTATTTACTACAATGAGAAGATGCGTGAGCAACTTAAATATCCTTGATAGGTTGTAATATGCTTGCGTAACTATATCTCTCTACTGATGGTATTTTATGCATGCATCATCAGTAGGATTTGTATTAAAAATACTTGCCATCTCATTGTCCTAACAAAAATAGAATGTAAAAAATTCGGTTGGATAATATGCAAAAACTCGCTTTACAAAAAATAGTAAAAACCGAATGCAGTCAATTAAGGGGGAAAATTAAGCACATAGGTACATCTCAGAGAAGTAATAATTTAAAGCTACACTAATTATTTTATTTATCCACTACATTCTTAACAAACTTTAACAAAAGCAAAAACAGCAAAATAGTTTCGCTTCATAATAAAAGCATGATCTTTCAAGTTCCACTATCAAATTCTTTAAGAAATGGACTCTCAGACGTAACAGCAGCTATTTCAATGCAAGGAAACATTCATCAAACGTAAAAATGTCAAATTCCTTATTACCGTACATAACAAATCGTTGAGTTGACACGGATTCTTCAGCATTATCCTTTTACAATTTTCTTAGCTAAATCCTCAATGACATCGTGATAAATCTGCTGGTCAATATTCTTACGAAGCATGTAAAGAAACCACCAATCTCCAATACCGACATTGCGGGACACATACTTAACTACTCTAAAAGGAACCCTTCGATTTCCAGCTTGCATAAGTCTCACTCTGAGAGCTGGCGACAGGATTATCAGTAATCGGAAGATAACCACAAGTGCAATAAGACTAGCGAGGATGATAAACCAAAACCAGATAAAGATGTACGTCTTCTCATTCACGATATTGTATGTAAGGATACAAAGGGCGTCTTTTTCCTCAATCGATGCAGACGGACCGAACCTATAAAAACACACAATTAAGACAAAATGATGATGCTCCATAAATCCCCTTCAAAACTGTCAAATCTCATAAACGTACTTCCTAAAGGTGCATTTCGTAACACGCGGAAATACATAAACCATATGGTCATTTCTCAGGTCCTGATCCACATCATCGAATTCCAGCACACCCAAACCATAAGTAAAGAAATCACCGTGCAGGAAC
>Ga0194135_10001318_pt1 | contig 14689 bp, 15 predicted proteins | sample LitLau_LLRF_2013_FD_134024 | JGI IMG/M metagenome (GOLD analysis project Ga0194135, IMG submission 134024) | Freshwater sediment microbial communities in response to fracking from North America - Little Laurel Run_MetaG_LLRF_2013 (version 2) | ecosystem: Environmental > Aquatic > Freshwater >...
CTCTTATTCTCCGCTTCCTTCCGTTGTTCTTTGTAGCATTCGCCTGCGGCCATTTCCTTCCAAAAGGTAACCTACCAAACTGCTCATTTACGTGCCAAAATGTACTGTCACTGCATTTTAACTTTTGCTTAACTTTGAAAATAAATTGATACAACAAGGCGAAAGCCCCAAATCACAACACAACCAATGCAATTAAAATAAATCTTGATTTTTTCGTAGAATCCAACCCCCTTCACCCTGCTATAATCCGAACGCCGATTCGAAGAGATGCTCGTGCCGAGTTTGAAAGTAAGGGTATTGCCACCACCGCCTCCTCGATTCAATGAGGAGGCGTGTAGTTTTGCAAATGTTTGCGCTTCATAAAGAATCTTAACATGGATGGTTACATTGTTTGTTAATTCAGAGCCGGATGTTTACGAAGCACAAGCTAAAAGCGCCATTGAGCGGAAAATAAACCTCCCTAGAATTGAAACCCCCGCCAAGAACTTAATTTTAATGATCGGGGATGGGATGGGGGTCTCAACCGTGACGGCTTCTAGAATCCTCAAAGGTCAAACCGAGGGCGCTGCATTTGGAGAAGAGGCTCAACACCACATGGAAACTTTCCCGTATGTTGGGACCTCAAAGGTACTTTCAGTGAATGCTCACTGACATCCCCAACTTCATCTAATCTTACTTACTTGCTCGTCTTTTCAGACTTATTGTAGTGATGTCCAAGTTGCGGACTCGGCTTGCAGTACTACCGCCTACAGTTGCGGAGCCAAAGGGAATGTGGGAACCATTGGCGTCACGCCGGTCGTCCTTCGTAAAAACTGTGCAGAAAGTTTGAAGGAAGAGAACCGAGTGTCTTCGGTTCTGCATTGGGCACAAACCCTTGGGAAATCCACTGGAATCGTCACCACGACAAAAATTACGGATGCAAGTCCCGCCGGCTCATATGCTCACGTTGCCGATCGGGACTGGGAATACGACGGGGCCGTGGAAGATGCTGGGCACGATCCCACAACTTGCATTGATATTGCACAGCAGCTCATCCATGGTACCACCGGAAAAGGCGTCAACGTTATCCTCGGAGGAGGTCGGTAGTATTTCATGAATAGTGCCACCGCCGACCCTGAGGACGCCACTCTGTTTGGCAGGCGAAGGGATGGCAAGGATCTGATTACCGAATGGGCGGGGCAGAATAAAAGCAACGCGCACTACATTCATACACGGCAACAACTTCTAGAGGTCGACGTGGAGAAAACGGATTTCCTGCTGGGACTTTTCTCAGCAGGCGATTTGGAGTACTTGGATAAGATGGCTGAGGCCAATGACCCCACACTTGCGGAAATGGTAGACGTCGCCATCAAAATCCTAAGCAAGAATCCAAAGGGCTTTTATCTCTTTGTTGAAGGTAAGCCAGCCCAAACTCAAGAAATTAGAATGGTAATCAATTTCTTGGAGCTACTTAGGTCTTGAGATTTGGGCCAATTTTAGGTGGGAATATTGACAACGCCCATCATGGTAACAACGCCCACCGTGCCTTAGTGGAAACTTTGGAATTTGACAAAGCCGTTCACGTGGCGGACAACAGCACGGAGGATGATGACACGCTAATTGTTGTCTCCGCTGACCACTCACATCTTCTGACAATCGCTGGGACTCCGCCAAGGGGTGGGTCCATCTTTGGATTTACTGGAGAGGGGGATACTGGGGATGGGCTTCCGGCGACGACACTCGCGTACATCAATGGCCCTGGCTATAGGGGACAGACGGGAAGTCCGTGCTCAAGGCCCGATTTGGCCCTTGACCCTGTTGATGACATTGATTACAAACAAATAGCTTCCTATCCTAAGGCCTCTTCCACTCATGCCGGAGAGGACGTTCTAATTTTTGCCAAAGGACCCTTTGCACATCTCTTCACGGGTATCAACGATCAGACATTTATCGCACATGCAATGCGACATGCAGCAAGTGGAAATTCAGGAAATGGCTCTCCAAGAGTCAATACTGGAAAATTGAGTTTCTTGATTGCTGTAGTTATTCCTCTCCTTTGGAAAATGCTTCCAGACATCGCATCATAATTAAATTGTTATTATTCTGGAACACGCAGATCAACTGATGAACCTGTTCTATATACCTTGATTTCAGGCTTTCTCCAAAATACTCAAAATAACAAACTAAACCGTTATTCCTCGAAGTGTCCTTTTCTATGATTCCAATTTGGAGCAGAGAAATAATTAATTCAGTTTATAAAATGTTAGTTTTACTTGTAATTTATTTATTTATTTCTTGCTAATTCACCATTGAGACGATTCAGAAACCAGCTCGTGAACTTCCCATAATTGTCTTTTGGGCCTTGCTTAAATTCATTTCCATTTTGCTGTTTCACGCACTGTTAATTTCAGATCCCGGTACAGAGACACATTGTTTTGGCATAAGTTGCATTTTCCCACGTGCTGATGCAGTCGCTCTGCCCTTTGTACACGTTCGTTCGTAGAACCTGTCCAATAATTTTCAATTTGGGATGTAAGCTCACGGTTACTTGAAATTCGGCATCAGCTGGGAACGTCGTAAAGGTCACTTCCAGGAATTCTGTCCCACTCTGACTATTCTTTGGTTCTTCAAATCGGGAGCCGAGTGTATTGGCCATTTCGATGGTCTTCAATGCGACTGGAGCGCAAAGGGGGAAGAGCTTAATCTCGGAATTGAGATGGATGACGGCGTACGCGGCTGCCTGTTGGGCTTCAATATTTGTCGAAGGGTTGGAGACACTGGATCGACTCCAACACATGCAGTATTCCGACGGAATATTTGCCGTGTCACACGTTCTGTCCAGGGGGACTGGGAGGAAGAGACTTTGGCCGAGTTGATGTTGACGCTCCTCTGGACTTCTCTTGGAAAGAGCTTCGTTAGTGACGCGGGTCAAGTCGGACAAGTCCACCAAAGTCTCGTGCAGATCATACTGCGTCGATAATCTCTTAGAGTTTAATTTCATGTTACGGAAGGCGTGAGGGTACTTCCTCTTGAACGACTTGGGAAATGCTACAAATAGTGTGGGCATGAGTCGCTCCAGAGCCCCAGCATCCGTGGCGAGGTAGGCCCCGTGCCACGGCCCGTGATCCGCCAGAACGAAAAGAACGGTATTCTCCAGTAATTGTAGTTCACTCAACACTCTCATGGTTCTGTAGATGGGATCGTCCATGTATTTCGTGTTGGACATGACCGCATGTCCAGTCTTTCCGAACCAAACATAATTCAAGTAGGGTTTATCCGCATATACTTTTGCCACTTCCACTATAACATCCGCAAAAACGTCCATCACAAATTGGTTGTCGAAACATCCGAACCCGTCTTCAAATGAATTGTTCATTTCGTCCTTGTCTATCCTGCGCACGCCGTCCATGAAGTCAGATAAATTGTAGTGAGTACCGATTCCAGGACGCTTTTTCCGGATACTGGGGTAGAGACCCCGTTCGTTGAAGGCTGAATCCTCCAAATGTACCGACCGGAATCCCTGGTCATTGTATGACTTCCAGAGCAGCTCACAGTGGTCTTCGACCTTGTAAGGCGGGTCAAGAGGATTGAGTACCTTGCAACCGGATAACATGGCCATAACATTGGCAATTGTCCCACTGCCCACTTTGTTGAAACCAAAGAATTCGAGAGCTGAGAGATCGTCCATCAGGAAACGGTGAGACTTTGGCATGTATCGGACAAAGTTTTGATGAGATACGGAGTCAAGTCCTAAAATAAGTACGGACAGACGCTCTCCTGAGACCTTGGAAGCAATTTCATCCACTTCCGCCTCTGTGCTTGGGATTGTTCGAAAGACTGGGAGCTGATCTCTGTAAATGACTTGGTGACTCGCTTTATCGCTGCACTTGATGTCTAAATTCTGATGCTCGTAGGGTATTTGCGTGTATTCATCACTAATTGGAAAACACTCGTCTCCATTTCTGAAAATTCAAATGTAAAATTAGTTTCTCAATAAAAAGCATGGGAATTTTGATGACTTGCTTCTTACTAACATTATTTTCTCCTGTTCCTGGCGATAAACGGTGTAGCAACAATCCACGGTAGGCCAGAAGGATGACTCGGGGTCTTCTCGGACAAGGCTGAAATTTTGGTAACTAATTCCAAACTTCACGGAGGCTCCGATACACGGCGGTGCCCCATCGAATTTCCCGTTTACTTCGATTAAGATTCTTGCAGACTTTGAATGAGGATCAATGAGGGGAATATTACAAACTGTTGGAGAGTCCACTGAAAATTTAAATGAATTTTTGTATTTGCTTTTATCATTAATCTTTCCAATATACAGCTAAAAACTATTTTGCAAACTGACATCGAAAGACTTCCGTTCGGTACTGCCATAGGATTTGGTACGAGACAACCGTACAGAAAATTGCAACACAGAGTATCGTAAGGAAGATATTCTTGAGTCTTCCCTTGCTGCAGGTGCACTGGAATTGTCTCTTCATTTGTTAAAAAAATGAATCCAAATATCTCAGATCTCAAATTTCAATTAGGGAACGTTCTCTCCAGATCACAATTCCATCATCAGAAAATTTGAACTGCTTCTTCGACTCGAATGACACCATTTGAACTGAAATGAAAGAATACGAAGGAACATGAAACTAAAAGCAAAGTTAGAGAGCGACTCCCAGATATGCTTAAATTAATTTTCCACTTCTAAAATTTTCAACTTATAAGTCTCCCCTACTTTTAAGTCTCATCAAGTGAACAACCCTATGGTACAAACAAGCTTACTACGACTATTGGCGAGAAAATATCCGTTACTCATTCCTAAATTCAAGCCATGACTGAAATAGGCTGAGGAAAGGAAATTGATATTTGCAATATGATATGGTTAGAGCCACCAAGAAGATCTAAAATAGGGGTCCACCTTTTCATACTTGAGCGTAAATACCAAGCCCCAGTCGAATCGAATGCATATACGCCCCTTCCCGAAAAAAAAACCGCAGAGCGAAGGCATAAGGAATGGTTCTTGAAATGCTGAAACCACAGTTTAGATAATCATCTTAATCAACATCTGGGATTTGGAATACTTGAGAGGCCTTGTGGACAATTTTGTTTGTGGATTGTAATCCGAAACTATTTTAAGCTAAATTACCCTGGCCTTGACGTTGTGAGTGGCGTCTCGGTGAGGTGGGTTGAATCGTGATGAGAAAACCAAAATCCTAACACTCTGCCCGTGTATAACGAAGTCTCAAGTCGGAATTCTTTCAATTTTAATTGGAGTCATATTAGACGCTGCCGTGAACTTTCACCGGCGCTTGTGGAAAATTCTCAAACGCAGGAATAATGGTGGCATGGATCAAACTTGGCCTTTGGCAGCAGGGGAGATCTTTCCCTGAGAAAAAATCAATTCCTCTGATCTCTTTTCCTACTCCTATAGACCTTGAAATGCAAAGGTGCTTATAATAAATAACATGGATTTGAGACGTAATACTTAATATTACATTTAGCTTCAGAAGAAAGTTTAAGAAGGAGAAAAGTAAAAGGAAGGGAAAAGTGAAATGGCTCGAATGAAGGCCGCAATTCCATTTGTCACTTAAATCTATTTTGGGGACGAACCCTTTAAGTTCAACGAACATTTATAGAAACTTAATGCACTTGGTAGTAATATTTGCCTCACCTGGAAAACAATTTTAATTTCTCGAGGGAGAATAAAACTGTCCTCTATGGAAACGGAAATGGTTGGATTCGAACTAGTTGCTATCCTAGAAGGGACAGGAATGATTATTTGACGATTAGGTGGGACAATCTAACTACTCGAAGCCTATCTGAAGTTGATGAAATATTGAAAGAGCTCTTATCAATAAAATAACGTAAATGATGCACAGGAACACGCCAGCAGGAAACACGGGGAACCCGTTGGATGGAACCCATGGAATGATAGACAAGAACATGACAGATTCAATAAATTTTTAATGACTCGAGGCGTCTGGTCCCATGCTCAACCCTTATCCGGACTAATGACCAGTAAAGTTCGGATTCAGAAAAAGGAAAGATGGCAAATCACTTAAAAGTTTTACTATCCACGCTACCAACTAGTTTTAGCAAAAGAGGGTTCAAACCAATAGCAGAAGCCATTTTATGCCGATTGACAATTAAGTAAAAATCAATATGGCATGTGGTGAAAGCATTTCTGATCCTATTAGGGAGAAAAGTCCTGTACAAACTGCCAAGGAGTCTGTCTGGGTGACTCATCACAGAGTCACGAAAAAGCTGGAAACAACGCTCCGTGCTGCCGGTGCTAATAATCCTTCTGAGTCCATTATGTGTTCATGGCATAGGAGTTACAAGAGCGCGAATAAAACCGTGTGCGTATAGCCAGGATGTCGTGATGGCGAAAAAGGAGGGGCATTACGGGCAGCAGGGCAGAATCGGCTGGGATAAGACATTCTTCTAATCCAGTAAACGAATTAATACGATTTTTGTACAGGATTTTTGTGATATCAATTTTGTGTCATAATTATAGTAATCGACTACACTAGACTCACTTCCATCAACTAGGAATTCAACTTAATGACTTACCTGTTTACCTCGCACACCGTCCCCATCACTTTCGTCGGTGAGGAGTCGTGTGCGTGAGTTCACTGGGGGAATGGAATATGCCACTGAACATAATTTTATCAGTAACCCTCAGAACCAATAACGTTAGGAAAGATTTATGGATTTTAAACTTTATAAGGGAAGGGAGGAGTCTTTCCGAATCCCAACTTTCACCTTGTTGGATGAAGAGAAAGTGAAATGCTTGGCTATATGAGATCTCCGTTCCGTATGCTCCACCAGCAGAAGAGGGACAGACGCGGAGACGGGGACGCAGGAAAAGCAGGGATGAGGAACAGAGAGCAGCATTTCAGAAACTGCTTTCGCCTCCGTGGCCCACCGGTTAGCCGACCGTTTAGCCCAACGGCCTAGCGGTTAGAGGTTTTTTAACTATCACATCCCATCCCATCCTCCAACACAGATAGTGGTTTATTAATTAGCATAATACCAATCAATAGCATAAATTCTGATGGGAGAGGCACGTAATGTGCCCAATCGTTGTAGTCGACAAAATGCAAAGATGATTGATTAGGTAAGTTGTGTAGTATGGAGGCCCCGAAAAATCTAATAATTGAGAATGGAGAAAGTTGTGGATGAGTTTGAGTTTTGACTTTCAGAAGTGCAGACTTGTGGAGGCAGGGAATTTTCTTCAAAAACTCGCGATTTAGGCCACTTTGTTTGTTCGGAGATGGACTAATTTTCATGATCCAGGTGAATTAAGCTTGTGTCGTTTAGTAATGTAATTTGTCGTCACAATTATGATTGTTTGAGTTCCTTGATTTCTGAGGCCCTAGAACCCTCCAATACGAATAGAGTATTCACGTGACGTGTGCTTTATAAATTACAAGCCACAGTTCGTACACACATTAGATTCTACCCGTAAAGGTATAATAATGCCAAGATTTTAATTGAAATTGAACCCAAAAGGTATTTTGAGGAAACATTTGCTGCAAGATTATTCAAACTTACAAAATAATTCACTTCACATTTTGTAATTATTGTTGATATTATTTCTTTCCCTTCTTCCCACCACCACCACCACTGGCTCCACCCTTTGACTTTGTACTTTCAACGCCGATGAGCTCCATGTCGAAGACAAGTGTTGCATTTTTAGGAATAAGAGGTGGTTTCCCAGCGCCTCCGTACCTAAAATACAAATTTATTTAAAAATTCCAATCGAGAACTTAAGAACTTAAGAAAATACTCACGCAAATTCAGGTGGGCATGTAATTCTAGCTCGTTGTCCCACGCTCATCTAAAATAATACATATACAATAAAATAAGTTTAACTATATTATGTGATTGATGCAATACTGAATTGGATGGAATTTAGAATTAGTAGCATGCAAGATTGATAATAAGCATAGAAGATACGAACTTAAAATCCACGCTACGAGAGAAACCGTCGGAAAGGACTAAAAATGATTCTTAGTGGATGGTGTTTCACTGTACAACTGCACTTCACTGAACATCAAAGCAGATTCTCACCTGAGAAATGGCTTCTTCCCAGCCTTTAATAACTTGCCCTCCACCGACCTTGAATTTCAATGGCTCGCCCCTGTCTCTTGAAGAGTCGAACTTCTTCCCATCCGACAACGTTCCAGTGTAATGTACTGACACGGTTTGACCTGCCTCCGGGAAAGTAGCCCCTAGTATTCAGAACCCAACAAAAGATTCCTAAAGTTAAATAAAACTCGAAATTCTCATCGCGGGTTGATGATAAATCCAGAAACAGGACGATTAAATTTGAATTGATCCTTACCGTCCCCAGATTTGATGTTTTCAAATTTAATGCCCATTTCGACTAAGTTTCAAGACAAGACGATGAATGTAATTAATTGTATCCGTCGCCGATCCGAAAAGAAATCAAATCGCCGAGAACAGAATTTTTTGTTCACTCTTTACGATATGAAATTGGAGCCCTAAAATCCCTTGTCTCAATCTGGCAATCTCCTTCACTCGGAATTCCTTCTTCAAAAGTCTATAAACACTTTAGACAAAACTTTTCGACAAACTGGATTTTATTTAAGCAACCGTAGAGTTATGACCTCTTAAACAGACGCTTAGGATTTAAATTGACAAGGTATGGATCCCACAACCCAAAAACTCTTATTCCACAGAGAGACACATTCACATCGGCACATTTGGGTTAGAATAGGTTTAACTTATAGGAGACCAAAAATTAATTGCACAAGTTTATAGCTGTAACTGTACAAGCTAAGGCATTTCAGATCAGATTTCAGATATACAGTACGACAGTCGCAAATCTTACTTAAGTATGAAGCTACTTCGGAAAATAAGTATTTTTACACGAGAAAGGCGACTGCATCTTTGATCCCAGTGCGGATCCTTTAGTGCTTGAGCACAGGGAGAACTGGATAACCGACTGAAGCGGGGTTATAATTCCTTTGTGGCGCTGGCGCTTCTGCTGGTTGAGCATATGGCGCAGTCGTCGGAGCATAGGGAGGAGGTGGAGATCCAAAATCAACTCGAGGAAGAAGGTGAGGGTGACGATGCATCGCTGGCTGCTCCTCCTGTTTCGGTGTGACTGAATAAACGACTCCCGGATAGTGCGTTGAAGTTCCTTCCCCGCCCCGCTTCAACTCATCAATGAGGGCATACACCACCCAGATTTGATAAGCTACTGCCAAAACATAGATGAGGAAAAAGGCCATCTCAAGAAGAATAGCCACCAGTCCAGCAACAATTCCAGCCACAGCAATGAGCAAAATGGCAGTTCCAAGCTTGTAGAGGATGTAGAGTACGAGGAAAATCGTAGTAACTACCAACCAGCCGCGGCATTTTGAAACGTTTCGCTGGAAATCAAAATTATGGTAAAACTGATTTAAGCACATTACAATGCAAACTGAGCCAAATGGCCAGCTTGGGACGGGAGAAAACTGTGGAAGAATCAAGACTGAATACCGTCGTTTACCTGATTAGCGCCGAATAGAAGGACGACAGAGAAGACAATGTTCACAACAAACATGATGGTGATGAAAATTGCAAATATCAATGAAACCAGAGTAGCGACAGCAGCTGTAATTTCAAATTACGTATTGATTCATGTTCTGCTCCGCAATCATTACATTACCTAACCTATCATTGACAAAGCTTCACTGACAACACTGACCTTCTTCTCCGTCCAAAACTGAATCCCTGCTTCCTATGTAGCCATTACTGTCATAGTGTTCAGACTTCCGTGAGCTTGAAAATGCAAAACCAACGCTTATGCCAAAGACGGCTATGATCAAGTGGTAGATCAAAAAGATAACGGAGGAACACTGTAAAAAGAAACAAAATAATCAATCCAATTACAATTAAAAGTAATAAACTAATACCATAACCGTATCTCGGTCCTTATCTCTGCAAAAAAAAAGAAGCTTACGATATTGAAGATGGCAACTATAATGGTGCCAGTCTGGAGAGAACAGCAACAGGGGTTCATAACTGCCATTTCAGTGAAGTTTATGGAAGTGAAGTAGTAACAATGATGATGATGAAACTATAAAAAAAAAAACTTTAATTCAATTAGTATTCGTTAATCCGCATTATTTATCCAGAACTGAAAAAATATTTTAGAAAGTGTCGTTTGTCTTCTAAAAGTTATTTTCTCTTTTGTTTTAAACTTTCCGCCTCTTTGTACCTTTCTTTGTCCCACCTTACCGTGGGACCTTCATGAAAGAAATTTTTAGAACAATAGGTAGGTAACCAAACCACTCCTCGGCTGAGGGCTGCGGCACTATTTCCTATTTGCCTTGCTTTCAATTTGCATTCACGCCAAATTGTTGACGATGGTTTTCCAAAAGTTCGGCAAACTTCGGGTTAAAATCTCCTGTCATTAAAGATAAGGTCAAAGGTTAGTCTGCCGGGAAGAAAGAGGAATAGAAATTATAGGAACGGAATTCAAATGCCCAATTGCTTTTCTTTCTTTTGTAAGCATACGCAATTTTACCGAAAATCGATGAGAGAAATTTTGTTTCTAAATTGCCCACGGGCTCACATCTACCCTTTCTTTGATTAATTATGGCATGATACTCTAATACGGTAAGGTATTTGTAATACCCTGATTATGGAGTAAATTTAGGTGACGATTGGAATAATGAATGGGATCGAGATGCGTTTCAGCTTTTGAGGGAAAGTGCGTAACTGAAGCAGGAGCGAGCGGGTATGGAAGTGGGGTAATGTGGGGTAAAAAATGACCAGATTTTGGCAGGGATTTTGATTTAAGGTTAGACGATGAGAAGAAAAGTAAAAGGACCACGCCCACCCGCGCCACGCACGTAAGCACGCCATCATCGCACCACTACTTACCACACGAACCCATCAACAAGTAACGACGACAAGAATTTAGTTAGTTTAGTTGACATATTTTGAAACTTAAACGTAAACCTCAGACTTGTAACAAAACCCGTGGACGGAAATTGACAACGTAGTCTTCAAATTATGGGTGAGCAGTTTCTTGTCCAGGCCATGGCTACGTCTAATTCTAAAAGTTTAATTTTATACTATTTTAAGTCTAACCAACTGATTTTTTATTATTTACCAATTCACCATTTCAGCCACTGCCAGAGCCAACGACGAGAACGAGGTTTATCGACCGACGACCCTTGGTTGCTGCATGGAGGAGGCACTCCAGAAACTGGAAGAGGAGAATCCAGCTGGATTGGATCCAAATCTCAAGGAAACTATTCGGACCTACTTTGATAGAGAAATGAAGGACCTCGTTCCACCAAATGGGCCCGTCATGAAGATCAATGCTGCCAGTATTCATTCCTACGCATTTGTTGAGCACACTTGGAAGTTCAACTTGGTGGGCGTTAGTATCCGTAAGAAGCGACATGTGGCTGAATGTGCGGAAGTGACCGTACTCGCTCGTAACCATAAGAACTTTCACGGAAAGGCCAAACGTCACAAGAGGAAAATGGAAGACCCGGATCTTTAGGATAACCCGCTAAATTAATAGCCGAAGTGTTACAGAGTTATCTTATCTTGCAATTCATAAACTCAATTCTTTCATTTGTTATTAAACAAAGATTGCTTCGGAAGTAGGTTCAACTTACGTTGCCATTTGAATCGAGTGTAACTGACGAGAAGTTATAAGTCAAGTTGGTTTAAAGTGGGAATTATTTGGGTTGAAGAAGCAATTTGATAGACTTTAATGCACCTTTCAATTCTTGGAGAGATTATATATAACTACAGCAGCAGCAGCGCGACTATTTTTAAAACTCCTGGAACCTGGGTTTTACCAATTGAAGAATTTATTAATTCTCAAAAGCTATTGACGTTTAATATATTTGTGTACATTTATATCCCAATTAATTTTTACCAATCTCTTAATTGATGCCCTTGCAATGTGGAATAGAAATGAATCAATGCAGAATAGCTGTATTATATAAGAAACCGGAGCCCATGAATCGTAGAGTGGAGGGGAATGATCTATGGTCGACATCTCTCCAGGAATCTTGGATAAAGACAAGCTTCACGAATGTGGTGTCGGTTAAGAAGCCAGCAGAGGTACCGTTCCAAGCCCAATCCGTACCCACCGTGGGGAGTTGTGCCAAATTTTCTCTGAAATAATTATATTCAAATCTAATAACTACCTCATGCATTTCAATGTGGCAATAATTATGCCAAACCAGAAGAGAGAACTCACCTGATCCGTATACCAGTAGTAAGGAGCCGGGTCAATTCCGGCTGTTTTATAGGCAGCCACCATTTCATCATAGTCGTTGATACGCATTGACCCACCCACGATTTCCCCAACATTTGGCAAAAGCACGTCCACCTGAATTTCAAAAGTGAAATTACTAATTAGAGATAGAAAACTCACGTAACTTATAGATGACCGCAGTTTCATTTTAGTGTTGATTAGCTTACGGATTCCGTCAACTGCCGATCTTCAGGACAACGAGACATGTAAAAAGCCTTGATTCCAGCTGGGAACCTCGTGAGGAGAATGGGTTCGTTGATGGTGTCAGTCATCTTGCGTTCAGGCATTTCGGGAATATCCTACGTGAGATTTTATTTAATCAGAGTTAAGTTTTAAAATGACGCCATGACTAAACATACCTCGCCAAATTCGTAGAAGGAGCCATCGTCCTTTGTGACACCGTTTTCTTTTAACCACTTGATTCCCTCGGAATAATCCATCCTCTTGAATGGACGTTTTGGAGGTTGGAACTCCGGGTTGAGTTCATAGATCAAATCCCCACATTTCTTCAAAACTCGATCCACGACGTCACAAATCAGAAATTCGAGACGGTCCAGGAGATCGTCGAAACTTATGAACGGGCATTCAGCCTCCACGTGCGTATACTCCGCCAAATGACGGCGGGTGCGACTCTGCTCTGCTCGGTAACTCTGTGCCACACAGAATACGTCTCCGAGGGACGGAATACAAGTTTCCAAGTAGAGTTGAGAGCTCTGGGTGAGATAGGCCTCTTCCCCAAAGTAGTCCAACTTAAAGAGTGTGGCACCTCCCTCAACTTGTGTTTGGACCAAAGTTGGTGGGTTCACTTCGCAATATCCTTCGGCAAAGTAGTGATCTCGAAAGGCTTGCATGAGGTACGAGCGAACACGTAGGACTTTACAAGTATTCTCCCCACGAATCATGATATGTCTCTGATCCAATTGCACGTCTGGATGAGCGTCTTCGTTCAAGATTGCTTCTGCTCCACCAGCTGGGGCCAGCCCAATTAATTCCCAAAAATCAACTTTCAGCTCAACGCCGCCAGGAGCCTGGTTGGGAAGAAAATAGAACAAAAAGGATTTTTAGAAGTGTGTGTAGTGAGAGGAAAATCTAGATTCCTAGCCGGCACGTATTATTAGGCGTTGCATTGATTCTACGTAGTGATGCGTAGTGTAGATTTAATAAGGAACCTTTATGTGTAATCAAATCACCACTCCTAGAACAAATTTTGGAGCGTGTTTTTGAACATTCTATTCTGAAAGACACTTTCATTGGCTCATAAATACCTGCTGCTGGAGCCCAAGCCCAATCGGATCATATACGTATTAAAGGCTGGCTAGAACTAGAAAGTGAGTCTTTTCATTTCATCCCATTACATTGATGGGACTGACTTTACTGACTATAGGACAGTATGACAGATAATAGAAGGAGTTGAACTTGCCCGTTTCCCTTCCGGTACGGCTTCCAAAGTCCCCCAGAAACATACTGAAGACTCAGTTGCTAGGACCAAGGCATTATACGTTTGACAAAGCTTGTCCGTTAAGACGCACTGCAAATATCCAGTCCCATCTCGAAGTGTGATGAACATGAGTGCTTTCCCTGTTCATTAAAAAAATAAGCATTTACGGCATTTTCATTCTGTCTTATAAATGTTCAAATTAAATCCGTGGTAGAATTGAGTCAGTACCTTGTCTCCGTAGTCTATGAACCCATCCAAAGACTTGAATCCGCTTCTCCTTGTTGTTCGGCGCCTCTCTGACTTTGATACGAAGAGCTGCTGGAAGGGACTTGTCTTCCTCAATCACAACCTGTAGAAAGAAAAGTACATAATACCCTACTGTCAAAAACTCACAAATGCGGCCCCAATTCTTGACCCAGTTTTTAACAACGGCCAACGGCAGTCTTTGGAATTATACCTTCTTTGCTTCTTCCAAGTTTTTTAAACGTAATTCAGCATCAATGTTCTCCTTCGCTGCTGCTGCGGTGTCCTTATGCGTCTCACGAACAAACATCTTCAAAACCTTCTTTAGCTGTGACTTGGCTACAACTTCATATTGCTATTGGAGTAAAGAAAAACAAAATTTCAAACCGTTCCTTCAAATTAAACTTAAACAAACACAAACTAACAACGTACTCAACAGAGAATGAGTCATGATTATTCTGGCGATAAACCACTGAATAAAACCGTTAAGTATGGCGTCGGAGAAAATGACAAAGAAAAGAATAACGATAACGAACCTTGCCTTCTTCTTTGGAATCGACGTAGATTGTTGGCCAGGGCTCCTTCCCAGTTGCTCTCAAGGCCTGGATAACAGTTTTGAAAGGATTCACTTCAGTTCCATCTCCCTTCTCGTCATGTCCTGTCTTTTCCGAAGTGTAGACAACCTTGTCACCTGGAAAGTTAAAATATAAACATTGAGTCTTAATTCCCAAGTA
>Ga0194135_10001319_pt1 | contig 14689 bp, 13 predicted proteins | sample LitLau_LLRF_2013_FD_134024 | JGI IMG/M metagenome (GOLD analysis project Ga0194135, IMG submission 134024) | Freshwater sediment microbial communities in response to fracking from North America - Little Laurel Run_MetaG_LLRF_2013 (version 2) | ecosystem: Environmental > Aquatic > Freshwater >...
AATAATAATAATACGTTAATTCTTTTAGCAAAATGAGTGACTCCGGTACTACGGGCACAAGCGACCCAGGGACTCAACCCCAATCTTTTAATTGTCAAACGGTACTCAAATTTATCGCTGCAACGCTTACCCTGCTCGTAGCGGTGACAGTGACCGTGACCATATTATTTAGTGTACGCCTACATTACTTGAGGAAAAATGGAGACGATGCAACGGTTTACGATCACATTTTGGCCGCTTCCCTGGAAGAGCCCCTTCGCACATTGGAATGGGTGAGCGGGTCATTAAGGGAATATTTTGCAGAGTCGTGTCTCCTTGCTACGGGCATCCTAACCAGGTCAAGGTCCAGTTCCCAAAAGGGCTCCACACTGACCCAAATCCAACCTTCTTGGGCCGAATCAAAGCAATTTGTAAAAGATTTTCTTTTCGAGCTCAAAGCAAAGTATCCTTCCCAGCCCCAACGAACATGGTTCAAGCTTTATGCGGCATTGACCTCCACCTTGACCCAAGAAATCCCAGGTCGACCATCAACACTCCTCTTTTTATCCTCCTCTTCTACGAAAGATTTCTCTGAATGTTTTGCTAGAGAAATATCGTTCAAAATGCACACCGCGTTTGCCAAAGCTACGGATGTTAAGTGCAGTGCCAATACCATGGAAATATCACCCCAATCATTGGAATCAAAAGACTTGGACGCCATTCACAGCGAATTAAATGACTATTTGAAGAGCGGGAAAGTGGTAATTGTGCGTGATTTGGATCAAATTATTGATGAAGAGCATCTCTTTTTATTTCACGCCTTTTGTGACCACTTTGAAGCACCGGATAAAAGAGCTACTTTTATTTTCCTGATTACCATCCCTCCGGATGCAATGGAGGTGGCAAGTAGTTTAAGCGAAGAGGGACAAGAAACCGAACTAGTAGAATTAATTTTGGACGCTGCATGGACTACTTTGTCCCCTGTTAAGAGACCAGCAATCATTTCTAGAATAGCTTCAAATGTAATTAGAATACAACCCGGGGATTCCTGTCTGGGGACACAACCACTTTTTTTAGGTTAATAAAATTCCTAACATATAAAACATATATAACACATAAAAACCTAACCTAACCTAAGCACTGTGTTTAAATATGTCTAAAAGATAAAGTGTTTTTATATCCAAAAGTGAAGTTTTGCATTTGAGTGATTTCATAATTCCAGTTTTTTTTGGCAGGCGAATTCGAATTTTATTTAAATCTCAAGCATAATCTCAATAAATACTTAACATGATACACTGAAATAAGTCTATATAGATGAACTAACTCAACTTTATGATAATAAACCACTTGCGTCATCAAGACAATCAAAGAGAGAGAAGCATAGCAAGTAATACTAGATCTCTCAACTTTCCGTTCAACACGGAACGGAACGGAACGAAGAACATAATATGAAAAACCTTAGATTCTGAAATAAATAAAATCCAAGGTTAAAATTAATTAGTCGAACTTTATGCTCGGGGAACATTTTTATACTTAAACTTAAACTTAAAATTTTTTGGAATCACTGTACCAGTGCTGAAAATTGTCATTTTGGACTCAGTTTCCTAAACACTTCGAACTAGGTCATTGTTTAATTCAATTAAAATGAAACTTTGCTCCACTATACGCCGAAAGCCATAATTAAATGGCGAATAAACAATTAATTCATTATTGTAAACTGTGCCAGCGATTACGTAGAGTATTCGAATTAGTTTTTAAATTAAAATAGAACTAGAGAATAAGAGAGAGAACTAGACTAACTAGGCGTCTTGATAAATGTTAGTCAATTTGTTTTCTGAGAGGTTCCGGCAATTTTCGGAAATTTCCACGTTCCGTTTCAAATCATTCAAAGTACACCGGAGGAACTGCGTTTTCGTTTCCAATGGATGTCCGTTTTGATTCATTTCTGGCACGGAGCGTAGAGAGCTCTATACGAGATTCAGAGTCACTTCGGCATCAACTTTGAAACGACGCCGGGCTGGGGAGTCTGAAGCGTGACTGATACATTTGGAGTTTAATTAATTAGGTTGTAGTTACAATTGGTATGTAGTGAGTGGATTCGTCATTTTGCTCAATTCATGGTCACAATGAATTGGCTAAGGAGTCTTCTAGTCTGCTTTCTAATATACTGTTCGCTACTTGAATTTGTCGGTGCGGTGACTCATGACGAGGATTTGGATGAAGACGATGAGGACGATGAGTATGTTGACTTGGCAGAAATGGGATCTCGCAGAAGACGGGGAAATTCTATGGGCCAAGAGGAAGGTATGCGATTAGTTCCTATGTAAATAAAAAAAGGAGATAATTTGAACAAGAAATCGGTATTAAATTTAAAAGAAAAACTAAAACTAAAATTATTTTTTGTAGTAGGTCTGGGGACTACATTGATCAGGATTTACTACTTTCTATACAGCCGGGCTAATATGGAAATTTATACAGCACTGTTCAGTGTGGGCGGAACTTTAATTTTGAGTTACCGTCGCCTCCGTCGTCACAACTCAACAAAGCTCACAATTTGCTTCTGTTTCATTTGCTTTATGCTGTTACTCATTTTCTATAAGTTTGCTTGTAATGTTTGGGAATTGAGCGAAGAAAGAATCAAGGACCAGTACACAATGATAGCTGACTCCCACTACTTGATCAAACAGTGTCGCTATGAAACAGGAATCTTTCGGTATTGGATCCAGTTTCAGTTCGGATTTTTAAAAGGTAAGCCATATATTCCTCAAGAACTTTGGAAAATTTATTTCGAAATCAGATGCTGTGGTAACTGGATTTGCCAGAAGGCAGGAACAGTCAGGATTCGGTGTGACGAATGTTATTTCTGTTGAATATGAAGTAACAAATTTGTCTAAAAAATCATCTTGTTAATTATTACTTTGGCTTTCTTTTTGCAGAGAAGGATGCTTGCGGTGGAAAAATCAACAGAAAAATTTTACACAAAGTGAATTTTCCCATTAATTGGAATATTCTTATTCAAGCAATATCCAAGACAGGCGCACAGGCTATTAGGCTATTTTATTTAAATAAATAATTGAAAAGTTATAACAACTGATCAGTTTACGAATGCAAAGGTGGTTCTTAAGTCGGATTAATGCCTTAATTGGACATGACTTCCCGGGAAGCACACGTAATTCTAGCTTGTATAGAACGCCGAGGCTACAAAGCAAGCAGTTTTCCGAAAAATTACGTCCAGAAGAAAATTGGTAACAATTCTGAACTTAAAGGGCGAGCAATTTTATTTGTAAAACTTCCTGTCCAGATAACAACCACTTTCTGAATTTTTTTTAGGTTCCCAATGGATTTGGCAAGGTTGCTAGGAGAATATGAAATATGAATATGAGTCGGAACAATAGGAAACGGAAGGAGAGAAAATTAAAGGGAAGACCAACTGGCTCCCTGTGAAAAGCTTTAAAGGGACAGTTGACACGAGGCCCAGCGGTCCACAACCAGAAACCAGAGGCGTTCCCCAGTCCCAGTCCACCATTCCATCAACTGACGGCACGCGTTTGCTCGGTAAGATCTCGGATAAGGGGCCATGTGCCCTTTGCTCACCTCTCATCCGATCCAAAACATTCGCGTGGCAGTTGCTCCGCATAATCACGCTCCCGTCTGCCGCTCTGCCTCTTCTGTTTCTGTTGTTTGCAAATATATGAAAATCGAGAAACCTGCCTCGTAGCTCAAGTGACAGAAGGCGAGATTGCAATTCTCCCTCAGCAAATTTCCTTAAACAAAATCCAGACTCCAGAAACACCCTGATTAGTCAAAAATAGAATCATTTGAGTAAAGATATGCATCATCAAGAAAGGGATTGCAATGAAGAGTATATAATTTACTAGATCATCCCGAATACAGTAAAGTACGTAACTGTTACAAAAATAAACTAATTGATACTCTTACAGCTAAACGTACACAGAGGATACTCGACGAGTAAAAGTTAATGAGAAATATAATGAAAAGTGTAATGAGAAATGATAGACGGGACGAAACTGGAAAGCCATCAACGGAGTAACTTTCGTTCTGGCTTGGCCCACTCCACGGAGATTGGGGAACCGTGAATTCGGAATCGGAATCCTTGAAGCAGGAGAATCCGACGAGCCATGGCGGCAGCCCTGTGGACAACATAAAATTTACAATCAGAATTTTTTAAGAATTTAGAAAGCAATTTGGATTCCTTTGAAACTGTTTTGAAAGAATAAATCCCAGTTTTCCTTGGGATTCTTACCTGTGTGACTCGTACTCAACAATTGCAGACTTTGTCCATTGTCCCGCTCGTCCCGGAATAAGCATTGGGTGGAGAGTAACTCGGAGGATGCCGCCAGTGCGTCGATTCATTGCCAAGAAAACTTGCTGAGCATTGAGATAGCCTGGGATTCCGTCCAATTCGAGTCGAGTGTTGTCCACGGATCGAAAGACCAGAATACTCATACCTGGAAAGAATAAGATTTTGGTTTTGAAGCCGAGAATCCTCTCCTACTGTCTCTGTTCGCTTGAAGGAATGGAATCTTACCAGGACGAATATCGTATTTCCGAAGTACATTGATAGCACGCGTGGCTTCCTCAATGGTGGTGTATTGGACAAAACAGAATCCACGGTTAGATCCGGCGAAGCCCATCATGAGGCGGAGCTGATAAACTCTTCCGACTTGGCTGAACAGGGGTAGCAACTCCTCTTCAGTCGCATCCCGGGGAATATGTAAGACGAAAACCTCGGAACCTGCTTAGTCAAACCAGAAGGGTCAAAGGAGGCACATGGTAAACGGAATGCAGTACGGAATTAATAAATAGATTATTAGGAAGGAATGCTTACCTCGTGGGGGCGCTGGGCCTCGATGGGAATCAGGAGGACCGCAGAATCGTTGACCGTAGACTTGCACAATGGGCATTCCCACGTATCGACCGAACGTAAGGAGACTCTCTGGAACGGGAGGTCTAGCATTTCGGATTGCATTTGCCTCGTACTCTCTCCATCCATGTCCGCCCTTCGACAAAAAACGTTGTACTTAAAAATGGGCAGTTAACCTTTAACCCTGGACTTGGGCCAACGTCCAAAAGTGGATAAATACTTACCCGATTCAAATGCGGAAAAGCACCAGCAGTCTTGCGAGGGCATGGTCGATTGTATTGTGTTGGCCTGGAGCAGTGTGCCAGAGGTACAGTGCCAGAATGGGAATTTGAAACGGCCATTTTCCTTTTCAGTATGAGGAGAACAGACGGAAAGCGACGACGGAATGAACGACTGAGGTCTGACTTCTCCAAAGTCAGCAGAAAGAATGACGAAGAACGGGCTGGAAAGACAATGGAATGGGTTCGGCTCTCTCTCATTCGTTAACAGAACAAAGGAATCCCATGTATCTTTCTCGTTGGCTAGCCAGACAAAGGAATGAATTCCTTTCACTTCTGGCATTGGCTGAAAATGTTTAGCGTGAAACTTAAGCCAGGGGTTCGTGCCTCATACCTAACCCATGCCATAGGGTGGCCAATTGGAAAGCTCCACGTCGTTCATGGTCAAAATTTTACCCAATCAGAGAAGAGAACCACGGAACGTTTTGTTCGACCCAGAACATTCCAGAAATGTGGTTCGAGCTCAACCCAAGAACCGCTGCTCCCAATGCTGATGCTTGACAGCGTCTCACACCGTTTCCCTGAAAAATTCACCAATCCATAAATGTGAATTCCAATTGAAGTCTACAAAATTTTTCGTGTTATCCGTAGGAGCTAGAATATTTTATTGCGGAAGCGTGGTGGGTTGAGTGGAATCAAAGTGATAGACTTCGGATCTTCCTGCTTCGGACATGAGCAAGTCTTTTCCTACATCCAGAGTCGATTCTAACGTGCACCCGAAGTCATTCTAGGCACTGCTGCTATTGATATCTGGTCACTTGGATGCGTTCTAGCCGAACTAGGTAATAATACTAGGCCCACCCTATGCCTGAAAGTGTAACGTCTTAATTAAACGTTTTCTTTCCTTTCTCTCCAGCAACAGGGTATCCTCTTTTCCATGGAGAAAGTGAGGAGAGTCCACTCCAAATGTCATTTGAAATGTATAACGAAAAAGCAGCCACAAATTACATCAGAACCCAATTAGCGACGTCCAACTCTCCCTTCGATTCCTGTCCTTTCGGTGCGGCTGCGGCAGAAAATTCAATTAAGGTTCCGGTTCCGCTGGCCGTGTAATTAATTTGGAATCTCCTCCGAACGGCGTAGCATAACCCGAAAAGTCTCATATCTCCCTTAATGCCAAGTTGCTTATGGATCTCATCATAATTATTAATCCTGAATAAGTTGAGCGCATCTCATCCTCAGTCCTCAACAGTCTCGACATATCGGGTAGCAGGAGCCAGCGACGAACTATATAGGTAACTCTATCATGGCATATGTAAATCACAACTCATTTTACAAAATGCCGCCTGACGACATTTATGGCTGCTCAGTATCAACCCCATTCATTCTGTTGGCCCGTGGGAACCTTCCCGACGATAATGTGAACCCCACCCCAGACCCCACGAATCTCGACAATGTTCAGTTATGGCTTAGCTGTTTAGTTCGAGCTGAAAGTTTTAATCCCCACTGCTTGTAATGTTTTAGATGGAGCAATTGGCCTGCATAATGGAGAAGCTAGGACTCCCGCCTGACACCCTCCTCGTCACTGCGGCTAGTCGACGTCGCCTCTTCTTTGACTTTAGGAACCAACCGCGGTCTATACGTAACACAAAGGGACGCCTGAGGAGACCAGTTCGTTTTACTATATACTGTTAAAATCTACTATGTCTCCAAACATCCCATCCTTATTAACTTCAATTTGGACTCCCCTACTCTCAGTTCGTTCAGTGATTTGTCGAAAAGCACAAATGTCCTTGTCAACTTACTTGCTGGGCAATAATTTTCATTCTAAATAAAATGGTGAAATTCCTCTTTCACAGGGACGAGAGACTTGGCTGCTGTAATTAAATCTGACCTTGACTTTGTCTCCTTCCTCAGGAGATGTCTCACGTAAGAAAGAGCATCCTGTCACTTACAAACTTAACCAGCCAAACCTTAACTCAATTTTAATTAAATGAGTTTCTCCTTAATTGAATTGCCTGTCGTACCACATCAGGATTCATTCACCTACGGATACTATTGTCCTTGACACTTCCAGGTGGGACGCAAATGATAGACTCACTCCGGAAGAAGGACTCAATCATCCCTGGATAACGTCTGGCACAATTCAACCAACACTTGTCCGAAAAAACTACGTATAAACACTACCGGTAAGGAAGGCTCGTCCCAGCAACTCGTAAAGCACAAGAGCTTCCTACCTTCCTTAAACTAATTTCACAAGAAGAGCTCACCGGCTCCTGTGGTTAATCTGGAAACGAATTTCAAGAAAGGCTCCTGTTGCTCCTCTTAATTTGGATACTCTTGATCTCAGAGATACAATTGTCACGGAATGAGAATAATAGTTTCACAATCGCATCGATTTCGGGGTCTCTCTCAAGGCTCTACGCTACTGGTGTAGCTACGATTCTCGGAAATCACTTTATAGTGGTTACCAACCTCCATTTTTAATTTATTTCCTGTGCTGGTACGGTGGGTGAGAATAGAAAGAAGCTCATCATCCGGCCCATTGCAAATTTAGTCTTTCTCCAGAGTCGTCGTGTGCGCGTACGTGATAGATAACTGCTAAGTTCGTGATCCCTTTTCAATTAAAATCAGCACAAGCTATGTATTATAAATCATTCCTTTTCTACGTGAACCCTTCGTTACTATCCTCAATTTTTGTCTTAATTGCAAAAGAGAGAAGGTGCTGCTTTATCAGAGGAGTGAAACAGCACTTCGCCTATTTCCGTTTCAATATGATCAATATCGGTGTAAAAGTAAAGGTTAAAAAGTGATGTCAACTCAAAAGCTGTAAATTAATAATTAACTCCTACTCATAAGCATCTCTTGCGTTCCTTCTTATTTTGCAAATAAAATCCCAACATTTTAGAATCAGAACCTGGCCGGATCGCCGGATAACCATTATTTGCATCTTCAAAACAATCGAAAAGATTTAACAATCGATTTTATGTATCCCTGCCTTTATTGGTAGGATCGATGTCGTTCAGATACTGTGGTGACTAATAAGTTATGAATCAGCTCTAAATAAGGTTTAAATTGAGGTTGGATCCCTTCAGAGAGTCTCTCTTTTCGAAAATGACTCGTTCCAAATATTCTGCCCTGGTGAGTTGAGTCATGAACATGGAGTTCCAGTGTTGAGGATCAATCTGGATGATGCGATAGCCCAGCATCTCAAGGTGTCGTTTCCTGAGGTGACAGTATCCTCTGAGAGAACGAACATTGGTGGTAAAAGATGATGGAGAAAGGATAAGGATCCCAACACGGTCCCCAACTTCTCCAGCAATTTCCATTGATGGAGATCGAAGTGACAAGAGCCTCCTTGGCTTCCCCTTCTTAATTGGCTTCCCACTCTTGTCAAACTCTATCAGGAAATCTAGTGGGAATGAAATGAGAGATTAATTCCCTTGGTCATTGCCATCCCATGGTGGAACGAGTCAAGGTCAACTTACTGATAAAGTAAAAGTAGGGAGAGAAGACATCCTGCTGGATTACATTCCGATCATCCAGTACTTCTCCCAAGGAACTAAAGACTTCTTCCTCCAAAGGACTGTCGTGTTGATGCTCTTTTGGAAATGGTTAAATATGAAAGAATGTATCAATTAAATTAATTCTATATTTCTTGCGTGAAATTTTCTGACTTACGATTCGAAAACAGAGTTTCACAGTATTTTTGATGGAACCAAGGGACGTTGGCATCCGGTAAATCAAGACACACTGCCCGATTTAACTCCATGTACAACCTCCGTAGTTTTACAGCGTAGTAATTCTGAAAAACATCAAAGATTCATACTATTTGATATACGAATTCGCATACGGCTTCGGATACGAATTAAATCCCTACAAAAGCATACGTTTGAGCCAGAAGATTTGAGTTCCTCATCAAGCCTATTCAAAAAGTGGACGGAGAAGATGTTATGAACCAATGGAGGCTGGAGAGACTGGGCGAATGAAAGGGCCAAACAGGATTGGATCAGACCGACCGAACCCAAATTTTCCCAATACCTTTTAATAGAATAAAACTTTAAATTGTTGGAATCAAGAATACAAAGAAAGTTGAATGAGAACTGACCTTTCAATGACATCGTGTGCTGAATGGAAGGCTGAAGTTTCCTCTGGACTCTGAGCTTCTAATCCCATTGCATATGCTAGGTGGAGGAACCGTTGTACAAATTCTGGAGTAATATTACCGGGATTTGCTTGAGTAAAGTTGAGAAGGAGATGATTAATGGCAGGCTCGTTGAAATTTGCATTTGTCAGTACCGTTGCAATTTCCTTAGCGTCTTTTGAATCCAAATTCCGGATGTTGACATTTTTCGAAAAGAGTGCAACCGTTTTCTTGAACATGTCCGACTCATCCGATGCCTTCCGGAGGCTGAGCTGTGCCTTTGTCAAGGACGTTATTTCATTTACATCCAAATCGTCTCGACTGTCCAACAGGTCTTCCATGGCGCCTTCAACCACCGCTGCAAAATTCATTACTTGCTCAAAGTATCTGCAAAATCAGATCAAACAGGGAGTGTTTTAGGAACCAATTGCACAGACTGATTCCGGTGTAAATCATTACCTGGGAGATGTCCGCGGATTTCGCCCTTGATAACTCAAACTTGCTGAGATCCCTCGTGCCAATGTCAAGAATTCCGGTGGACGGATTCCTTTTGCAAATTTTTCCTGGAAGATCTTCAAGAGCCCGTGTGAGTTTTCCTGGAAAATTGGTTCCCCGTGCCAACTGAATGCTATTAGGAATGCATATGCTTTTGCAAAGTCAGTGGGCGTGATGAGGGTGGGCCGCAGTTGGTTGACGTAATTGTAAATGTAAAAGTACAACAGTTGCTTTGCTTTGGCTTCAAATTGAATGTGGCGAAAGGTATAAGACATTCCAAAATTGAAACTAAGGTACTCCACGGACTGTTTTAGAGCTTTCCTGGGATCCCCTGATTCCAATGCTGCGTAGGCCTTATCCCAGAACTTGGCATACAACCTCGTCTCATCACCACTCAGTTTTAACGTTTTTAGAATCTTGAGTAATAGGTGGGAAATGGTTTCAAATTTAGGGTAAGAGTCCAAGTATTGTTCTACAAAAGATGCTAAGCGCTTCCTCTGCTCCACTGAGCGTCGAGTAACTGGAGCCAAGCAACATATGAGATCGAGTCGAGGGACTTCTTCTTGTGATTCTTCAATTAGTCGTCCAATCCTTGTGTTGAGAGCTTGGATAAAATTGGGTGGCTCAAGTGGACCAAACTCAAGGATTCGCTGGAGGGAGAGGACGTCCATTAAAGGAAGCTCATTTACGAAGGGAGTCAGGAGATGTCCAATGATTCTCTGAAGTTCTTCCGGGCTAGCACCCTCCCTCGGCTGTCCTGACCGAATCCATTTGGTATCATTGAGACAGAGTAGAATTTTACAGTAGATTGAGGGATCAATTCCGACGAGTTGATTCGTCTTGTGAAGCGTTGCTACACGGTCGTAGTACAACTGGACGAAGGAAGATGGGGCACATCTATTGGCAGATCGGAGGGCAATGGAGGCTAATCGAAGTCCTTGGTTATTATCCATTTCCCGTATTAGTTGACTCAACCGAGGGAAAAACTCTGTAATGAGGAGGCTCCCATAAATCCCTTCGTTTCGTAGTACTACACACAGCCTGGAGAGTGCTGGTAACTCTAATGTCTCCTTTCTCTTTCCTAATTCGGCTAGGAACGCTTGGCACTCGGGTGATCGGACGCTGAATTCCAATCTCTTGAGACAGAGTAGAGAGGCTGCAAGGGGTTCGTCCCCAAGAAACTTGATATTCTCAATGGCATGTTCAAGTATTTTCCGGAAAGTGGGGTGACTTGCTAGTATCTCAGCATAACGACGCTTGTTGTTAATATCACGCTCCGGATCAAAGAGGGCTCCAATTTGAAAGATGAATTTTTGCAGATCCCAAAGACAGGCGAGACCTTGACTTGATTGCTCCGGTGTCCTTTCGGATTCATCTGAAATTGACTCATAAGCCTCAAATAATTGCTCAATGGTACTAGCTTCCAGAATTCTTTCCAACACTGGGTCTGGATTATTTGGATACAAATTGGTAATGAGATGGTTAATAGAGTCATCGTCAGTAGTTGCAGGCTCAATCCCAAGTTCATTGTCGCTATCAAAATCCAATTCACTCAGAGCTTCTGCACCTTCTCCACCACCGTTGTCGTCTGTAGATTTAGTTGAGAACGGTGCTGCGTGTATTTGAATATCGGGCATGAATGCGTTTGATGACGTAAAGATGTAATCATGACTAGATATAGGCGAAGAAAATGCCTGATCGTTCGACGACAGACTGTGACGAAATCGTTCTGATACTGAAACTACTGAGCTCACACACTTGCAGCCACGACGATTCGTAGCTCTACCAGGGACTAATTTCGACGCTTGATTGGGATTTGACGCATGACCTACATATCTCCAGTTCCTCTGTATTCCTTTGAGCATCCCGAGAGAGGGTCAGGGTGAGGAGTTATTATAAGACAGTCACAGCATCAGCTCCTGTTCAAAAATTCCAAAGCGAATGAGCGTGAATTCAAAAATAGGTTAATTCGTTCCAGTCTGGTAAGGAATTTCATTCCACTTACCACTCTGTCTGTGTCTTGTCTTGTTGTAACTGGAAGGGGTGGGCTAAGTCAATTTTTAGTTAATAAAACGTTCTTCCCAGCAACCAACCAGAAGCTGGAGAAAAAACTCCAAAAACGAACGACACAAACGTTTTTGTAGATTTGTAGAATGAAAGCAACAACATCAAATAAGCATGGATTTTGAATATCTTTGAAGTGCGCCAATTCTCCCATGCCCCCATCTAGTAACAATCCACATCGATGGAGAAAGTGCAACTTTCTCTTTCCTTCTTAAAAAGTGTTTGGAAAATTCTTTTCAACTAAAATTGTTTTAAATGTTGATGATTAATTTAATGGATCTGAATCTCATTGGGTTCTGGGTTCAGGAAATTAAAACTCAATAATTAGTCGATTGAATTTATTCAAAGCTAAATAGCTTTCACCTGTGAAAGCATAAATGCCGATACATGTACAGAAATTACATTCACTTCCTTTATAATAAGTCTTTACAGACTTCTAGTAACCACTGACATCATTGAAAATTCAACAAGGTACAATTCTCAGGAAATGGAAGGTCGTGTCAAGTCACAGAGGGAACTACATGATTCTTTTTACGACAATTCTTCTAAAGCATTTTCAAAGAAGAATGAAGTCACAGGCTTGAACTTTGGATATTATGCTCCTCAGAACCAAACTGCATCCGACACGGCGTTCCGCTTTGGTGATGAGTCGCTAACTTGTGTGTCGTAGTAAATTCGTGAAATGTCCGGAAAAACAACGGTGAGCTCATGGAGGTAGGATGCAACGAGTCCCATCCCAATGATCCTCCCTACCAGCTCGACGACGCAAAATGTCACCGTTACCGTTACGGCTGTTTCCAGCTGGGAAATGAAGTAAAGGATCACGAGTTTGCTCACAAGGAGAATCATAATGAAGAAACAAGTCTTCAGCCATAAGCGGGAGGAGTCAAGACTCTTCGTGGCCTCCGACTATATAAAATAGGGCATTATCCACCAATAATTCATCAATCAGGTTCATAAGGGTCGAGATTCAAAAATGTTGCTTAAACTTTACTTCTGTGGATGTTCGACGGTACAAGCCAATCGCTACGATGAGTTGGAGAAGATTACAACAGAAGATTCCAATCCAAGCCATCACGACAATATACCCGAAGAGACCAACTGAAAAAAATAAAGGACCAATTAGCTGACTAGCGGAAATCAGCCTCGTCTCTTTCTGTCTATGTCTCGGCTGTCTCGATTACTTACGACCAACAGGAGACAGCGGCATCATCTTCTTGTCTCCATGGATTTCTTGAGCGAAGATCGTGTAGCCATGGAACCCGAGCGTCAGCAGAGCCGCAACCTAAGAATAAAATCGACAGAAGGAGTAATGGAAACCTCCGAATTCTCCGTGGGAAAACGAAAATGCGGAAGCCGTGAACTCCAGCCGAGAGACACTTGAGCTTTTCTAATTCACAAGTTCTTAAAATAGAACAAAGGACTCATAAAGACACGTTCACTTCATGAACTTTCACAATAGGAGGAAAGGAGATTCTTCGTTAAAAGTAAATAGCTAAAGAGAAATCACGTGAATTTTTAATTCCTTAATAGTTGATGACGGAGGAGGAGGCAGAGACTGATCATTCCTCATTAAACTCGCAGAACGTAAATAGCTCCTTCCAAATTAAACTTTCTCATTAGGAGAAAGCGTCATAATTAAAAAAAATTTTGCAAGCAATAAGAAAAAAGTTTGGAGTGAGGACCAAAAAAACTGAGGCGACCGTAACTGGTGGATTCTGGTGGAACTGGATTCAATCCATTTAATTGCACCCTACCAAATCCACCTTCCAAGTGAAAGCGAAATACGAATTTTTCAGAGAGAAAGGGAAGGAAAGGGTTGGAAAATGGAATGGAGTCAAGAAGGTTTGGAATTAATGAATGTTTGTCTTTGCTAAGCTTACAATATCAAGGGCCGCCACGGCGTGTGTCGGTAAGCGGTATTTGAGTTGCCCGGAACTGATCCGACGTTCCATGACTTCGCACATCCACTTTCTTCACTGTCCACAGCTTTAACTCCAAACAGGGGAACGCTTGTGGCTTGTGAAATCGATGTCTTCTGCTCTCCGTTTGTATAATTCTGTTGGAAAGAGAACAAGTTTTGTAAGAGACAAGACAAATGCAGATTCCGCTTTTCTTCTGTCAAAAAGGACGCACTTTCCCTGAGATTGATGTTTCCAATTTTGGGATCCAAATTATACGAACGAGGCAAGGACCCTATTTCTGTCTCCTTTGGTTAGAAGACGAGAAAGATGTACGGGAATTGGGATTATTTTATTCCCACTGCGGAGAGAAGATGGAATTGGATGGTGCTTGAAGAAATGTCGATTTTCACCTGAGATCCTTGGGCCTGAGGTTCTGATTGGTTAATCGGATTAACTTGCAATCATCCAATCCCATCCTCATTTCCTTCCAATTCCACGTCCTCTCGTCGTTTTCCAGAGTATTCCTCCCAGTATTCTTTAACAAAACCACAATCCTTTTTATCGGATTCGTTCCCTCCATGGGAGAAAGTGAAGCCTTTTACATTGATTCCTTTTCCCCATTGAGGAGAGAGTCTACCAACTAAACAATTACGACGATTCGCGGAATCTTCTATTCTTCCCATTATGATTATTCTCTGGCGAAAATTGACGCTTTATTCCGCCTGATGAACTGTGGAATCGGAATCCAAAAACGCAGCACTATAATATGATGAGATGATTGAACAGAAATGTGAAACGGCATCACAATCATCAATAAACGAAATTGAAATTAGTCAAGTGAGATCCGGGGAGTTTCCTATGAAATTTTCAGAGAAAGCTGTGTCTGTAAGAAATCCTTCCAACCAAATACGGCCTGGGAATCCTTTAACGAGTATTACTTGCCATCTCTGCAAAATTCCGAATTTGCAACTCCTTTGTTGAAATTTTCAAAAAGTGAAAG
>Ga0194135_10001320_pt1 | contig 14683 bp, 12 predicted proteins | sample LitLau_LLRF_2013_FD_134024 | JGI IMG/M metagenome (GOLD analysis project Ga0194135, IMG submission 134024) | Freshwater sediment microbial communities in response to fracking from North America - Little Laurel Run_MetaG_LLRF_2013 (version 2) | ecosystem: Environmental > Aquatic > Freshwater >...
CAGTAGAATCTATTCCAACTACTTTCCTGTCCGGGAAAGCTGTTCTGATAATATCCAGCGCAATTTCATCATTCACATCTCTGAATGTAGGTACAATCACCGCAGCATTCGCTATATAAAAATTAGCATATGAAGCTGGCAGGCGGGTATCTTCATGGATAACCGGCGAAGGCATTGGCAGCTGAATAATATTCAATGCCTCTCCATTCGGCAAGCGCATTGCTTTCAGCTCTTCCAGGTTTTCCTTTAGAAGAATATAGTTTTCATCCAATGGATTTGATTCCACTACAGTTAAAACTGTATTTGCATTTACAAAACGGGTAATATCATCAATATGGCCATCTGTATCATCTCCAACTATTCCGTCTCCAACCCATAATACCTGCTCTGCACCATAACACTCTTTCAGATATTCTTCAATCTGTGCCTGGTTGAGATGTGGGTTCCGGTTTTTATTTAAAAGACAAGCCCTGGAGGTTAAAATTGTACCGGCGCCGTTAAATTCTACAGAACCACCTTCCATCACAATCCCCGGGTTAAATACTGGGAGACCGAAATGATCAGCAATACGGGTAGGAATAACATCATCCAGCTCGTAGGGAGGATATTTTCCACCCCATGCATTGTATCCCCAGTCGATGACAACTTTTTGTTGTTCAGCCTGAGCATTCAGTAGAAAAGCAGGTCCGTGATCCCGGCACCAGGCGTCATTACTTGGATTAAAATAAAATTCGATCTGTGTTAAGTCTGCACCGGCTTCTTCCAGTTTTTTCAGTGCAAAAGCTTTAGTCTGCTCGTCATTCACATTGATCCGGACTTTCTCACCCTGAGCTACAACTTTAATAAACTCGCAGTAAGGTGCGTAGATGGAATCAATTTTACCTGGCCAGGAAGCTTCTTTATGAGGCCATGTTAACCAGGTGGCTTCATGTTTTGCCCACTCTGCCGGAAAGCTATATCCGGCTTTCTTCGGGGAATTATCAAATAGACTCGTCATCTATATATCTTTTGGTAATTTGTGAATAACTATCAATTCTTCTGTCACGTAAAAAAGGCCAGTGCGTCCTGTAACTGTCCGATTTAGACAGATCAAGTTCAACTACTTTCAATTCTTCCTGACCATGTGAGGCCTGGTATAAAAGTGATCCGAAAGGATTGGATACAAAAGATCCGCCCCAGAAAGACACACCAGCTTCTTCGCCTACACGGTTTATGCTGACAACAGGTACACCATTGGCAATAGCATGCGAACGCTGAATAGTCTGCCATGCATTATATTGTTCTTTATTGGTTTCTTCATCCTGTGTGGTAGCCCATCCGATAGCCGTTGGGTATACCAGGAAATCTGCACCCATCAGCGCTGTTAACCGCGCAGCTTCAGGATACCACTGATCCCAGCAGATCAACACACCAATCTTAGCATATTTAGTCTTGAATACTTTATAGCCCAGGTCACCTGGAGTAAAATAGAATTTCTCATAAAAGCCAGGATCATCAGGGATGTGCATTTTACGGTATTTACCCAAATAAGTACCATCGGCATCCAGAACAGCGGTAGTATTATGATATAAACCTTCTGCTCTTTTTTCAAAAAGAGAAGCCACGATCACTACATTTAATTCTTTCGCAACAGCTGACAATACATCAGTTGACGGGCCGGGAATAGTTTCTGCCAGTTTGAAGTTTTCATAATCTTCAACATCACAGAAATATAACGAGGTAAAAAGCTCTTGCAGGCAAACCACCTGGGCTCCCTGAGCCGCAATTTCACGGATCTTTACAATCGCCTTATCTAAATTTTCTTGTTTGTTACTGGTACAGCTCATCTGCACCAATCCAACTTGTACTTTAGCCATTCTTTGAATTTTTGTGGTTACAAAGTTAACAGAAAAAAAATTCTATGGGCCTGTTTAAAATTTATCAGCTAAGATTGTTCCACTTCAAGGGCCGGATCAGAATTTGATAATCGTCTTTGGTTTATAATAATTCTGATAAAAAATGAGCAGGGCAGCAAGCAGAGCAGTGATAAAGAGTAATCTTGGCCAGCCGAACATAATGATATAAAAAAACAAGATAAATAGTCCGAATATCCATAAGAAATACCGGTACATTCTCAAGCCATTCAGATACAATATACTGCGGAACAAAAGTGCAACACTTAAGCCAAAAAATAACATTTCTAAGGCCTTCAGTAAAGGAAACTCAGATAGACACCAAATACATTCGGGCAACATAATCAGAAAGTAAATCAGGGAAAAATCAAAAAATAACCCGAACCTGTTATAGGGAAGGTTCCTTGCAAAACTCAGATAAGTTTCTTTAAAACGGTATTCCTGATAAATTAAAACACTATGTAAAGTAACCATAGCGAGTATCACTATATAAGCTACCCTGCTGTCTTGTTTATAATCCGCAAAAACGTAAAGTATCCCAGTCATCAGGAAGAAAGACGCAACCTTTGTCAGGATATAAATCAGTTTTGCACGATCGAAAAGATGATACATAAACAAACTGGACAGGGGCTTGCGAACATTCCGGCTCCAGATGATCAGATAAGCAGGTTTTCTTGTTTTATTAATCCGGTTAACCAGGTAAATATATAACCAGGCACTGATGGATGCCATCAGTAAGATATAGATCAGGGTAATTGCCGGAATGAGATTTGCGTGATAAATGAATCCCAGAACCGTTGCAAAAAGCCAATAACCCAAAAATGGCAGTGAAATGATCAGCTGTACACAGAACCAGCTTTTAAACTGTGCCGGTTTACTGTATGAAGTCATACTGTAAAATAAAAACTGGTTGTTCTCCAGCTGAAGCTGAGCAGTCACATATAACCAGCTCTTCACCGTATAAATCAACCAGAAGGCAAATACCAGCAACATCATTACAGGAGTAATGATAAAAGTCATCATCAACATTAAATGATAAAAGGTAGATTCCTCTGCTTTATATATACCTGCGGTGTTGATAAAAAAACAATAGCTGATCAGTGTTACGAACAGGAATAATAAAAGCCCCGACTGTTCTCTGTAAAAACGGTAAGCAAAGATTTTCAATAAGACTTTGGTTAAAGGTCCTGACATCCTAATTCAGCTTTAAAGTCTGATGTTCAATTAAGATTTCATTTACAGGAAAACCTGCGATTTCAAGTACCTGATGAGAGGCCAGCATAAAGCTGGTTTTATCCCGGTGATATTTTTCTGCGATCCATCCGTAAAGGACTTCAAGAGATTCCACATCCACCGTAATTAAAGGTTCGTCCAGTAAGATAAGCCGAGGATTTCCTAAAAAAGCAAGAACCAGGGATAATTTCTTTAACATCCCACTGGAATAGGTTCCCAGCGGCCTGTTCATATAAAAAGCCATTTTCATGCTCTCTATATAATAGTCTTCCTGACCTTTCTCTGCATTCTTTGCCGCAGCGAATAGACTGATCATCTCCCGCCCAGTTAAAAACTCAGGAAAGATGGGCTCTGCCTCGGCAAAATTCACCATCCGGCGAAAAGCCATGGTATGTTTTTTTACACTGATATTTCCATTTAAGAGTATATCACCACTAAAATCCAGAATTCCGGCTATAGTCTTTAACAGCGTACTTTTACCAGATCCATTAGCTCCTTTTATCCAGTAAATCCCCTGTCCAATTGTGATATCATCTATCCTTAAAGCTGGAAAATTGTTATAGGATTTCTGGAAGTTTACAAGTCTGAGCATATTACCTGGTTAAAGGAATATGACAACAGAGAGGACTGTTTGTTACAATGACTTTAAACTATCCCGGTATTCCTGTTGCAATTCAAACAGGCATTTCGCACACAGACAACTGTCATAATGCTCGCTGATATACTGAACTTCATTCAGATCAAGATATACCACACTACACTGACATTTGGTATAGGAGTTAGCCTTGCACTCAATCGGTACACCGCAACGTTCACATGGTATAATTTCGTGTTTAGCCATCCGGAGGAAAGGGTATTATACAACAAAAGTACGGTAAATTGAATTACCGTACTTTATGTATTGAATTTTATGAGATTCAGTTTATCCTGAGCAGCTGATACAGCCTTCTTCCATAGAACAAACAGGACCGTCAGTAATTTCTTCGACTACCTGTTCAATATGTGCAGGAATTACTGGTTCCATGTTTTTACCTGCCTGGTTCTCTACAGTGAATTTCACCGCCTGAGAAGCAGCTTGTGTACGCAGATAATACATACCTGTTTTCAATCCTTTCTTCCATGCGTAGAAGTGCATTGAAGTCAGTTTAGAAGTATTCGGTGCATTGATAAACAAGTTCAGGGATTGCGACTGGCAGATATAGGCACCACGATCGGCAGCCATATCAATGATACTACGCATTTTAATTTCCCAAACTGTTTTATATAATTCTTTGATATAATCTGGTATTTCAGCGATGTCCTGGATAGAACCATTCGCTAAAATGATCCTGTCTTTCATAGCTGGTGTCCATAAACCTAAAGCCACTAAGTCTTTCAGTAAATGTTTGTTCACCACGATGAATTCACCGCTTAGTACACGTCTGGTATAGATATTTGAAGTATAAGGTTCAAAACACTCATTATTACCCAGGATCTGTGAAGTGGAAGCTGTAGGCATAGGTGCAACCAGTAAAGAGTTACGTACACCATCTTTAACTACTTTGGCACGTAAAGTTTCCCAGTCCCAACGGTTACTTGCCGGTTTCACATTCCAGAGATCAAACTGGAATTTACCCTCAGACAGTGGTGAACCTTTAAATGTTTCATAAGCACCATCTTTCAGCGCAAGATCATGCGAAGCAGTCATTGCAGCAAAATAGATCGTTTCGAAGATATCTTTATTCAGTTCTTTTGCACCTTCACTTTCGAAAGGTAAACGCATCAGGATAAATGCATCAGCTAAACCTTGTACACCCAAACCAACAGGTCTGTGGCGCATATTGGAATATCTTGCTTCTTCGATCGGGTAATAGTTATAATCGATCACCTTATTCAGGTTTAAAGTAGCCTGATAAGTTACTTCATATAATTTCTGGTGATCAAACTCTCCGTTTACCACAAATCTTGGCAGAGCCAAAGAAGCTAAGTTACATACGGCAACTTCGTCTTTAGAGCTATATTCCATGATTTCTGTACACAGGTTAGAACTTTTGATCGTTCCCAGGTTCTGCTGGTTTGATTTACCATTTGCAGCATCTTTGTATAACAGGTAAGGCGTTCCGGTTTCAATTTGTGAATCCAGGATAGCAAACCATAATTCCTGAGCTTTAATCGTTTTACGGGCACGGCCTTCTTTCTCATAACGCTCGTATAAAGCGTTAAATTCAGCACCAAAGCAATCTGCCAGTCCAGGTGCTTCATCCGGACTGAATAAGCTCCATTCGCCATTCTCTTCCACGCGCTGCATGAACAGGTCGCAAATCCAAAGGGCATAAAACAGGTCACGCGCACGCATTTCTTCTTTACCATGGTTTTTACGCAAATCAAGGAAAGCAAAAACATCAGCATGCCAAGGCTCTAAATAAATCGCAAAGGCTCCTTTACGTTTACCTCCACCCTGATCTACATAACGGGCTGTATCATTGAATACTTTTAACATCGGCACGATACCGTTACTGGTACCATTAGTTCCGCTGATATAAGCGCCTGTAGCTCTTACATTGTGGATGCTCAATCCAATTCCACCAGCACTTTGTGAGATTTTAGCGGTCTGCTTCAAAGTGTCATAGATACCTTCAATACTATCATCCTGCATGGTCAGCAGGAAACACGAAGACATTTGAGGTTTAGGTGTTCCAGCATTAAACAAGGTTGGTGTACCATGCGTAAACCAGCGCTCACTCATCAGGTTGTAGGTAGCAATTACGCTATCAATATCACTTTTATGGATACCTACAGCCACACGCATATATAAATGCTGCGGACGTTCAACGATTTCACCGTTTACTTTTAAAAGGTAAGATTTTTCTAAAGTCTTAAATCCAAAATAGTCAAATCCAAAATCTCTGTCATAGATAATTGTGCTATCTAAAATTTCGGCATTTTCCTGTATGACCTGCCAGACATCTTCTGCAATTAAAGAAGCAGATTTATCAGTTTTAGGATCTACATAGTTATACAGCATTTCCATCGTTTTAGAGAACGATTTAATGGTATTCTTATGCAGGTTAGAGACTGCTATTCTGGAAGCTAACAAGGCATAATCAGGATGCTTTGTGGTTAAAGAGGCGGCAGTTTCAGCAGCAAGGTTATCTAATTCTGATGTAGTAACCCCATCATATAACCCTTCAATTACCTTCTTGGCTACATCTATGGGATCTACCAGTTCAGCATTAAAGCCATAACATAACTTTTCGATGCGGGCAGTGATCTTATCAAACCGCACCGCTTCTTTGCGACCATCTCTTTTTTCTACAAACATATTTTCTTAGGTTTTATATTGCTTATTCAGTGTTGTTCAAGGCAACGCCCAACATCGGCAACAGTTTATATTCTTTTATTAAAAATCATCATCCAGAGAGAAAGCCGAAGCCTTATCTTCAGAAGATGTCAACACGCCACTTTTCTGGTAATCACCAACACGTTTTTCAAAGAAATTGGTTTTTCCCTGCAATGAAATCATCTCCATGAAGTCAAACGGATTAGTAGCATTATATATTTTATCATATCCTAATTCACTTGACCATCTGTCCGCGACAAATTCAATATACTGGGACATTAATTTAGCATTCATACCGATCAGGGCAACCGGCAATGCATCTGTAACAAATTCTTTCTCAATTTCAACGGCATCTTTGATAATACCATGAACAACTTCCTGGGAAAGCTTATTCTGCAGCATCTTATAAAGCAGGCAGGCAAATTCACAGTGCATACCTTCATCTCTTGAAATCAGCTCATTGCTAAAGGTCAGACCTGGCATCAGCCCGCGTTTCTTCAGCCAGAAAATAGAACAGAAACTTCCGCTGAAGAAGATACCTTCTACTGCTGCAAAAGCAACCAGACGTTCTGCAAAATTTCCACCGTCAATCCAGCGTAATGCCCATTCAGCTTTCCTTTTTACACAAGGAACTGTGTCAATAGCATGGAATAACCGGTCTTTCTCCACTTCATCCTTGATATAAGTATCAATTAATAAAGCGTAAGTCTCTGAATGGATATTCTCCATCATAATCTGGAAACCATAAAAGCAACGTGCTTCCGGTAACTGTACCTCGCTCATAAAGTTGACAGCAAGGTTCTCATTAACGATACCATCACTGGCTGAGAAAAATGCCAGGATATGAGAAATAAAATGGCGTTCGCCATCATTGAGATTATCCCAGTGTTTCTGATCATCAGACAAATCTATCTCTTCTGCTGTCCAAAAACTAGCTTCACTCTTTTTGTACATTTCCCAGATTGCCGGATATTTAATTGGCAAAAGGACAAAGCGATCTTTGTTCTCTTTCAGTAATACTTCTTCTTCCATGGGTATATTATAAGGGTATAAACGATGTGTTTAGTTTAAATTCTTCTGTAATGCCGCTTTAGCGGGCCTTTCCAACAAATCGAAAGATTTAAATCAAAATCAGATAAAATATTTAACCATAAAATATTAAATACTAAACCTTTACCTAACAAACTATTGATGATATTGTCAGAATTTTTACTGAAACAAATATAAAACTTGATGCTTTCAAACGTTAGCAATAGTTGTTAACAAGGGGGCGTAGTTATCCACACTGAAGGACAAAAATTACAGTTAATTTACTTTGTAAAGTTGTTATTGATTTTTGATGTTACCTGGGGAATCCGCAAAAACTGTTAATAACATTTGCGATCCTGACTATCTTAAGCTGATATTCAGGACTTAAGAAGAGTGACTATAGGAAATTTTCACTTTCGATTGTCCCTTTCTAAAAAATCCGAGCTCTTTGGCCGCTCTTTCAGAAACATCGATGATATATCTTCTGGTATAAGGACCTCTGTCGTTGATTTCCACATCGACCGATTTTCCATTGGCCAGATTGGTCACTGTAACGACGGTACCAAAAGGAAGTGTACGGTGAGCTGCGGTTAATTTTCCGCCCCGGTATCTTTTTCCACTGGTGGTTTTTCTGCCTTCAAATCTCCTATGATAATAGGTAGCAAGCCCGGTTTTGATCAGTGTCGCACTATCCGACACCATGGTATTTGCACTGTCTAACCTTAGAGTATCCTGCTGTGCATCAACCTGCAAAAACAAGAACATACTCCATAAAAGCAAACAATATTTCATATTTAATTTTGTTGGTGAACTTTCAAAGGTAAGTAAAAAAACCTCATAGTCCCAAACAATAAATGCCCAACGAACTGATCATCGGGCATTTATGTAAAATAAAAACGTTGTTTATCCTATTTTAAACAGCCTTAAGGCTATTTATCAGGAACAAAATTCATTGAAATTGAGTTTACACAATTACGGGTATTTTTTGCGGTGAAACCTTCACCAAAGAACACATGTCCCAGGTGAGCCTTACAGTTTGCACAGACAATTTCAGTCCTTGAACCGTCTGCATCTGGAATCCTGATTACTGCTCCTTTGATCTCATCATCAAAACTTGGCCATCCGCAGGAAGATTCAAATTTTGATTCCGAACGGTAAAGCGGCGCATTACAACGCTTACAGGTATAAGTACCTTTTGCCGTATTTTTCAACAAGGTTCCTGTACCAGGATACTCTGTGCCTTTGCGCACAATTACATCTTCTTCTTCTGTGGTTAACTTATTCCATCCCATTTTGCCAGTCGTTTTTGAAGGTGACTCTTTATCTGTTTTTTGCGCACAGGCCATCAGGCTGCATATACAAACCAGTCCCGCTACTAATATTGATTTACTGATGATCGTTTTCATATATTGATATACGCTTAACGCTAAGCTATAGTTTTTAGCACGGTTAAAATTTAAGCTGACAAATACATGATAAAAAAAAGAGGTCCGTTTTTCAACGAACCTCTCCTATATTGATTTAAGAGCCGGTTTAAGAAGGATTATTTCTTTAATAACTCAGCCATAGCTTCACCGATTTCAGCAGGACTTTCTACTACACGGATTCCACATTCTGCCATTATTTTCATTTTAGCAGCAGCAGTATCATCAGCACCACCTACGATAGCACCGGCATGACCCATTCTACGTCCCGCAGGAGCAGTCTGACCAGCGATGAATCCAACAACTGGTTTAGTACCGTGTGCTTTGATCCACAATGCAGCCTCAGCTTCCATACCACCACCTATTTCACCAATCATGATGATACCTTCAGTTTCAGGATCATTCATCAACAGCTCAACAGCTTCTTTAGTTGTAGTTCCGATAATAGGATCTCCACCGATACCAATAGCAGTAGTAATACCTAAACCTGCTTTCACTACCTGATCAACTGCCTCGTAAGTCAGAGTTCCTGATTTAGAAACTACACCAACTGTACCTTTTTTGAAGATAAAACCTGGCATGATACCAACTTTAGCCTCATCAGCAGTAATAACACCCGGGCAGTTAGGACCGATTAAACGGCAGTCTCTTCCGGCAATATATTCTTTAACCTGAATCATATCCTTTGTAGGGATACCTTCGGTAATACATACAATAACTTTAATCCCAGCTTCAGCAGCTTCCATAATAGCATCTGCAGCAAATGCAGGTGGAACAAAGATGATAGATACATTAGCGCCAGCCTGATCAACCGCATCTTTAACCGTATTAAAAACCGGTCTGTCTAAATGAGTTTGTCCGCCTTTACCAGGAGTAACCCCGCCAACTACGTCAGTTCCGTATTCTATCATTTGCGAAGCATGGTAAGTACCTTCATTTCCGGTAAAACCTTGTACAATTACTTTTGAATCTTTATTTACTAAAACACTCATGTATCTATAATTTTTTATGCAAATCTAAGATTATTGAATGGAATGACAAATGCATTTCCAATTATAATGAAAAGAATATCCCCTGAAGACGAACATTACCAAGGAATGATAGTCCCGATGTCCTTTATTTAGCGATTCCGACCGAGTTGAACTGTAATTCGTACAATCTCTTATAATAACCATCCAGTTTCAGTAATTCCTGGTGGTTACCTATTTCCTTGATTTCTCCTTTATCGAGTACGATGATCTGATCGGCTTTCTGTATGGTTGACAGCCTGTGTGCAATGACAATGGAGGTACGGCCTTTCATCAGTTTATCAATTGCCGTCTGGATCAGTATTTCTGTTTCTGTATCTACGGATGAAGTCGCTTCATCAAGTACGAGAATAGATGGGTTATAGACCAGGGCCCTGATAAAGGAGATCAGTTGTGCCTGTCCGGCAGACAAGGTAGCCCCACGCTCCATGACATTATACTGATAGCCGCCAGGAAGTCTTTCGATAAAATCATGCGCCCCCACTTTCACCGCTGCGTCGACAACCTCCTCCATCGTAATGGCCGGATTATTCAAAGTGATGTTATTAAAAATGGTATCCGAAAACAGGAAGACATCCTGTAATACAGTCGCAATATGACTTCTTAAGTAATTCAGCTCATAATCATCAATAGAGACGCCGTCTACTTTAATCTCTCCTTTCTGTATCGCATAAAAACGATTCAGAATATTGATGGTAGAAGATTTTCCTGCACCGGTTGCCCCGACCATCGCTACTGTCTGACCCGCCTTAACTTCAAAAGAGATATTCTTCAGGACATAGTTTTCATCGTTGTAAGCAAACCAGACTTTATCAAAGGTTATATTTCCAGCCATTTTAGCCGGTTGGTAAGTTCCTTTATTGACAGTCAGTTCATCTGTATCAAGGACTCTGAATACACGTTCTGCACCGACCATCCCCATCTGCAGGGTATTAAACTTATCAGCAAGCTCGCGGATTGGCCTGAACAACATACTGATATAAAGCAGAAATTCGGTGATTGTGCCAGGGGTAACATCCAGTGGTTTAGCCAGAATACTTTTAGCGCCATACCAGACTAACAGTCCCATAGACATCGCAGAGATAATTTCAACTACCGGGAAGAAAATAGAATAATACCAGTTAGAACGGATATTCGCATCCCGGTAACGGGCATTAATTTTCTTGAATTTACGGTATTCCTGATCCTCCCTTGCAAAATACTGGATAATTGAAATACCGGTAATATGTTCCTGCAGATAGGTATTCAGATTGGATACCTCGGTTCTGATTTCCTGAAAAGCTGATTTGATAGATTTCTGAAAAACGGAAGTCGCCATGATCAATAGTGGCATCGGCAGCAAAACAACAATGGTCAGCTCCCAATCAGTATAAAACATCACCCCGATAATGGCAATCACCTGCAGAATATCTCCGATGATTACAATCAGACCTTCCGAGAAAATATCTGATATAGTTTCCAGATCTGATACGGTACGGGTAATCAGCTGGCCGATTGGTGTTTTATCAAAGTACTGTAGCCTGAGCCTGGTAATATGGTTAAACACATTGATTCTCAGGTCGCGGATAGCTGACTGCCCCAGTGTATTGGTCAATAAGGTATGGCTGTACTGAATCACACTCTGGATGACCAGTAAAACCAGCATGACGATGGTCATCATCAACAAGCCGCTGTACTGCCCCTTAAGGATATAATTATCGAGTGTATATTTAATCAGTAAAGGTCTTACGGGTGCTACAACAGCCAGCAATATGGTTAAAATGACTGACCAGATAAATATACTGCGATAAGGCTTCACATATTGAAAAACCCTTTTCAATAAGCTTACATTAAACGCATCACCCGTAATTTTTGACATAATTAATTCACAAAAGGATAAATAACATTCACGAGGTAAAGACCACAGGCAGGCACTGACTGCCCGGCATTACTCCGGTTTTTACTCTCTATAATTTCTTTCAGCTGGGCCAGGCCGATTTCTTTTCTCCCGATGAGGATTAAAGTTCCGACAATTGCTCTTACCATATTTCGCAGAAACCGGTCAGCAGAGATAGTAAATATAAGGCCACCTTCTGTTTCCCGGAAATATGCCCGGGTAATTTTACAATTGTTTGTCGCAGTCGAAGTATTCGACTTGCTGAAACTGGTAAAGTCTGTATAGGTTAATAATTGCGCCGCAGCTTCATTCATCGCTTCTATATCCAGCTTCGCTTTATATAACCAGGACCGGTTTAATTTGAAAGGATCTTTATGAAAATGAAAATGGTATTCATAAGATCTGGCCGTTGCATCAAAACGTGCGTGTGCAGTATCAGCAACTTTAAAAATTCTCTTGACTGCGATAGGATAAGGTAAAAGTGCATTCACTCCACCCACTGCATTGATCGCGGCAGCTTCAGTCACGTCCTGCAAATCCATATGCGCAAAAAACTGAGTGGCATGAACGCCTGCATCTGTTCTGCCGCAACCCAGTGTTTCGACCGGTTGTCTGAAAAAAACAGACAGGGCCTTATCCAGTTCCTGCTGAACAGTTATCGCGTTTGGCTGTATCTGCCATCCATGATAAGCCGTGCCGTCATAGGCTAATTCTATAAAAAAACGTTGTGTATTCAATTGACTGCAAAAATACTTTTTTCCGCTTTAGATTCAGCCGTTTAATGTCTTTTAATATATTTGTTGAAAATTATTAAATTGATATGATACAAAGGGTTCAATCCGTATGGCTGTTTTTAGCATCACTTACGCTGTTTTTTCTGCTAATCTTACCTATTTTAACCAAACAGAGCAATACAGGTGATTTCTGGTTCCAGGTAGGCGGTTTTTATCAGCGGACAAATCATATAGCGCAGCGGATAGAATCTTATACAGCACTTTTTGGTGGAACTATCCTGGTCGGACTGATTTGCCTGGGGAATATATTCACTTTCAGAAACAGAACCCTGCAAAAACGTATTGTACTGTTAACTATAGTCTTAATTCTTGCTTTAGTTGGATGGATAGCGAGTTATGCCTTTAAAATTCCAGGTGGGATAGATGGTGCAACGTTCAATATCGGCGCTTACCTTCCTATACTTTCAGTTCTTTTTTGTGTGCTGGCACACAGAGGTATCCGTAAAGATGAGCAACTAATCCGCTCGGCTGACAGGCTCAGATAATCGCATTATATTATTATTTGGTTATGTACCAAACAAATACCAAAAAATAAGCGTACCTTTGCGGCTTAATAAATAAAGTTAAAATGATAAACCCATTTAAATTATTGGGGATAAGTGATGACGTTGTTAATGCCGTAAAGGATTTAGGTTTCGAAAATCCAACACCTATTCAGGAGCAAGCTATTCCTGTGCTGTTAGAGGGCAATAATGATTTTGTTGGTTTGGCCCAAACAGGAACAGGAAAAACAGCAGCATTTGGTTTGCCGCTAATTGAACTGATTGACTTCAAATTGAATAAGCCTCAGGCTTTAATTCTATGCCCTACCCGGGAGCTTTGCTTGCAGATTGCCAGCGACATCAAAAATTACTCAAAAAACATCTCTGGTGCCAGCGTTGTTGCCGTTTACGGTGGCGCGAATATTGTGCAGCAGTTGCGTGAAATTAGAAACGGTGTACAAATCGTTGTGGCTACACCGGGCCGTATGTTAGATATTATTGGCCGTAAGGCTATAGATTTCAGTAGTGTGAAATTTGTAGTTTTAGACGAGGCTGATGAGATGCTGAACATGGGTTTCCAGGAAGACATTAATGATATCTTGTCTACTACACCTGACGATAAAAAAACATGGTTGTTTTCAGCTACTATGCCTCCTGAGGTTAGAAGAATAGCTAAAAACTACATGGACAACCCTACTGAGTTGACCATGGGTACCAAAAATACAGGTAACGTAAATATTGAGCATGAGTACTATATGGTACGTGCAAGAGATAAATACGCTGCTTTAAAACGTATTGTAGATTTCAACCCTGAAATTTTCGCAGTAGTTTTCTGTAAAACCAAAATGGATACACAGGATGTTGCTGAGAACCTGATCAAGGATGGCTACAATGCAGATGCTTTGCATGGTGATTTATCACAACAACAACGTGATAAGGTTATGCAGCGTTTCCGTGACCGTAACATGCAGTTATTAATTGCTACAGATGTTGCAGCACGTGGTATTGATGTAAATAACGTAACACACGTTATCAACTATTCATTACCTGATGAGATTGAAAGTTATACGCACAGAAGTGGTCGTACAGGAAGAGCTGGTAAAACTGGTATTTCTATCTGTATCATCAATGCTAAAGAAACTGGAAAAATCCGTCAGATTGAAAGAATCATCGGTAAACAATTTACTAAAGCAGAATTACCTACAGGATTTGATGTTTGTGAAAAACAACTGTTCTCACTGGTTCACAAAGTTCACAATGTAGAAGTAAATGAAGCACAGATTGAGCAGTACATCCCTAGAATTATGGATGAATTTGCTGAATTAAGCAAAGAAGAAGTAATCAAACGTTTTGCATCTTTAGAGTTTAACCGCTTTTTAGAGTATTACAAAAATGCCCCTGATTTAAATGCAGCTGCAAACGATGAGCGTGGTGATCGCGCTGACCGTGGTGCAAGAGGTGCAAGAAACAGTGATTATACCCGTTTATTTATCAACGTAGGTTCGGTAGATGAATTTACAAGAGGTGACTTATTATCTTTTGTATGTAACAACGGTAAAATCAGTGGTAAAAACATTGGTAAAATTGACCTTAAAGGTGTTTATTC
>Ga0194135_10001321_pt1 | contig 14683 bp, 3 predicted proteins | sample LitLau_LLRF_2013_FD_134024 | JGI IMG/M metagenome (GOLD analysis project Ga0194135, IMG submission 134024) | Freshwater sediment microbial communities in response to fracking from North America - Little Laurel Run_MetaG_LLRF_2013 (version 2) | ecosystem: Environmental > Aquatic > Freshwater >...
ACTGGTTTCTTTTCCCAAGCATTTCACAGGAAATATTCAATTACAATGCAAGACCAAAACTAAATTGTGTTTTCTTTTCTTTCAATCATTAAGCTCGATTTAAAAGAAAACAATTATTATAAAAAGAAACCAATAGACTATGGCCGCTTCCTAGAATTTAAGAACGATTGATCAAAATGTCAAGTAATTGTGGAATGTTCTTCCTCCGATTTAAGTGAGCTTGAGGCTCGGCGATTGTTTGATTGTTAGTTTGGGATCAGAGCTAGAATTAATTCGCGTAGTGAAAATGCTACTTGAACGCTTTCGTCTGATTTTCAGTCTTCGCCAAAAAGTTTCTGAGTTGAGTTATTTCACTCCATTTCAATGGAATACAAAGACACAAGCTTTGAGTCTAACTTCTGACTTCAGATTTATCTATTGGCCGTCTGTCCATGTGTACCTGACTTTTTACGGTTTAGGGACATTGTATAGAATAATATGTCATGTTTGGAGTTGGAAATTTATTGTTAATTTTGATAAAATTGGATTTGCTGGAGATATCCTATTCGTCGATCTGGTTACACTTTTTCTCAAACTACTGTTCCTTATATTATTGCGTAGGCTTGAAAACGTGCAACTGCTGAATCACCTTCTTCAGCTGGACAAACAATTCGAAGGTAAAAGTCAATCTTCAATTATCTAGAGCAATATATAATTGAAAAGAAATGTCCCATACAAAACAATTTAACTGTTCTTGAAGAAATATACGCTTCGCCTTATACAACAATCAAGCCATCAAAAAAACCTTTCCGTAAGAAATGGAATCTGGAATCCCTCAAGGAAAACTTGAAGCTAATCAAAAGCAGATACTTTCCAGGATACGAAAATTTTGCTATCCTTATGGAAGTTTGTCTATTTTGTATAAGCGTGGGATCATGTCTTTTTCCTCCACTCATGCCATTCATTGTGGTTTACGAAGAACGAGAGCCTTTGCATCGCTTCATGAATGATTTCCTGGACTTGAAACCAAAACTGGAATTGAAATTCACTCCTATCTTACTGTGGGTGGCGTTTGTAATATTTCATATGGCAAATGCTCTTTGCTTCTTGCTCAGTACTGGAATACTTTACGGACAATTCTTAAACGGATGGCTTGCTTATTTGCTAACGAAATTTTCGCCTTGTAAAGCTCCACGAATTGCGTCAAAAACAGAAGTTGATTCAATAAAAATGAATACAAAGAACGACTACAATTTGGTAATGACTTATAGAAAGAAGCAAGTGATGAGCAAAATTGCAAACGTAATATATGGAGACCCCTTGGTTGGATTTCATCATGCAGGGCTTATGCTCATTTCGTTCCTAACGATATTTGCAATAATCCGATGGTATAATGAAGCCAATCTCATATCGTATGTGACAATTAGCTTTGGATCTGTAGTTTCCCTTATAGTTAAATTTGTGGAGTTCCAAGTGTTTTCGATGTTGAAGCAAAAAGCAGACTTACTTGTTAAAGGATTAAAGGAGAGAAACAGAAGGAATTCTATAATTGGTAAAACCGCAAGATCTTTATGGGTAATTACAATTGATGCTGGAAAGCCTTTCTATACTGTTTCCCGTAACACTGTGATTATCTATATGGAAAGGCTGACAGGATTTCTGATAGACGCGCTTATGACTGTTAAAACGTAACTGGTTAGTTGTGAAAATTAAATGAATTCAAGTCCTATGTAATAAGTCGTGGTTCAAATCCTTCTTAAGCTTTATTGTCGTTAAAGAACATAGTTGATTTAAAACAAAATTTGCAATTTTTTTTCAATTTTTTCTACGCTTATAGATTACCAATACAGGAACTTGAATCAGTGCGTGAAATAAATGAGTAATGAGTAATGACACACTCCTTAATAAGTGGCTATTTGTAGAAGCTATTTAGTAAATGTGTATGAGACAGTTATAACATAATATTACTTATTTTTATAAGTTACGCAACAGTAAATGTAATCAAAAATGTATATATATGAATACATATTCGATTAGGTGTTTGAAAGCAAAACAGTCTGTAAATATTTTAGTTGCTTTATCTTAATGCATTACAGAATAAAAGCTGTTTACAATATTTTGTGAAATATACTTCTTAGATGGCTTACTGTAATGAAATAATGCGGTCTGTCCCTACCTTATTTGCGCAACTTCTCCAACAAAATAAGCTTCTGTGTATTACTACCCATCCCCCATCTTTTCTAATGTGATGTGGTTCACGAGGTTTACGAAACTCATATGATACAATTGCACCAATGCTCAGCTAAAGTCTATCGTTTTCTCTAAGGAGTTTGATGCACTTCACCGCATTTTACAATGACTAAAAAATAAAGCATACCATTCTCAATTACGTGAATTATTTATTTGAACCCAGACTAGAATTTCAAATTTGTAGGTAAGGATCAATTATTGTTATATCTTCCTGAATAATATAATTAACATTTCAATTCTCAAACTAGGTCAATCAACGGTAGTTTCTCCTGTAGGCCAACCAAAAAAATCCATTCAAACTGAAAGAATAGTACTCATTGAAAGGCATGCCATTGTGTCTTGAAATCCATTCAAAACTTGTTGTCTGCATGAACTCAATGAAAGTTTTTTCCAATAATTGGAATGTAGATTTGTGGGTCCATTTAGCACTAACAAGACACGTAATCACGCGATCTCTGTCGCCTAAAACTTATATCGCTGCTGTTCAATATCGTCTTCGCCAGATGTTTCGATAAAAGATGAATCTATGACTTCAAAAAACGAAAGGTATGGATTATTTTAATAATGTCTCATACTTTGAAATTCGTTTAACGTCAATAATTAAAAGCTTCTTAATGTCAACAGTTTAAGTATCAGATTGAAAACATGGCTTCAATTTTTACAAGACGCGCTTTTGTATTGAAGTGTGACTGAAGTTGGAACCTCCTCTTTAATAACTTGTAAGTATTGATATATTATGTCTTAAACACTTTAATTCAGAAGATTAATTCAGGAATTCAAATTTAGAATGTTATTGGTGCATTGATTTTAGAAATCCTTGTGAGACGGTCTCATTTAAATTGGCTCAATTGATCAAGATGTATCGAATGCTGAAGAAGAGAAGGAGAAAACATGAATACAAAGTACCATTTGGATATTTTGGATTGCTGTCCTGAAAGTGCATTCTTGCTCAAAGGTTTTTCTTCCTTCCATCAGTGTTTGGGACTTGCATAAGTTTATTGTAGTTTCGTATCTTTATACTCTAGATTTTAATAAGTAGAGTATAGTTATGTAGAAATTGTGGTTTTACGTGAATTTGTCTTCTGATAGTCTGACCTCTGATGAGCAGAGTAGACTTATAATCAATCTCTTGTACTTGAATTTTATAAGAGTTTCATTCTGAATTTTAAAATTTCAGATGAGTTGTCGTCTAAGCTCAATTTCATTAACTACAGGACGTCCCAAAAGTCGCGCAAATCTTACAATGGCAACTCAACCCTATTTGATAGTGCCTCGTTGGGCGACTTTTGGGACACCCTGCACTTTAAACGATACAACTAAATTTTGCACCCGTACTTAAAAAGTGGTAGTCCGATTAGCACTAAAATTTTGTTTTACAGCAACAATTTTTATGCATAGACAGGAAATTCTCAGTTTTATTCAATTTTTCTTCCGAAAAGTTCGCCTACTAGATGCATAAGCTCGGTATAAGTACTCCGAGAAATCAATAGTAGCCTTTTTAGAAGCCTAACAATCAGTTTAAGGCTACAATGCGCTATTACAAACAAATTCTAATGTGCTTATTTTAATTCTGTGATTAAGACTTTCTGTTCTTTTTAACTACTATAAACGATATACCTAAATTTTGCAACCGTAGTCAAAAAGTCGTAGTCCAATGAGTTCTAAGGTTTTGTTGTACAACAATAGTTTTTGTGCATAGTTTACCGGAAATAGTTTAATTCTAAAACTTATTTAATTAGTAATTCAATTTTTGAAGTCTTTCCTAAAGTACACCTACTAGAGGCAGGGGTCTGGTACGTACTCCGAGAAATCAGTAGTTTGCCTTTTGCCAAATCACTTTGGTTAAGGAAAAGGGCGAATTATCAGAATTCCAGCCTGCAAGACATTTGAACACTTCATTAGAAACCTGAAATTATAGATGCTACAAACAAATCTTAATGCGCTTATTTGAAATCGTGTGATTAAGACTTTCTGCTCCTTGAAAGACATGATCATCACTGACTTGTTGATTTTGAGACTCGAGAACATTTCTTACTTGCACAGAAAAAGAAGCTTTACAGTTGAAATATTTCACAAATGTAACGTTTTTGTAATAGAGAACCGGTTTTTTAAACTCTAGCTTTTAGCTATTTTTAAAACATCTCTTAAATTTGAGAAGATATTTGGAGGCACTCCCTGCTCAACAGTACATTATAACGTTCTTTGTATCGATTTCTTTTGGTATATGGCTAAAAGGAGTGAAATATTGATTCGAGTAGGCATTAGACATGATTTCAGGTACGTGAATAATAATCTATTAATCTCCATTGTTAATTTTGATTCCGCCAAATTTGCAGCTTGTATCTTTTATTTTAAACTGACTCTGTCAAATAAAGTCCCCTGGTGATCAGCGTTCGATCAGGAAGATCTTAGTGTTTTGGTACAAATGATTGGTTTTAGAAGAAGGTTCATTTTCATTATAAGTGAAGAATCCAATCCGCGTTTCTGTTTTTATGGAAGTCACATTTTTAAATCAAGGACATGTATTTAGTTGTTAAATTTCAGGAAACAACACTTTACATTTAAGTTCTATTAAAATGTTAGCGATTTTCTTCCAAAACCCAGTGAGACTTGCCGAAGCGTTGTCCTGTGTTTTTGATCATTTTATATTAACATTTGTGTTTATACCTGTACCTCTGAATGTAAGCCAAGTTAGCAAATGAATGCTGATAATTTTTTACTCATTAATACGATCTAAGCTTCAAGCGTTCCTTGTGTTAAGTTACTAATGATTAACATGTACCTTTTTATTAGTTGTCGCCTTCAGCTCTCAATTTATGGTCGGAATTTTTGGTACAATTATGTAAGAACTAAATTGTTGTGTAAGCAATTTGAAAACAGATGATTCACAGTAGATTTTATACTACATTATAATATAGTGGAAATAAGCAGATCAGCGGGTGAATATAAGCAAAAAGCTCCAGCTTTCAGCTTTTGTTTACGTTTTCCTACTCTTATTTTAGGAATGTGGGCTTTCAAACGATGGTTAAGATTGTCTGGAAAGTTTCACGGAATCGTTTAATGTCTTTAAAATTTAACCCGAGGTCAGGGAAAATCCTGCGTACGTTGTAAACTCAAATTCAACAATGTTTCACCCTCTGCTGGTTGAGGAGAGAAAACGGTTTTTGAGTCATTAACTGAAACAATAATTGGTTTGCCAGAGTACGAAATCAAACACAACTTCATAATATTATTCATTTATTTCTTAACTGAACTTAGACAAGCTTGTTAAAAGTTTCAAATATGTGTTTCAAAGTTGGTGGTGGGTGTGTTGTGTTTACTACCGGTCTGTCTGGTGCGAATGAGGATGTGACGACTGGTGGGTTGTTACGTAGACTTCGACGAAGTCCGCCTTTGTTGCAATTGCAGTGGGGGAAGTCTGGTGGATTGGGTGGATCCAGCGTGTCCGAGAGTTCGTATTTCTCGGGAGCACTTTTGGATCAGCTAGGATCTCGTGAGAGTTTTGAGAGTATGGTTGAGTTTAGGAGTTCGTGTTAGTCTCCCGGAGTTCGTGTTAGTCTCCCGGAGTTCGTGGAAGTCAAAAGTCTCACTTGCCAGTGGTAGCTATTTTCTGTTCTAATTATTCTCCTTGTTTGCTGGTAAAGAAATTGCAGAATTGAAATAAGTCAACATATAGTAATAATTCACACTAGTATTTATCCAGTACTTATCCACAAGTATATATCATATTTTGTCCAGCCACCAGTCAAAGTTATGTTGATCATGTCGACCAGTTAATCATCAAAATGTGTCTCTGGGAACCTTAGCAGGATAACTCATTCAACTGCCAATGCATGACACATTTGGTGAAATGATACCTATTCGATGGTAGAGAGGTCCTTTCCGAGGTCCAATGAATCCACCATGTCCAAATATGGGAATAGACGGCTAAGGTCAGCCACTGACTGGTGAACGTCAAGGGTGATGGACATGGGGATGGAGAGGTGTTCCGAATCCCGCTTCGGCGACTATGGTGATGGCGAGGGCGTCGATAGGTGGTACTGGTTGAGATTGGAGGCGATGGGAGGTCCGGTCCACTAAACATGCATCGGTATTTGTTATTGGTTTTGATTTGAACGCTTCCGTGAAATGAGCGGCTGTTCACGGAACGTATTGTCTTATCAAGAATTTCGGTTCGGGATTCATGGAATTCTTGGAATCAATTAATAACCAACAAACTTTGATTTCAAAGTGTACGTTACGGATGAAAAATGCAGTGACAAGAGATTACACTCCGTATCTAAATGAACGTATTGGTGCGTGTAGCCGTTCTCAGAGAGTAATTAATGTATTTCAGAAACTAAATTTAGTTGCGAATATATAGTAAGGATCAATCTTAATTTGTGAGTTGTATAAGGAATCGAATACATGTAAGCTTGTTCTTTTCTTCATAGAATTGTCACGATAGATTCAGATTCCACGAAATATCCAGCGGCCTTTCTAATTTCCTCAAAAGTTCAAAACATCTTCTCTACCTTAATGTTGTTTTGGTTAATTTGTAAAGCCAACAGAGCCCTGGATATAATTGTGGATTGATGCATCTCAAGTGATTGTATAACATGAGTCCAATGCAACGAAATATTTCTGTTAATTTACTACATAGTAAGGTCAAGTTTGTATTCGGCATTAATTCCACAACAAACAAATTACGAATGCTTCATAAAACGACTTTAGGCTAGCAATCATATGCGAACGAATGTGGGTTTGAAGACTAAGAATCCACGCATTTTGGTTGATTCCAGTAAAATATCTTCTTTCTCGTAGAAAGAGTCCCTCCTCTTTCCAATCTGGGTTCAATTTGGTTTTGATTATCTCGTGGCGAAATAATGACGGATTTTATTTTTCTTACGGTTTGAATGAAGCCTTTCGAGACAAAAGAGCCTTCGGATGTCTTTTGTGCTTTTTCCAACACTTTTTGGATAAAGAATCCTTATTGAGAAACGGAAGAAGCTGACACTCTTTCTGTTGGGAATATTGATATGGAGTGACATAAATTTGTATTGAAAACTTGAAGTATCTTTCACCTTCACGTAGCTAATAGTTGCGCAACATTTCCCGTCCGTAGTGTAATTTTTCAACAGTTTTTTAAAAGTTAACAGTTTTTTACACTCTGCTCATTGAGAAGAGTAAAAAATTATTGAGCCGTTTGATACCCAAATATTTACTTTTCACAAAATTGCACACACACTTTCACGAGCTTTTTAAAAGTTTACCCAGCTGTGGTAGTTCTTTTCTTTTAAAAACATTCTTCTTGTGTGCTTGTAAGAAATAAAAAGAATTATTTTTCCGGAATATAATTATCTTCTTGGAATTGTAGCAAATAAATGGATACACTTTAGTGGTCCTACCATCATTTGTACTCAAAAGCGGATTTGCAAGATTCCGATATGCCAACTCCAGGAGTAGTGACGAGAGGCTGTGAATTGCATAAATCAAAATCGCTTTCTCGCTTTGGATACCTACTTACGCTAACATAACGCTTAAGTTTAGTAAGGATAGTGAAATAGATTCTTTACTGTTGAGATAGAAAGTCCATATCTTTCGCCATTGGCTTTATGTTGTTAATATAAATTTCATCGATACACTTCGAAAGCCAAACTACTGTTCGCCTTTGGAAGCTGCGTTTGCGTATAAGCGGCCAACATTACAAAATATCTATAATTATAATTATATTTAACAAACATAATTATTCAGCAAAAATTACTCGTTTACAATATTTTTTACCTTCGTCGGTTCACAGAAGCCCAATTGTGGCTCATCGAAACATTTTTTCTTGTTGATGTGCCTTTTACGAGCTTGTGTGATTTTCTTAATTAAAGTCAATTGACAAGTTTTGTGGCTGAGTAAGTTGTTGCCGACGCGCATTGTACTTTTTCCTTAAGAATTATGTTCGGGCCTCATGAAATTGTTTGAATAAGTGAATGAAGTCTCACGAACATACTTCGCAGTTTAGATTACTCGTAAGAAATGTGGTTACAGGAGATAACAATCCTCAGCCAAATCAGCTCAAAGTCGTGTTTTTAACTACCTAGGATGCTCTAGAACTTCAATGGTAGTTACGATTAAATTTAGGACATGCATCTCAATTCTTGAATTGTCATTCTTTGCTCGAGCATAAGGAATTGAATACAGGTAAGCTTGTTCTTTTTCTAGATGCAACTCTCACGATGGATTTCACAAAATATCAATCTGCTTTTCTTATTTTCTGAGAAGATAATCCCTTCTATTTTAATGGGATAATATTAATGACCCCACAAAAAAGCGCAAAAGCCCCCAATAAATAGATAAACCAAGCCAAAACTGAACCTTCCCTGCAAAATAGCTTTAATACCAAGAAGTACTAACTTTATTAACTTGAAAGTTGGGTTTTATATTGTATCTTACACAGGGCAATTATGATTTAACAAGTGATTATTAATCTTTATACCCTTAATTATTATTATTTCAATCAACTCTCACTCTGGATTCTCCTTGACGTTCTCTCGTGCTGATCCTTGAGTTTGAAGGACTTCTTTCTCTTTCATGGTTGCTTCCGCGTCCTTTGCAGTTACAATATTTAAGTGAATTTTTTTTAGTAAAATTAAAACGTATTCGTTAAGCTTGGTTAGAAGTTGATTATTATACATTTTTACATTAAACAATCTATCGCTACGATGGACTGGTGACTGGTGTAAGATTGCAAGATCAAATTAGTGTTATAAAGAATGCTTCAACAATGCTTCATAAGCTGTCTGTTAGGCTTGGCTGTTAGGTTAGGCTTAGTTTCTCTTTGTGTACTTAAGTGGTGCTTACACAAGGTTCCTGCATATTCAGTGGTTCTCATTGTTGTTATTATAGCGCTTGAAGGTTATTTTTGCTGTGAATGAAATGTTTGAAGAAATTGTATAAGGTTCTAGCATGATTCGTCCTATGCATCTCGTCCTTTTGTATGATCTAAATATGTACTCGTCTTGTAGGTTACGTAACTCGTCCTGATTTTTTGAAACTCGTCTTAATTATTTAAAACTCGTCCTGCTTTCTGAAAACTCATCTTATTATCTCGTCTCAACCAAAAAACTCATCCTGAAATATTATTGTCACGTTGAGGTGGAGCTTTGCCTGCTTTTCATATGTGCCATGGTACAATTACAAAAAACGCGGGATTGAAATGCTTAGAAAATTACGCTTTATTTTTGTATGAAATTGTGTTTTCGTCAGTTAATACAATGCAACGAGTTTTAAGGGAAAAACTGCACGAGGACGAGTGCAATAGGACGAATCGTCCGTGTACCGTATAACCATTCTTGATACTAAATTATAACCTTGTAAATGTTATATTTAGAGAAATTGTATAACCGATATTGTTTTTATTATTATTATTATGAACAACTCTCATTCTGGATTTTCCTTGGTGTCCCCTTGTGCTGGTCCTTGAGATTGGAGGACTTCTTTCTCTTCCACGGTCGCTTTTGCTTCCTTTTCGTTTACACTACTTTAATCCTCTTGTGAATTGTTTCATAATCCAGCAGAGCCCTGGATATAATTCTGGATTTTTAAATCACGAAGCATTTTATAACATGAGTCCAATACAGTGATTTCTTTCTGTTCATATCCTTCGAATAGAATCCCTTGATACGTTAAGGAGGTGAAGAATGGTAAGATCAAGTTTGTATTAGGCATTAATTTCTCAATGATTATTTTATGAATACTTCATAAGCCGTTTTTAGGCTTGGAATCCAATTCGTAAGAGATGTAGATTTGAATCAAACCTTCGAAAGACTAATAATAATTGGTAAAGCATTTTGATTGATTTCAATAGACTATCAGTTAAATAGAAGAGTCCTACCATTTTTAGCACCCTTGGAAATGACATTTTTACAAAGAGAATGCATTTTATTATTAGTTTCTATCAAAGTAGTCAAAGTTCAAAAGCAATATCTGCAGTACCTTTTAAGTATAGAGTGTGGTCTCATATGCAGGAAAAATAATTTTATTTTTCAACTGCTTTAAAGTTAGCTGTAATTACATACATGGCTAATCTGAGTGTTTCAAACGTCATTTTGTACGTGATCAATTTTTAAGAAAGTGGCAGCTGGTTTAGCGACTTGAATGCATAATTTATATTTTCCTCTGGACACCAAGAAATATGTGTAATATGTTTCTCATTAATTTTATACCTTAAATCTTATGTGTAGATTGCTAAAAATGTAATTCTTCTGGCAGCAATGTAAAACACCAGAACAACTTTCTTTGAAGAGCACAACCGGTTTTATTCACCAACTAGTTTGTAATATAAGTTAAAGAAATCCGCAACTTATATTTTTGGGAGATTAGTCTCAATTTATAGCTCATCAACTGAGACAATCATTATGGCTCGGACGACTTCTTGTTTCAGAGTTCAGTTGATGCTGTTAAGGCCCCCAATACGTGATCTTCCCCGTACTGGTACTGCCATTTGAGTTTGAAATCTGGGTTCATTTTGTTGTCGATTACCTAGTGGAGAAACTATGAATCTATATTTTTTTACGGCTATAATATAGCCGTTCGAGAAAATTGGGCCTTTGAATGATTTTTCTTGGTTTCCCAACACTTTGTTGATTAAGGAACCTTATTGAGATAAGGAAGCTTTCACTCTTTCAACTGGAAATACAAATAATGAGTAATACAAACTTGTACCATATAAAAAGCATGAAGAATCTTCCGCGTATCTAATAGTCGTGCAACATTTACCACAGCGTCTAATTTAACAGTTTTTTCCCTCTGCTGGTTGAGTAGAGTATAATTTTATCTGTGCCGTTCGATAACCTAACTTTTACTCCTTTGTCAAAGATTTCACAAAACGTGTTTTTGAAAGAAACCCTGACTATGACAAGCTTCTCAAACGTTTCTCTCATAAGTGGTGGTTATTTCATCTGAAAATTATTCGCTTTGTTTGCTTGTAAAAACATTGCAGAATTGAAAAAAGTCCAGATCTATATATAATACGTGCGGTACTTGCAAGGATTTCTTGAAAGGTTTTTCACAAATACTCAGACTGTGCATTGGTATGTTTTGTGATCGCGGAACGATCCGTGTGAATGCACGAAATCTTTGGGTCTACCACGAAGTGAGAATAAAAAAATGGCTTTTATCCCCCCAAGCCACAATATCAGGAATACCTCGAAAGTGCCCCGACCACTTGCAGGAGAAAAAAGATTTTGTATTCCTGCAGTAATTTTGGTTTTTCAGGTGTTGAACTTTTTACAATATGCTTCTTGACCAAGTCCGGGACTCACAATAAGAAACTGAAACTATCGTACTACACCTTCTCAAACTCTACTGCCTCATCATACTTTATCCAGCCACAAGAAAAGTTAATGAACTGATTTCCCATCAATATTTGTCGCAAGGTAGAAGTGGAGAAAATAAGTTCATCCGTCACTGCGTGGAACATTGGGTTAGAATGACTTCTATTACTCCGATCCCAAAAAAAGATACTGCTGTAGTGCCATTTGGACACATCACAGATATGCTATTAGCATTTTTGATATAAATCTTGTCTCGGGACATAATTATCTACTTAATTAAATGGACGTATTTGGTGATCGCCCCTTCCTTTGTATTAAAGTGGTGTCGCATTCCGATATGCCGACTTCACGGCTTGTGATGAGACCACCGCAAATTGCTTCGGTCATAGTCACTGTCCCTCACCAGGAACATACTTATAACGCTTAACTTTATTGATACCAATGAAATAGATTCTTCACTGTTGAGATACAAAGTCGACATCTTTCATGTTTTACATGGTTAGTGTAGTGTAGATTTCATAGTGTAGTGTGACATCTGAGACAAAACTCTCCTTTATATCATTCTAGTAATATTTTCTTATTCAACGCTACAGCTTAAAGCTGCAGCTTTGGATTAGCTTATCTTACCCTCGCACTTACCTTATTTGGGTTTGTACTAGATGGTTCAGAATTTTTGGAATAATCTGAGTCTCAGTTGTGTTTTACAGAATAATTTAGAATCAATTATTATTAGAATCAAAATGTTTAAATTTTTCACCCAGAGGTTATGCAAATACACTTCGTAAATTTTAAACTCCAATTTAACAGTTTTTTTTCCCTCTGCTGGTTGAGGAGAGTAAAAGCTTATTGAGCCGTTCGGTACCCAAAGGATTTGTTTTACCAAAGAATTCACTAATTGTAAATGTTTTGTTTGTTCCTGAATGAAACCCAGACAAGCTTTTTAAAAAATTTACCTAACAGTGGTAGCTCTTTTCTCTTAAAGCTTAGACGCCTGATGCGTCTACGTTACACTTGCTTCGAGGTAAAGAGTACATTAAATTGTTAACCAAAATGATATAACCATAATTAAAATCTACATAGCAAGTTTGTTCTTAAAATCTAAAAGGAAGAAGATTAACTTCGTGAATTTTTGGAGTGTAGGTGGTCTTGATTTTGGGAAAGGCAGTTTTTACCAGAACTCTGGTTTTTGAAATTGTACAACAAGATATTTTTTTAATAATAGCTTATAACTATGCTTACCTTTTACTGTTGCTCTCCATCTTCGCCGTTTAAGTATTGATTCAGTGGTGTCCAGTGCTTTTGATAATAAAGATACGGTCACGAAAGAGTCGGGAATAGATCCCATCCGTTCCCATTTCCATTTCCTATTTCTCGCATTCCATTAAATTCGAGTTTGTTTAAGAGTGTTTTAATTATCAAAAAGGACTTTTACCGAGACTGCTGATTGTCAGTTATCGTTTTGAGATAAGAAGTTGAGCCAACCTAACCAACAGTTATAATTTATTTTCTGCAATGAAATTTGTTGATTTTTTTGCTCTTATTCGTGTTAAAGTTGTGAATTCTTTTGCCTAACTAAACGTCTAATTTCGGGAGTTTTATATTAATATTTTACTGAAGAGTTCAATATTTCAATCAGTACAATGATTTACTTAGTTTGGGTTCCTCTTTTTTTCATCACATATGTCTTTTATGTAGTCAATTCCTGCAGTTCATTTATATTAAATAAAGGTTTTGCTATGAAGTTTCCGTTTGATTACGATGAATATCACTTGGACGTCGACTGTTTCTTCAAATAATACTGCAAAAAGCGAAGTATCGATCTGACATGTAAAGCTGATGAAAAGCAAGGTCCTAGATTTAACGGTAGATCAAAAGAAAGTTAAAAAACCAAGCCTTGATTGCATCTCCAGATCTAATTACTGCCGATTTCCCTTTTTTATTTCATCATTACTATCGAAGAAGAAATGCTGGCAATAAAATTAATGATTGATTATCCTTACCAATATCTTTGAAATTGCTGATAGGAGAAATAAACTGTTACAAACTTTTTTCTCTAGATTTCACGAAAATTTATTGTTACAAATTCTCAATCAGGATGCCAAAAGTTATTATAGAATAATCAATTAGAAACTTTGTGTGGTTATAATATTTGTATCTTGATGTTTGTAACACAGGTACTTGATATTTAATATAGTGGCGATGAATAGTGTTAAATGCTTATTTGTAAAACTTTAGCAATTTTTAAATTGATATTTTATCAATAATAATATTAATATTAATGGTTGTTGTGGTAATTGATAACTGTAGATAATTTTATAAGCACTACATTGTATTTTGTGTTGGCTTTTCCTTGGCTATTTTATACATTCTGATTATTGTAATCGTTAATTCTACGTCACTAATGTTCGTTAAATCATGTGTAATTAAGAAAACTAAAGTCAGTACCAGTTGTTCTAAATCATTGATTTTGAGATATTGCTGAGTAATACTGATTTAAATTATTAAACTCCTGAAATAAGATTGCTTGGAATCTTGTAATTATTAAACAAAACTGATGCAATTATTATTGTCCCCGTCCATCATTATTGAATTCATATGCTGTTTCACCGATGAATTATAAACGTTACAAACCTGTAGAAGTTTTTCCAAACTAACTGAAAACTGAACTATTAAGCTGACTGTATGTCAAAAGCTCATTTGGCTCTGGCTCTTAATGTACCAAACGACACAAGCATTATTTATTAATAGCGTCACAATCACAATCAATTCCGTTTTTTCAGTTAACAAGAGCCTTAAGGCTGATCAACCGATTTCTTCAATCCAACAAAATCTACACGTTGACTTGAGAAATTATATCTGTTTATATTTATTTAATAACTACCTTTGCACACCAAAATCGATTTGTACATAAATGCATACTTGTACATCAATACAGAAATTGTCTTTACTATGTACACATTCATCACAAACTTCAAATGCAGCTGTACGTCTTCACATTATTGTATTACCCCATTCAATCCTGATTTGATTTCCACAACTAATGAACTTTACCATTTAACATTGCAATACAAAACAACAACTATCATTAATCAAGGATTTTATGAGAACCTAATTCAAATTAATGTAATCAAGTCTCCTTTTATGTATAC
>Ga0194135_10001322_pt1 | contig 14679 bp, 10 predicted proteins | sample LitLau_LLRF_2013_FD_134024 | JGI IMG/M metagenome (GOLD analysis project Ga0194135, IMG submission 134024) | Freshwater sediment microbial communities in response to fracking from North America - Little Laurel Run_MetaG_LLRF_2013 (version 2) | ecosystem: Environmental > Aquatic > Freshwater >...
TAAGAAAGCTTACGAATAAACTTTTTAACTCAGCAATTCTTGTTTTTAGAATAGTCATGTGGTGCGGAATCGCATGTTTGCTGGTGTTAGTGGTGGTGACGACAGGAGTGAGCATCGCTCGAGAGGAAGACTTGCCCTCTCTTATTGTCAATGTCACCGAAGAGGCTGCTATTGAATATTTGCAAAAAGTGGATGAACAGCAAAGTAGGATCTCTCGGGAAAGTGTTGTCGCCTCCTGGAACTATGAAAGCAATTTGACCGAACACAATCTACAAATACAGGTATAAAAATAGGAAAATCTGACCTCTGGTAGGTGTAACGCTAGTGGTTCCAGAAACATATTTTTTGTACTCTAGCCTCGTGAGTCAACAACTAGCAATCGGTAAAAAAATATGTTTCTGGGATCACTGGGTGCTCGGGAAAACTTTGTCGGGGCTCTGTCGTGACGACAAAATCCGACTTGTCTGTAACTGAGTGTTACTTTGTCAGAATATATCAACTCATATATTATGTGTATGGTGGATATGCATAGATATGAGGAGTATGTATGTATTATTATTTTTGTAATAATTTGATTCTTTACAGCTAGAGACTTCCGCAAAAGGTGCTGCATTCGCAAGAAAAATTTGGGAAGAAACAAAGTCATTTCCCTGGAAAACATACCAAAGCCCAATGTTGCGGAGACAATTTGAGAAGCACTCGTTTTTAGGATCGGCTGCATTATCGCCGGAGAAAAACGAACAGGTAACTTGAAAGTTTGTGTTTTGCTCAGAATATTTAAATTACAATGTTCTGTATTATTTGGTACAATTTAGTAAACAGTAAAAAGATAAATCAAGGCAAGCATTGTGTAAAGTTTTTGAATGGAATGTCGAGATGAGCTCTTATATAAGAAGGCGCTTTATTGTTTGCTGACTTTGGTGTTTGTGAATGAAGTTGTTTTACAACTCTGTCAGTTGGTTTTCATCCGATTTGAAAGGATTAAAATTGACTGCCATCGGATTTAGCTTTCAAGGGGATGGGAAACTGTTTCCTCCTTAAATATATTGACAAGTCCCATCTGAAACAATCCGCTGCTGTGGGGGTTATAATTATATGTCGCTGTATGCTATTGGAATAGGCTGTTTCTGCCTCAGCTGTTAATCTCTGATGTAGAATCGTGTGCATCAGGGGTTCCCAAACTTTTTTGCTCGCGGACCCGTTGAAAGGAGCAAAATGTCATTTTATGTAGTGTACTCGTAAATTTAGTACCTACTCCTTAAACTCCAGATTTTGGGTTAAATTCCCATTAACAAAAATGTTGGGAAAACGAAGGAAAAGGACGTTTTATCAGGCACTTGGGTCGAATTTTCTCTTGGTCCATTGGTGGTTTTTATTGTGAGGGGTTTGTGGGTTCACCCCCGAAGGAATTTTAGAAAATGGGAAGAAAAGATCAAAAAACGCATTTTGAAAGCTGTGCGATCGATTTGTTTCATGGTTCATTGGCAGCTTTGTATGGAAGGTATATAGTGTTGAGGGGATGTTCGGGGTTCACCCCCGAGGAAATTTTGAAAAAATACAAGGAAAATAACGCATTTTGTCATATCTATGGCTTAATTTCTCACTAGTTGGGAAAAACAAGAGGTAATAATTCCCTGTAAATTTATTTTTTCTTTATATGTTTCGTGGAAACTTAATCATACCCATGCATAAAAATTGACCGGCACCGCATTCCACGGACCCACTTTGGGAACCGGGGACCGCTTATGTAGATAAAGATATACTCGTACATATGTAATGCTTTGGCAACTACTAATTTTATTGATACAGACTTGCTATTTTAAAGAAAGTTTAACCTACGACGATAAACTCTATCAGGGAATGTATGACCGGAAGCCTTGAGGAGAGTGTTAATTCGTATGTAGTGTAGTAGCAGGGTCGACCTTGCGAGCCTATATTGTCTAGAGGTAATGCTAAGGAGGTTCCTAATAGCTTTCAACTATTGGGTGTGCTTTTGCTTTTGTTGTGAAGGTTCACAGGACGCTCATCACCAGATATTGTCCTTTAGCGTGAGAGTGATTTCCATTGTCAGAAAATTGCAATCAGTGGGTAATTCCTGTCCACCAGGATCGTTATAACTCCTAACTGACGTTGGGAAGGCCAAGAATTATACACAATGCCTATTTTTCACCCTATCCTGATCGAATAGAGGTAACTTGTTCTGAGTTGCCTCAATCACGACTCAAGCATGTTAACCTAATCGCTAATCATTTGATGTTAAAAGTATGAAAAGTGACAAAAAGTGAAAAAGATGACAAAGATTGTCATCTTTGTTTATCAAATATCAATTTCAAAAAAAGCTATGAACCCAGCATTATTCAGGCCGAAAAAATGTTGTCAGGACCGGTCCAAGCACTGAATTTTAAACGGTTCGAGCTTACATCACTAGTAAAGTGGGAATTCTAAGCCAGTTCAACCTGCACCCGTCGAAAAGCAGGGTAGGCACCAATAGCATATAGTATAATCACGAGTTTGCAGGATAAGATCTGTTTCTCCAAATTACACTAGCATTGTGGTTTTCATCATTTATATTTAGTATATGAGATGAATTCTGAATTAAATTCATGATAATGGGTAAAAAGTCTCCACGCACAATTATTATCGTTTTCATTTTTTTTCTATAGCTGGATAAGACTATAAGTGTCATGCAAGCTATATACTCAAAAGCCAAAGTTTGCGACTACCACAAAAAAGACAAATGTGATTTGAGTCTTGAACCCGGTAAGTAGGTAGATATATACCTTGATTTTTATTTACTTCTGATTAAATCACGTCGGAATTAGCCACTAGTCAACCGAGGCGTGTCAATCATTACAATCAAGGGTTAATTATTATTATTATTATATCATTAATACCTTTCAGAAATCACAAAGACATTGGCCAACAGCAGGGATCCCGAGGAATTAAAACATTTGTGGGTATCCTGGAGGAATGCATCTGGTACTCAGGTCCGAACGTTGTTTGAAACGTATGTGCAACTTTGTAATGAAGCTGCTCTAAAAAATAGTGAGTAATAAACACCATTTCAACTGCATTTCCCTTGAGTGAAAACAATACTACTACTTTTTCCTCTATTTCTAGATTATACCAATGCAGCACTCATGTGGATTCGGGACTACGAAGCGGAGGATTTCCCAGATCAAGTGGAAGCTTTGTGGCAGCAAGTTCAGCCGCTTTATCAGCAACTTCACGCATACATTCGAAGAAAACTTAGACAACAATATGGAGAAACCATCGTTCCCAAAACGGGCCCTATCCCTGCTCATCTTTTTGGTTAGAATTTTTTCTAATAGTCTTATTTTATAGGTACTTTTTTGGAAAGTTCTACTGGTATGTTTTTAGGTTATGTAATTCTAGGAACCAAGGCGAAAAAATTGGGAAATAGTAGGTATACCTTTAGTTTTTTTGTTATATTTATTTATTTATTAGGTAACATGTGGAGTCAAACTTGGGAAAACATCGGGGACTTTTCAAGACCTTTTCCCAACAAACCAGCTCTTAATATCACTCCAGCTCTTACTGAACAGGTACGTTCTGATGAAATCATGCTTCTATTTTGCATTTATATCCCGCTACCGTGAGAACCCCTAATAATATTACTGAATAATTATCTTAAAAATTTTAAATACCTTCCTAACTTGACTGAGGTGCTCCTATTTTTAGGGGTATACACCTGTCAAAATCTTCAAGCTGGCCGAAGAATTCTTTACATCACTGAATCTATCCGCAATGCCTGAAACATTCTGGAATAATAGTATTTTGGAGAAACCAAAAGATAGAGAAATCGTCTGTCATGCTTCAGCTTGGGACTTTTACGATGCGAAGGACTTTAGGTTTGATTACATTTATTTTTCTTATTTTCAAAATAGACGTTGAAATCTACAATAGTTGATATAAGTCGATTTGGCCTAGGCTATAGGATTCCCTTAACCTAGCCAGGAGGCGGTACCCTGGGCTTCGTTTTGGGTCGGCGAAATGAGGACACTAGTGTTTCAAGGCTATTCTTTAATCAACATATTTAAATAATCCCTAAACTTATAGTAAAACTAAATTAAAATAAAATAAACTTACCCTAATAACATATCCATGAGTTAAATTTTGAAGCCGCAGATATTAATTTGAATGTTGCTTGCTAATAACGCTTTCTTAATTAAATTGCATGTAATCTAAAAGGATAAAGGAGTGTACTGAAATTAATCAAGATCACCTGGAGACCGCTCACCATGAGATGGGTCACATTCAATACTACTTGCAATACAAACATTTGCCAGTTTCACTACGGGAAGGGGCTAATCCAGGTACCTTTCATCCTAATTTAGTCAATTTTTAGGGTCAAACAATGCACAGAAATCACTCAGCAGCATTTAGAGACCGCCCATCATGAAATGGGACACGTCCAATATTTCCTTCAATATAAGCATCAGCCAACATCCCTTCGCGATGGTGCAAACCCAGGTAAAGTATCTTGGAACACGAATATTTCTGTGTATTTTAGCATAATACGTATACTCTTTCAGTGGAAATCGCGGCTATATAGAAGCCTTATTTTCTGTGTAATTTTCCAGGTTTCCATGAAGCCGTTGGGGATGTAATGTCCCTCTCTGTCGGAACTCCGACTCATCTTCACAAGTTAAAGTTGCTTCCTGAGATTCCGAATGATTACGAGGCCGACATTAATCAGCTCTTCCAAGTCGCCCTTCATAAAGTAGCTTTCCTTCCCTTCGGCTATCTCATCGATCAATACAGGTGGTCAATATTCAAAGGCGACACCACCCAGGAGACGTACAACTGCGAGTGGTGGAAACTTGTGTACGTGTTTTCTTGTACTATTTTCCTGGGCGCATTCAAACTAACTTGCATTCTTGAGACTTCTTTCTTTTTGACTTCGCGGTACCTTGAACGACTGGAAGATGGGCGACGACATTGCTTTATGACCACACTTAACACTCTCTGACGATGGTTTTCAACCGAAACGGCTTTTAACCTCAAAGTGTGATCCTAGTGCGATGTTGTCGTCTCCTATAAACTAACTTGTGTTTAAAGCTTAATACGGGCGGTTTACGCTAAATGAACGTTCATTTTTGGAAACATAATCATTTTGAAACCAGTCACCACTTCCTACCACATTTCGGAACCCACAAATACTCTTTATTGCGCGTATTGTAGTTATTTGGGATAAAGTGTTTTAACTTAGTATATTGGATGGCTCTTATTTCAGCGAGAAGTACCAAGGAATGGTACCCCCATTGCCAAGAACAGAAAAGGAATTTGATGCTGGTTCTAAATACCATGTGGTTGGCGGAGTTCCTTACATACGATACTTTGTGAGCTTCATTGTGCAATTCCAGTTTCATGAAGCATTATGTACAGTGGCTGGACAGTACGACCCAGCTCAGCCTGATCTGAAGCCCCTGCATAAATGTGACATTCACGGGAGCACAGAAGCCGGAAATCTTTTGGGGTAAGCTATACAAAAATACATAAAATTCTCAATGGTAATCCTGTAAATTAATTGTAATTGCTTTCAGAAAAATGCTGCAATTGGGTGGTTCTGAGCCGTGGCCTGACGCGATGGAAGTGCTGACACAACAAAGGAAAATGAACGCCACTTCTCTTCTCAACTACTTCCGTCCTCTACAAAAGTGGCTTGAAGAGGAAAATAAACGAACCGGGGAGCCCATAGGCTGGGAAAATTCCCAAAAAGGTAGTGTTTGACTTTGGAAAATCCTGACTTCCTTTTTAATCTGGTCTAATTATTATTTTTTTATTTATTTTAGAGTGCGCCTCCAAAACGCAATAAATGATGCTCGGATATTACAGGACAACCTGCCATTATGGCATCCTCCTGACTCTAACATCAAGAAATGAAATTCCGTGCCATCGTGAATAATTATTGTAATTTAACGTATGTAATCCTTATGGAGCTACTCGTATAAGATGCTGTAGGCAATAAAAGTTTGGAAAATCACTAACCTTTTCACTTTTGTGTAACTCTTTGTGAGCTCTCTAACATCCCATGCCTATACTCGAATCATGGTAATTCTCACCCATCACACTTTCATACGTCCTTTGAATCCGTAGAATCCCTTAATCATGACGGCGGGTATTGTTATTGATACAAAGCTTATCGTGGCATGGTGAACCTACCATGCATGCATGCAGGTCATTAGCTCATCTTGTGAAGATAGTAGGTTATTGAAAAGGCAATGAAAGATGACGTGATGACACTCAATAAAGTGTTTGCAGGAGGCGGCTTCGAACTGCTTAGTCACAGGTATGACGCGGCATAAGGTCGTTGTTATGGCACGCACTAGAATTGTGTAATCCCAACATCAGTGAAAGTTCTCTCTGTTCCTCAAGAAGTCCGGTCGATGCGTTGCCTTGCATTCGGATGCCTGACTTTAACTTTCCTCGGGAAACACAAGTCGATCGACCGTTTCCGCTACCTTTATCAGTTCGTGAGTCTGAAGGTCCTTCAGCTTCGGATATTGACTTGAATTTTGTAGGTGTTTACTAGAGCTCTTGTCCGTGGTGAAATCCGCTTAATAGTTTCATGATTATGTATATTTTCTTGATTGCAATACTTTTACTTACGAAAGTAAACATCATTGTATGACTTAATTAAGGAACGCAATGACCGTGAGGAGATAATCGCGATCACTTCTGTTTTTCTGATGTCATGGGCGAAGACGCTATCCTAGTTTCACCAATATGCTATTGGTATTACCTCATCGGAGGGGTTTTATTAAATGCATGTTATAATGATAATGCTCTTTGTACTTATATGGGTAAGTAGTCATTTCCTCATTATAATAATGCTTTTTCAAAATGATATGGTGATATGTACTTGAGTTTTCATTATAGGTGCTTTTGGTAGGTTTTGAAAACAAAAGTATTACGGTGTCTATCCAGTTCTGCGAAATCCTTGGGTAGACATGAAAGTCATAAAAGAATAATAAATCACATTGCACTTATAACTAAGATGAAAGTGTGAATGAATTGAAAGGTATAAATGCCCTCTCCTCTGGTCTTCACTCTAGTTCAGGAATCAGCAAATCGACCATATGATTGGGCCTCACACCTCACAATGATAGACGTTAGGCAGCTTGACGGCTTTGGTGACTACATTACCCACCTTTCTTTCTCACATAAGTCACATCCCACGTTGTCACTAAATTTGATTTCGTCGCTCAAAGCTCCTTTTCCAAAAAGGTGGCTCTCTCTGTTTTTGATATTCGCATTCTTTAACGTTAAGTGTTAACGTTTTATACAGCATTTTAATTTTTTTAAATGCGAAGATTTCGGAGACTAGGAGTACTTCTAGGTAGTGCCCACTTGTTGATAAACGTGCGATCTTTTTTCACTAACCTGTGTTTACGAGTATTAGGTATACAGGTACCCTGTTCGCAGTTAGGAACGAACCAAAACCGGTTCTGAGGTACCCTTCCATAAGGACCCGTTTGTCTACATAATATCTTAATGCGAATTACGGTCATTTTAAAATAAGTTTTTTCCAAAAAGACAAAAGAACTTCAGAGAACAATGGTTCGTTCCTAGCTGCGAACAGGGTATATAGATACTCCTTCGGTTTCGGTTTAATTATAGGTACTTTGAGAAGGCAACAATCTCTCCTGTGCAAATAAAATTTGTGACGTAGTTTACTATGTATTTGCCTTTAATCCTCAATACGATAATATTAAGGTCTCATACAGCCAACGTAGAAACTGACTCACCCTTCAAGACATCTATCTTGATAATGGATTCTACATTGCATGTACAAAATTGGACTGGTAAATTTTTATTCGGCTTTATAGCATCGTCTGATGGTTAAGATAGGTCGTTGATTCCTCTAATAATACGGAAGAAGATATTGATGAATAGAGATAGAGGAGCAAGAGTAGGGAGAAGTAGGTAGGTGCCACTGGACCAGCCATGGCGCAACGCCGGCAATGGATTCAGTGCTAGTTCCCCGAACCTACAGAAGACATCTACTGTAAGTTTGTTGACGTTTTTCAAGATTCTTTGCAAATTCCTTTTTTGTTATTCTAAAAGTGTTTGCCGGCTTTTTCTCGGAGGGATCTTTGTTTTCGACTGATTGTCATTTTAGGGGGCTAGATGCCTGCATCGTCGTCGGTGGTGGTTGAAGAGGCGGTTGCCAATGGAGGAGCCGGGATGAATGCTGCTTTCCTGTTGATCGTCGCCGCACTTTACCTTCAGATGTATTCTAGCCAATGGTTTCAGAACATTCACGCTGCGGCAAGTACTTTATTAAGACCATCGTCACCTACCGTTGAAATGGACTTAGAAGAAGATCTTTTGAATGGAAACTGGTCATTTTACAGCTGAAGACGAACAATACCACATAGTTTCCAATATGTATGTTCCTCACGTTTTCACTGGTAAAAGACAGTGGCATTTCCCCCTCATATTTCAATACCTAGTCATTTTTTATATAAGTTCTTTATTTACATATCAGTCAATACTGGCTAAATAAAATATTATACAATTAATAAATAATAATTCCTATCTTATTTTAAAGTTTTAGTGGTTGTAGAAAAAAGCTAAAATGGTGGGCAAGAGAATGGTGAGGACCGTGAAGGACACTGCACTTGCACTGCTGGAGTTGAACTCATCAAGCCATACCACGAGGTCGGCCTTCTTCTCGTCGAGCCATGCCTTATTGCTTTTGACAATGTCCACTGCCTTGGCTGCGCTGGTCTGAGCCGCAATCACATTTTTGTTTGTTGATGCTGCGATTCGATCACGAAGTTTTTCCATCTGCAGGGATAAATTAGGTCAGTGTTGTAAAAATATCATTCAAAATGGAAACTATGGTTGGTGCTTTTGGCCGAGACGCGAGGTTAGCTGATATTGATAGGTACTTTTCATAATTTTATTTACCTATAATGTAGGTACCTACCTTTGAGCTATAAAAGCATTAAGTACTACGAGTAGAATACGAAAAAGATGTTGATATGCCAGTTAAATCATATTACTTGGTGCTTTATCTATCGGTTGATAAGTAAGAATAGTGTTTACATGCACTTACCGTGGCTACATCTTCTGCGGTTCCTAATTTATTGGCCAATCCAGTAATAAGGCCTCCAAGAGGATCCATTCCTCCATATCTGTTATAAAAAAAACATCAGTTCGTGATTATTAATTACTATAATCATCTCTGATCAATAGAATTTGTCAGTAAATGATAATCATTCAGGCCAAGAAAATATAGGAGAACGGAAAACACTAAAGTTATAGGCATATCATCTGGCTTACGTGTTAGCAATTTCCTCCAATTTGTCTTGCAAAAACTTCAAAGAAACGGCGACGTTTGATGGATAACCGTTGTAAACAGAAGAGAATGTAGACGTGAGATCCTGCTTTCGGATTCCACTTGCGGGATCAAGTGTTTTTTCCAAATATCTACGTTAGAAAAAAGTATAAGTACCTATCTAAAAGCATTTAATTACGATTTGTTGGCAATTGAATTAAGGGAATCCCAAAAATCGTTTTTCTTTCAGACGAGCCAATTGCCTTTCCTTACTTTATAGTTACTTATCAGGGAAACAACATATTTTTTTGGGACGGTACTTACTGTTTGGCTATTGCTTCATCTTTAGCACAACCCAAAGCTGACAGAAGAATAGTCTGTTCTGCATTGTCGGTAGTTTGTTTGTACCTGTCCCACACTTGATTCCAGAATTCTTGATTTCCTTCGCGGACGTTGGTACAAATTACGGTACTCAAAACATCGGGATGAACACTGAAAAACGATATGATTGTAAGAGAGAAAGAACTTATATATATCTATAGGTTCACTCACCCTGTAGTTTTGTTTCTACTCTGATTTCCTACCTTTCTAATTCAGTGTATTTAGCTTTGGCTTCTGATACACATTCAGGAAGACCCAATTTGCAGGACCAGGAGACAATCAAGCTTCTTAACAATTTCTCAGTGTGGAGATCCTCCCCGGTCACATCAAGTCCAAGGGCTTCAAATCTTCCCTTTAACAACCTCAAGACGAATTCCTAAAACCAAAGACTCTTTAGATGGAGTGAGGAAAGGGAATCGCATGGTCTTCTACACCAACCCATTGCAATAACACTTCTTTTCAAATGACCTTCCTCAACATACCGTGATTTTAGGCTCGGTAGTAGCATCTTGAGATAGCTTTCCATACAAAAAGTTGAATCCATTGATAGCAGACCTCCAGGGGACAAGTTCTTCCTCCATGGCAAGGTATTGAGTTATGTTTAATGCAATTCTGTAGTCTGTGTAGTTGCCTGATGACTGGGCTAATGAAAGTGCGTCGTCGACGATTTGAGCTCTATTGATTTCGTGGATAGTTTTATGACTTGTCCAAAGGACGTCGGTAAGAGCTTCCCATCCTGCTTCATCGTAGTTGACTCGGTAGTAACCTAAAATAAAAAGACTACTTTATCCCAAGATATTTGTATAAGTTTCGATGGGAAATTCACCATTTGGATATAACATGTCAGACGTATAGTAATAGTAGGATTGGAACACTGACCAGTTTGTTGAACGTTGAAAATCACCCATGCATCGTCACCGTGGTCAATTTTAATTTCTTTGTCACTGGCCTTGAAGTAATTCTTTGGTTTCGTATTTTCGAAATCGCTGTTTTTGGCTGTTGTGTATGAGATCGGAACTGTCCATTTATTTGTTCCTACATCTCCCGAGAATAAGAATCGTTCCTAGAAGTGAAAACGTCTATTAACAGGAACCTATATCCATCCCACATCCATAAATAAAATGAGAATTTTCATTATGCCCATTCCTTTTGAATTAATATCTTACCCTCCTACCTGAGTGATTGTGGAAACACCAGCATTCCTATTTATCAAGAGAACGGGGTAACCGGCTTGAAGATGCCAGTTTTTGAAATCTTCTGTAGGCTTAATGACATTTGTATCCGCCACTGCTTCAAATTCAGTCAATAACTTCTCTGGCGTTCCAACGTCTTCAGTGCTATAGAAATAAGGTGTTAGTCAAACTATTCGATTTTTACACAATGTAATGCGAGACAAGGGTGAAAGTAAATCATTAGGAATAACTTACTATTTAGTAAGATAACTGTTAAGAGCCTTATAAAAGTTTTCTTTTCCAAGAGTGTGCATCCACATACGAAGGACGGAGCCCCCTGCAATTAAATGGTAATGAAATATTAATATCGAATTGCCCTATTTTGGTGGTTAATCTCACCGAAGCAATATGCAAATCCTCAAACGTAAAATATAAAGGGAATTGTGTTCCACACATTGCGGTCCAGAGGAAACACAGTCTTCTTTCGGTGGAGTACCTACCTTTGGAGTAGGCTACATTATCAAAATTGGCATCAATGTCACCAGGACGGTACACTTCTGACGTAAGAGATCTAGAGTTGGGCTGGGCGTCGGTTTGGAAAGCTCCTGCTTGCAGTTCTTCCTGAACCATCTGGGGGATCATTTTCCAAGTACTCGTGTTTACGTTTTCTTCACGGATCTGCAAGAAATCAGGCCAAGTTCAAGTCCTTCTCCCCTTTCTCCGTGAGAGACAATATTCCCAGTAAAGGCCAAGTAACTCTTGGATTCGTCGTGAACGGTAAATATAAAACTGTCATTTTAATTTGTTCTGCTCGTGACTTAGCGGAACAAAAAGATTCATCTAATTTTTCAGGATAAATTAGCTCACGAACTCAGTGTCTGATGCTTAAGTCCCATTTTCTTCATTTATTGGTCTCCTTTTTCCAATAGCTTCCACAATTATGTTGATAGACAATAATTGTTGTAACGTACCTCATCAGTGGCATGGTATTCGAAAAAGGTAGCGAATCCTTCATTTAGCCAAATATCGGACCACCAGTGAAGTGTAACAAGATCGCCAAACCATTGATGGCCAAGCTCATGGACAGTTGTTGTAACGACGCTCTGTCTTTGACTTGTTGGGTTACGCGACTCATTGTAAAAGATCAACCTTTCCCTAAAAATTCAGACAAATAATAAACCTCTGGCTAGTTTGTGAGTAAAAGGTATGGTCACAAGCGAGAGATTAGACACCTGTAACCAGCTGGACATTTTCTCCTATGTGATTAGCCTTTGGCTAGTTTGGGGGTGCTTCTTTCGTCGAAATATATAAATAAAGAAATTGTGTAATTTGATACTTCAAGATTTTTGTTGACTTTGCATTACATTTACATATTGCCTATGGACAACAGGATAGTTATAGTCCATTCGCACTTAGGAACTGACCTAACTCTAACATTCTTTTGTCTTTTTGGAGACAACTTTATTTTAAGATGACCGGAATTCCCATAAAGATGTGTAGACAAACGGCCCCTTATGGAAAGGTACCTCAGAACCGGTTCTGGTTCGTTCTTAACTACGAATGGAGTATTGCCAACAAGAGCTTTACCTGTATGTAACAAGACCCCAATTTTCCATGGCTCCGGCGGAAAAATCAGGAATTCCGATTTGGTCAAGTTTCCGGTAACCAAAAGGAATGCCAGTTAGCGAGTGAATTACATCCAGAGCAGCGGGTCCCGAAATTTGACTTATCTCTGCGTCTCCATTCAAAATGTACCTGTAAAAATGAAACCATTGGTTTTGGATCTTATAGGTGCTACTACTGAGCTTGAGATGAAAGTAGGTACGTACCTGCTTTGTCCCCAAGTGCGGAATGGCTTATTGCTTGCACCTTCAAACATTTCCGGATCAGTTCCGTTGAAATCGGATACGATGAATGCAATCAAATATGAGGAAATTTTTTTGGGTGTTGTTTCAAACTCAAAAACAGTTTGGCCCTGACCACTGAAAAAGTTAAATTATTATTTTTAAATTATATTTTTTGGGATTCTGTCTGATGTATGGATTCTCTTCTCCTTCTACCGATTTTAACTATTGTCCGGAAGGATTGTGCTGTAAGCTTGATTGCCATTCGTTGTTCTCCCACAAGATTGGACTAAGTCCGCCGAGGTCAAAATATAGCATTAATAACTTTACCAAAATATTGTTCTTACTTGGGAGTGGTGGTTTTTATCGGGGTGTTCGATAAAGCAGAGAAACCTTGCTGTGTGAGAGATTCCGCCACTTCGATTCTAATGTCGTAATGAGCTTTGTACTGGAATAAAAAAAAATGTATAAAATTAATCACCATATCTATATGAGAAGGCAAGTGGGTTGCGCAACATCCAATAATTGTTTTTTGTATCTATCTATGTACTTTTAAACTCACCTCTGGTTCATCAAAGCAGGGGAAAGCTCGTCGGGCATCATAGGACTCAAACTGTGTTGTTATTAACCATCTGTAAAGGAAAAAACATCTTTAAACACTAATTTTTGACTCGTAAAAATTAATTAAACAGCCTTGCGGCCATTATATGGGCTATGAGGCCCCGATGCCTCCGCCTTTAGTGCATAAATCCAAAAACTGTAAAAAAGTTGTCTTATTTACTCAATATACCCTTTGGACCTACCTGAACCTGAATCAGATACAAAGATACAAAATCATTTTGCGAAGGGTAGGGTTCGTGTCAAGTTTGGTGAAAATCGGTAGGGGAATAAGGGAGTTGTGCACTATAAAATTACACCAGTCGGCGGATCCCCTGCACTCCTGCAAAAGGATCCATGGATCTATAAAGCCGAAAACACATTTTTCTCTTACTGGTATTGATTGTAGAGGATTAAAAATATTAGCTTACTTGGTCTCATTTTGCTCATTAACATAGTAGCTCCTGTAAAACCCATGCATGTCATCACCGTGCATCCCGGTGTATTCGAGAGTAATTTCATATTCTCCCTTAGTAATTGGTTCGTCCGGAGTTATTTTCAATGTCAATTTGTTTGTGGTCTCATTGTAGTTACTATAGTCCAGATTTTTGACATTTGTATCATCTAAAAATAATTTCCCAAACACATTTTTTCAGAAACACAGTGTTTTCTAAACCAACTGTAGGTATGTACTAACTTTTCATTACAATTCTATTTTTACTAGCTAAGCCCTCAAGGACTTTAATTATTAATACTTTTTGGTAACAGTTAGGTTTGATTAAATATTCTTGATTCTCGATTCTCGGCCGGACCTTAGATGTATCTACATTATTCAGTTTACCAGCGAAATGCTGTTATTTATTACATACTGGGTCTTTTTGTAAGGTAGCCCAATTTCGCTGGTGAACATGTACGCATTCTTTATAAAGCTTGTAGGCTCTTTCTTCCAAGGTCCGGGTCGAGTAAAGTAAAGTGGTTTGTTTCATACCTGAGCTAAAAACTATATACTCGTAAGTAGGTACCCACCTTTTTTGACTATGGTGGCTTTAGTGATCACGGAGTTAGCATTATGCAGCACGACCGCAGGAACATCATCAGAAACGGTCACGGTGATTTTGACGATTCCATCAAACTTAAATGTGTCTACCTTGGCGGGGTCGAATTTTTCGATGTAAGTTTTCAGAGTGAGATCGTAGTGAGTGGGCTTTACTTGTTTGGGTAGCAACCAGGTTGCCTCGTCTTCTGCTGTGTCGAGTGGACTGATGGCGGCATTACTGCTCAGCAAAGGCTTAAGGGCCCTCGATGTACCGACGACTAGTAAGAACACTAGAACTTTGTACTTCATTTTTTCTAAAATCGAAAACAATAAGTACTA
>Ga0194135_10001323_pt1 | contig 14678 bp, 15 predicted proteins | sample LitLau_LLRF_2013_FD_134024 | JGI IMG/M metagenome (GOLD analysis project Ga0194135, IMG submission 134024) | Freshwater sediment microbial communities in response to fracking from North America - Little Laurel Run_MetaG_LLRF_2013 (version 2) | ecosystem: Environmental > Aquatic > Freshwater >...
AAAACGATGAAAGGAGTTCCCGAACCTAAAGATTGAAATTACCTCTCGGTTACATGCAAAATGCAAGAGTTGGAAATTAACGAGTTTCCCCTTCTTTGAACTAAAAATAAAATTAACGTCTATGAATGAAATATAGGAACTAATTACAGGCAGAGAGGAGGGAATGGATGTCAAAGTATCTCTTTCAATTTCCAAATTACGTTTTTTTGGTAAACAAATAAGAGAAAACTGCCAATTAGTCTACCACCTACCTCAAATTTAGAAGTTTATGAGGGGTAAAATTAAAAGTAATTAAAAACAAGGCTTGGGTTTTAATAATCCCATCTCATACAATCTTCAGTTCGAATTGGTAAAGAAGTGAGAATTCAAGCATCGAGACTGGGAAAGGTGAATAACTGGTTAACGTAACTCCGCATCCATATCGCCCATCTTCCCATCCAATGCATCTCCTCGACCATATAGAGAAGAATCAAGGAGTGTTTTTCTGGGGATTATTCTATTCCCTGCCTATGCAAGGTTGTTTTTCATCGAAAGTGTGAGTGCGAGGGTGATGGGGATGATGATGGGTTTTGGGTCTTTTGAGTCTCCTGAGTGATATATGATCACCAGTTTCAAACAATACGAAAAAAAACCATTTACATTTTTATACATCCTATTTTAAAAAAAAACCCTTTTCCAGATTGCCTTGTTCTTACAGTTTTAGACTTTATACGCCTGCCTGGGTCTGGACAGAGACATTGTTCCAAGTTTTATGGACACTTTACACGTTACGAGCGGAAGGGAGGGAGAAGCTCATCTTCAGATGCTCGAGATGAGCACGATGAGAGGTCCGTTCTCCACTCCAAAAATTTGGTTCTTTTTCCTTCAAAAATGATTCGGGAATATAATATTAAGTCTCCATTTCTTCATAACTTTCTCCACTTCAATCCTGATTCATTCAAACTTCTTATTCCTATATACCACTAAGATATCCAATGTGTTAAATTGTTAGCAGATCCCACGTTCACCACGCAGAGACGCCGTTATTCGTGCTTTTCAAAAAGGAATATGAAATGTGCGGAATTAGTCAGACTTGCAAATTAGCCTTATGCATGTTTAATGGAAGTGCTATTCCTATTACACTTACACTCCTCACTCGCTTCGGCTTCACTTTGTGTCAAAGGAACCTTACTACCGAGGTTCCCCTTCCCCAGCATGTCTTTTCAATGAGTCAATTCCTATTCTGGCTTGGCAAATATTTGGAAAGTGTTAAACAGAAACCTATTTGACTTTTTTCGTTTGGTACAGACGCTTCATTTCTTTGTTCGAAGGAACTGTAGAATCTAAAAGTAAAATCCAAAGTACAAAAGACGTTTTTCATGATTCTCGATGACAGGTTACGCACTTTCAGGAGATCTTCTCTCGAGTACATTCAACTTGCAGGTGCGGGAGGATCAGGGAACACGCCATCCACGCACATTTCCTCACTCCACACTCTAACCACGCTACTCTGTTCTGTTTTATTCTTCTGGTAGGGGAAGCGCAGCTTTTCCAGAATTAAAACTTTTTGAAAGATGCGAAAGAATTTTTGACGTTGGGGGGAAAGTGTATAAGCATGTGGGGAAAATGTTTGCGGAAAGCATATACCGGACCGGACCGGAATCGCTTAAACTTTTTAAGGAGAGGTGTTGGTAATTTGATGCAGGAAGAGAGAGAGGGGTGAGCGTTCTTTTGAATGATATGCCAGGATGTTATTATCTCCGAACCCTTTTAAGACTCCGGGAATAATGCACTGGCTCATTAAGACTTGGGCCCATGGAGATGGAGAAGATGCGGGGAATATGAGGAAACTCCGAGATTCCTTGGTTATATGAGTCCCCAGTCCCTTATTCTGACTTATTACTTGATTATTATTCGGGATGGAGCCAGGCTAACTGACAGAGGTAGACGGAGATCCCATCCCTCATCGTCCTCCACCACTTCCACCACCAGGGAGACATCATCCAGAAATATTCAACGCTCTCGCACCTCGTCTTAACCTATCCGCCTGCCTCCCTGAATACCCGCCTCTTTTATTTATGGACTTTCACATTTAATAAGCGAGTTGGTGTGGAAGATGATGACTAAGACCCTTTGATTAAGTTTCACAAAAACTACTTTCCAACCACTCTGTTATTACCAATTATCCCCGAATTCCATTTTCCTCCTATGCAGAGGAAAGGTCAACCTTTTTAAAATTCTTCCTTCAAAAGACGCTCCCCTCAACCGAGATCTTAGAGAGCATCTTTGATTTTTTTTTCGATACCCGGCAATTTGACGAGTCAAACGTTTAACATTTTGATAATAAGAAAGTGCAGCACTTAAGGTAATAATTGGGTAGGAAAAGTGCACTTACGGTGCACAGAGGTGTACCTTAAATTTTAATTGTAAGCCCAGCAATCGTTTTTACACATTTCCCGCCACACACCCTTGAGTTCTGAGTTCTGGGAAACTCCTGACACCACCGGCTGCAGGAGGATGAGGAGGAGTGTCACTACAATTAACACTTTCGCGTTTTAGCAGGAGGATACAAATTAGTAAAATGGCAAAACTCATTAAACATTTCCCTATTCGGACTTTCTCTTTACTCATCTTCATTTCGCGAGTGGGGAAGGTTGTGCAGTATTCAAATTATGAGAATGGCAAACTAACGAATGAGGGTTCTGAAGTTGGCGAAATGCCAGAGGGTATGACTCTTGTAGACTCAAGAAGCCGGTACTCCCTAACAGTAAACGTCAATGACAGATGGATTGCTAAATTAACTCTGATTTTCCGTCCTAGAGGATTAAAAGATTGAAATAACGTGACTTTCCCACATCCTTTCTGAAGAGTCGAATCTTGGAAATGAAGAGACAAAGGAACTCACTTGAATGAAGACGCATCGTGCCTTCTGTCTTCCTTTGTAGTTTGGATTTCCCTTGAAAAGGTACATTACAGACCTTGGGAAAATTAACTCTTTCTTCAATCAAGTTTTCGATATTCCAAGTCGGTTAGAGTGGAAGGCAAAGATAATCGACAACATGATTGCCAATCCACCAATAGTATCTCGACTCTTTCTGTTTTACCTTTACCCCACCAATGGAGTTTTTCTCGCTTTTTCCCACCGGTAGGCCACACACTTTCTGAAAATTATGACCGCAGAAGTGAGGATCATTATAGCTTCGATTCCGACGATAAACTTGACAAGCCCGAGACGACGGTCGCGGTGTGGCTGCCTGTCTTTTCTGATTTATGTGTAACGGATGACGAAAATTTCACCTGATGGAACGGAAATCAATGCAACTCTCTGATCTGATCCTTTTATTTCACCTCTCTTGTATGCTCTGAAAGGACGTAAATGTTTTCCCATTATTATCCTTCATCATCACATTCTCACTCAATCAAATCCAGCGGATTTTCCTTCATCCTTTTAGAAACCAAAATTGTTCTGGAGGCTCCACACTTTCCCATTGTTATAAAGGTCCTATTCCCCTGGAGACTCCTTTCAGCCCGCACATTTTACCTCATTATCCTTACTAGTGACCTTTCGCTCTCTCCTCAGCTCCACCGATTCGAATCTGGGAAGATGCCAACAAAACCACGAAAACTATGCTACGCTTTTACTATAGTGTAGTATCTCCTACGGTCAGCAAAGCAGCGAAGAGATCCGAAAAAAAAAAACGCTGGAGAGAATAATAACCAATTGTTGTCTATGGAGGAGGAGACCCTATTATGCTCTAATGAAGGGGTTGACTCTTGTAAAGCACAGAACCATCCTTTCAAATAATATGGAAAATCAACATTGGACTTTGGATGGATATGCGGATGGAAATTGGGATTAGGAAATGTGTGTTACGTGATAGCATGAAGATTTTCCAAAGTCCGGCATTTCATGAAATCAATGGTGGACTTTATATAGCGCTTGTTATTTAGCATATACCAAACAGCACAATATCTTGGAAGCAGCTCATCTTCATCTCGGGATGAAGATGAACAAGTCGTGACCGTTTGGAGGTCATGACACTACACGGAGATACCACAACAACATCTACGCATCCACACGCATAAACTTCCTTTCTGAAAGTATTCCAACATTCGGGGAATCTTGTCCTCTTCCTCTTCCCCATATATGAAATTGTAGAAAAAAAAACTTGATTTCTTCCTATCGCGTCAAATGGTTTGGAACAGTTTAAGTCAGGAAGACGCTTTAAAAAACTTGGCATTTTTAGCTGGCCCTCCAATCCAACTTGACTCTTTAAGAATAGTTGGGTAATTCCCCTCATTTCCCAAACGGTTCTTCCTCGTAATTTCTTAAGTACATCATCCATCCACATCATCCACTTAAGAGGACAGAAAGCACACAGACGGAACAAGACGGAAGGGAAAACGGAGAGGCTTAACACTTGAGAAAAACTTTTCTCTACTCCCCTTTTCTCCGCTTTCTCAAATAGAAGGGAAAGATTGAAGTGGAAGTGGAGGAGGAAGTTAAAAGGTAAACGATACAAAAAGCATCTCTGCATCTTTGGACTTTTGTTTGCACAACCAAGTGCAGGAGCCTTCCTACCTTTTGGATGATTCGAGTGCATGATCTTTGGGACCTACAAGTGGATGATAGAGGGAAAATAATAACAATAATAAGAAATGAGAAAATAGTGTAAGACGAAGGGTTTCGTAGTCCTTTGCTTCCAAGTCAGTTGTAGCCTCACACAGTCCAGGCCTGGAAGGTGGAGAAGCGGCCTTAATAACATACGAGAGACAAACATTATGTCAACAAAATATGTTCACTATAAACCATTTCTTCCACATCCCTGGCACAATGAAAGGATGAATCGTCATAATAATAAAAGGTTACAGGAAGGGAATGATAGCTATTACGGACAGAAAGGGAAAAGCCAGGAGCGACTACTTCCAGCCTCCTTTTCAACCCACCTTCCTTTCTGCTCATCCACTGATTTTTGAGGAAGCTAACCCACAAAAAGAAGAAGATGATGATGATCATCAAAGTCATCCTCCTCGGCTCATCATTTTCTCCCTATATTTGTGGATCTTGGGCTTTTTGTGGTGGTGGGTCGGGTGTAGAAGGAGCAAAAAGAATGGGACATAAAAGTATCATAAACAAAGAAAACACGGGGAAAAACACCGGTGGCATTTTAGGACCCACCAACAATCTGCCACAGAGCAAAAGACCACTTAAGCTCAAGTATATTGCTAAAAAATGTCTTCCCTCGTTAATGGGAGCGGACGAGAGATTGGAAGAATAAAAGGAAATTGTTAGTAGTATACCTAGTTTTTTCCTGAGATTTATTAATAGTTGCGAAACAGTTAGACCGTGTCCCGTCCAATAAAATCGTTGGCGACGTGCCCTGGATCCGCTCTCGCTGAGCGTCTCAAAGAAATTCATTGAGCGGTTGGCAGAAAATGACGCCAGCACTGACTAAACCCTAGTCCACTCATTTACAATCATGTTTGACTGAATGCTTGGGGTTTTTTGACGATCGTGTCGCATTCCGGGAGGGGAAACTAATCAGTGTCATCAGATTTTGAATGATGAGCACGTGGGTTTCGTGCAAAATATGGAAAAAGCTTGTCTCCATTGGGTCTTCTAGCTGTGTGTCCCTGTCACATTATAATACAAGAGAGATCTTTCCAAACTCGCCTTTACATTACGCTCAACTTACGAACGTCTTCAAAATCTTGTTTTTTTTATCATGCCTGGGATCCTAAATCTTCAAGTGGAAATCCGTTGGGAATGGAGTTGAGTGTTTCAAAGATCTTCCTAGGCCTCTCCCTCTCCTCCGCATGTTCATGTTTTGGAAATGCCTTTGATGAATATTTTATGAGCCTGTCCTGCTCATCAACAAGATTCGGAGAGATGCCCAAGCCCAAGCCCAAAATAGAAACAATGGACTGAAGAGTGTGAGCTGTCAGAATTAATGTCACCTCTCAAACGGTTTACCTATAAAGAAAAGCTTAAGAGTGCGGGCAGCGTCTCCAGCAGCAGCGGGAGGGGAAGTGGAGACAGGAACGTACTACACGCAAAGCTGCTTAATTGTACTTAATTGCTGAGAGAGGTGACATGGGGTGGATTCAAGGGGCGTAGATTCGGAGGATTTGTTAATAGAACTTTCAACAGCCCAACAGGTAAAGGAGTGATGATTCTTCCCCCGTACCTGCAGTGACGATTGGGATGAGATGAATCAGGGTAATATATTATTAGAGCAAAAGTGATCCCATAGAGTACCTAAGTGCTTTAGATGATGAGCAAGATAAAGTCCTTTAATGAGAAGGTGGTCTATGTCAACTTTCCCACTTATGCACCTCTAAAAAAGGTCCTCCCCAACACTCGACTCTACTCCTTTTTCACTTGGCTTGATGTACGGCCAAGGACATCACTAAAGTTGACGACACTCTCTATTTTCAACCCCTTTAATTCCTTCCCTGACAATTCGAAAAAGACAATGCACTCCTCCAAAGAAACTTGAAACTATTAAATCTTAACATGAAAAGAAGTTGAGAATGTGGGGAAGAGGGAATGCCTTTGGTCCAGAAAGTCGTTTTCCTAGCCACAAAGTACTCACAAATATGGGATCCAAGATTTTTTTAAAATCTATCGAGTCCCTCAACACGCCAAGGTAATCGTTGAGCTTTATAAGGGCCGTTGGTAAAAGTCAAGGGAATGGATTAAGGGATGATCTTTAAGGGTAACACCTTCCCTTCAGTTTTTGAAATCGGAATGGCTTCGAGTCTACTGTACAATTGTTGGCTAAAGTGTCGTTGGACTCCCGTCATAACTTTTACCTGGACTTTTCCCGGACCCTCGCATATAAAGTTTCGGAGCAGCAGTATACAATATTTCATCTTCACCCTTCCTGTCGTCACATTTATCATCATTCTCATGCAAGGCACATTCAGACTGTTAGAGGCACATAATGTGCCCGCCGTGACAGTGACATGGGCTTTGCTTTAAGAGTCACTACTCCTTCACCCCCTTTCGTCCTTCGCTTTAGCAGTCAGCAGAGAACGGAGATTCACACATGCCAGAGGGAAACATATGAGGGAAAGAATGAGCTTTTAACTAGAAACCTTTTAGCCGCTAAAAGACAGGCACAGGACAGAAAAAATACTGAAAACCCATCAACCTTAACTTTCTCCTATCAAAAGTCTGAAAGATTACCACTGGGACCCTGCCTTGGTAACTGTTAAAATGAAGGCAAGACAAAAATAAAAGGTGGAATGTTTATCTTACTTCCAAAAAAATGGGGGATGACAAATTTTAGCCGTCACCCAAGGAATCATGAGAGCAATACTATTAGAGAGACTCCCAGCTACATTTCCCATGTGAAATTTAAGGAGAGCTTTGAAACAAAGGGATATAATGGTCATGCCTACTATAGAGCACCTCCCGTCCAATGACTTTTGCATTCTCGTCTGTCAGATGAATGATTCCATTTTGGCAAAAATATGAGCCTTCATGTCCAGCTACTCCAACCTGAGGAACGGAAGTTTGAAGACAAATTTGTAGCTGCTCAGAGTATGCATAGGTACGGACTGCCTATGATCACCGGGAAGGATCCAAGATTAATCTTCCGTATTATTAACGGTCCATACACATCGCCAACATGGGCAAGGCAAGGCGAGCCGGCACAATCCAACTTACAAACGAGTCAATTTGGCCCATGGTAATGCATAATGCCTTTGTGAAGGAATCATCAATCACATCTCCTTAGTATCCTCAAAAGACGCCTTCCGTATTCTCACCTGCCTCAAATCATAAAAAGAATATCAAGCACACCCTCCTTCGAAGATTTTGATGCCGTTTACTCTTTAGTGCCAGGGAAAGGCTAGCAACCGTTCGAAAACGGAATCATGACTGAGCCGGCATAAAAAGGAAAACCTCAAAATCTCTCCGATGATTCGGAATTTGTTGACTCAATCAATAATAATATTCTCAAGAATGAAGCCATTGACATCTTATAACGAACCATTCCCTGTTTTTTGCCACCAGGAATTGATTCTTTTAGTGAAGACGGCAGCTTGGGAGGAATCACACATTTTTGTATTAATTATGGCCTGCAATATCGAAAGATTGCGGGACGGCTCATGGCGGGCATGCAACAACGGTTAGAGAAAGAAGCTGCATGCTAAAAGATGAGTCGAAATTTGTGTTTCATGCAAATCAAACTCGTCTCTGGTTACCGTGTGTGCTTGCCAAAGCGGGACATATGTTATGTAAACTGAGATGCCAAATGTCTTACAAAAGTTTGTGAGACCTCGAGATTAGGCTAAAGTTTATAAGGGGACACACGTAATGGTCTAAGGTTTAATTTCTTTTGAAGTTTTTCACTAAAATATATAATATCGGAAACAAGTTTTGCAGACATGAAACATGGAAAGAAAAGATTTAAGTGGACACGGGAATGAGAATTAAGGAATGCCTTTCTAGTAACCCCCTGTGGGTGAGCTGAGGAAGGATCGCATCATGAATTCCATGTTTTGAGACCAGCGTCATTTCGACTATTCATAATTCCAAAAGACATTTCCTAATTTTCTTTAATAATGAAAATTAGTAAGTTCATTTTGGGTCGTGGGATGGGATCCTCTATTATCTCCTAACACGTAATTTTCTAAAAAGCAATTAATGGGAATTCCATTATTCCAATTTATTGACTGAAAGCGTTCTCACTTGTATTTGTATTACAAGATGGAGAACTCCCGTCGTAATGGAAATGGAATCAACACAACATTAATATTTTGTTAGCTCAAAACTCTCATCTTAAAATGTCGATTTTTGGACACGGAAGGTCAAAGCATGGACATAAGAATGCTGGAAAAGTCCCTCGCTTTCTTTCCTTTATTGACTTTTCGATCCATCACCCATCATAAGAAAGTCAAAGGAATAAATAAAATGAGGCAAATGATTATTTCCCAGTTCGACACTCCTCTCCACGACCGAATCTATATTATATTATGCCTGAATATTTCATTTCTTTTGTCCATATTCCCTCTCTCTCTCTCTCTGTCTTGTCACAACATAACATTTCCAACATGGAGACTAACGTGGAAATAATTCATGAAATAAAATAAAGTGACACATTAGAAGACACCATTCTGAGTTGTAATAGAAGAACGGGTTGACATCAGAATGTAATAAATAGACACCCACATACAGGCTGAGAGGAGACAAAGGAAATGGAATCTGTCAACTCCTCACAGCATCCCATAAAACAAAACACTCCGACGGGCACAGTCTTCACCCATTCAAATACTTGTCACAGACCGTGGAAAATGACAAAAACTTGCTCAAAAGTTTTGGAATGACTTTCTTCTCCTCCTCCTCCGCCCAGTTAGGGCCGCTCAGTAATTAAATCAACGACAACTCAATGCTTTTTTACTTGCCTTCTCCGAAAGTCCTCTGATTAGGTTGAGAATCTCATTTCTCTGAGAGAAAGTCCCAGGGAAACTTTTCACTTTCTCTTCAGTCCTCCTTTCCTAAACTCGGGCGCTCATGATCGAGTCGGGATGAAATAACTCCTTTGTCTTTTCTTAAAATTATTTATCTCTTCAGTTCTTACGGGTACATAAATCAAGGGGTCGAAACCAATCTCCGGGTCCACGAAATTAGACGCGCCAATGCTGGGGTTGTTGTTTGGGTGCATCAGTCTACTAATGCAATGGACTCCATTTTGGCTCCATGCTCTCTTGGCATTGACTTTGCGCGTATCTAATTGCAACTTTCAATTTCAGCCTCGGTGAAACAGTCGTAAATAATGAGGGGGTGCGGAGAGTTGGAGAGCACAAGGGGACCCATTGTAAGCTCGGGAATTTCGGAATGAACATCCCCATTATGCATTAAACCAAGTTTACGTTTCATTTATTTACGGTTTACTCTCAGAAGCAGCGTCCCAGCGTATTAAATGTGCCACGGTGGATGCCGCGGCACGGACTTCCAACGGGCGCTTTCTTCTACTTTTCAACGGGTTTTAAAAACTATTTCCGCTCTCATCCGTTCCGCTGTTACTGGCTGCTCGTCAGGATTCAACGCCACGGCCGCCCTTCTTCCTGGATGCCACACATTACGTTACAAAGTATCTAATGGTGAACTTCCCAGGCACACACAGACCAGAGAGAGCCTGTAAACAAGGAAGAGGAAGATGGAAGTGGGCCTCCATAAGGATATGAGAGGGCAAACGGCGGGAATCACGACGGGAAAGTAGATCCTCGCACCACCACTTGAGCATCTTCTGCGAGCCCATTATAAGATTCATTCCATAACATTTAATTTCTCTCTTCCAGATTGAATGCATAATACTTCTCTGTGAGTCCAGACTTAAGTTTGCTGTTTGCTCAGAGGATGATGGGAAGTTTTAGGAAAGAAACTTTCAGCGGGATGATTACTCTGGTCACAGAGCAGAGGCACGCGGGTCGTCGGGATTTTACTCCCCTCATGCCCTCCTTCCCGACAGCCAACAAAGTTCTCATCATCTCCATTATACTGGAAGCGAGGGGCCTTTCCAAAACTAGACGTTTACAAGACAGCCACGAGGATTAAGTAATAGGATCCCCCTTTTAAACAATTCAAGAAAGACAAATTAAAACTTAATCCAACTTTGCCTTTACCTAGTCTCAATAGTTTGGAAAGGCGGCGGTGCGTCGATGCTGCACTATTACTGAAAAGTCGGCAAGTGATGAGGACGGAACAATTTGAGACACGAATATTAATTTTGACAAATCCCCAACACCTAGATTACAGATTTCCTTGATTCGAAAGGGGACAACAGGAGAAAAGTCTAAGGAAAAGGAAACAGATTATCCAATAGCATGACGACATGAGTGGAAAAGTGAAAGTCGGACCGACTTGAGTTCGTCACGGCAAAAATGGATTCCTCTTCCAAAAAGTCAGAATGGGACGGTCCGAATCACACAAATTCTTGCAATGGGTTTGTTAGTTTGATTGCAACTGACCAAATGCCCCACATTTGTTTCTTGGATTCACAAATTGGAAAATCGGACCGGTGTACAAATTAATTCCGACCGACAAGGAAGAAAAAAACGAAAGGAACACAAGCATTTCCGTGTGTAGGTGCGGGCTAAAGGAGTTTCACAATCCAAGAATCCTGAGCCACCAATCCTGTGAGTTCAGATGCCATTGACCTTCCTGCCGGTGCAGGTGGTACTCTCTCAAGTCTTTTCCAGGATGAAGGAAGCATTATTTTTACCCTTTGAAAAATCAGGATGTTTGCAACTCGTGAGTCTAGCTTGGTCGTGCTCAGGTGTGAAACTTCCATGATGAAGTGTTCTCACGCATAACTAAATCCAGCCTCTCTCTTCTTCCCTCTTCTGGAAGCAATGAAGCAAAAAGTAAAATAATGTTATTCTCACGACTAAGGTCTACTTTCCGCAGTTTCCAACAAGGCAATCCAACGACATCCAAACCTCTTTCATGCGCAAGTATTCTCTAACCATTTAGAAATTATTTTGCATACAGTTGAACATACTATGGAGCCATTTTGAGTATAAATTCTAGTGCTTGTCTGCCGCTGGAGCATATAAGCCCCTTTCAGTTCATTTAAGCTTCAAAACATTCTAGAATCCACAACAGTGGTGGTGGTGGGCATACTCAAGAAAAACCCTGTCACCGCCGGTTTACACGTAGCTACGTTACTTGCAACATAAATATGCGTGTGAATGCAGTTAGGCTATTGTCAGGACCATGTTTTTTTTCTGCATTTCACCAACCCACAAAAGTGGTTGGTTTTTGGTGGGATGAAGTGTGGCCATGTGGGAGTTCCTGGGATTACTTTTGGCAAGATGCGGAGTCTCATATGTCGCCATCCAGGAATCAGATAAGAGGAATAATGTCCTGTATCTAATAAAAATGACCGAGGAGTCCAGCCGGACAAGGGTGGGGGAGAATGAGCGTCCACTTTTCACTCATCTTTACGATCCCATTTGGGCCGTCAGCTAAGGTCCAGGCGCAATCAATGCCTTTAATGGTGACTCGGGACTACTAAACTCTTGACTCTAAAACTCTCATGATTTTTACTGCAAACAAGATTTCTTAAGGAAATAAATAAATTTCAGCACAGTCGAGTCCAACACAACAAGAGGAGACGGGCCTTTCATCCTTCCGAGCTGAGATTCCCAGAGTCAGCATCCAAACTTTCCCTCTCCTTAATACGACGACCGGGGCTTCACTTTCTCCTTTGACTTTCCCTTTTACACCATCATTGACTATGAGTGAGGACTGTGCAGAGGAGAGTAAAACTAAAGCAGGCAGGAGAAGAAAGAGAAAGGGAGGAGGAAGGAAGTTTCGAGATGAGGTACTTTTACTTTCTCCTTGCAAAGGAGACGATGACGTCCAAAATGAAACCAAGCTTTCTCCACCCTCCAATCTTATTAATCCCAATCCCACCCAAGTGTAGGACCAGCAAGGGCCTCTCCTCTCTCTCTCTCGCTCTCCCATTGTTCTTTCCAATCCTCCGGGATATTATGAGGACAATAAAGATTAGTAGGCTATATTTTACACGCGATGAGGAGGGTGTTTAGACCAAGTACTACAAGTGAGCATAGTGTGTTAGCACGGGAAAGGGAGGAAGTGGCAATCTCCCCTCCGCTCCCTGCTCTGCTCCTTTATTCAATCCAATCATTTCTAAAGTTATTTCCGAAAGGCGTTTTAATTAACACAGAAATAAATTGGAGTGTTTGGATCCCTGCCATGTTTTCAGGTTGAAGAGGAAAAGAGTGGCGGTGCATGCCATTACACAATAAGTAATTAGTTGAGAAATACACAAAGTAAATGGAAATAGAAGACTGAGTGAATTATTGATTTCCAATTTTTAGGCCTTTCCGGGATTTCTCCAGGGAAAAGAGCAAATGAGAATTTCCTTATTATAAATGTATGCGAAAAGTAAACGAAGATTGGAGGATAAGGAGAGAGGGAGAGTGAATGTAGTAAATTAGCCGATTTGGGTGGGAACCGTATTTGGAAAGGACTTCCAGGAAAAGTACTTTTCCAGACTGGAGCATGTTCCTCCGGTTCCAGTCCGACTGGTTCGTTCATGCATATTGAAATGTGTGGTTTGGTAGGATTGGGTGGCATTCTTATATGGGCCAAATAAAGGAAAACAGAACAGAGAGAGAGCAGTCCATAATGAATGAAGAGACAAAAGGCTTTACCTGGATGTTCTGGATGAGTTGCTGACATGCAATCGGTGGGACTTCTTTCCCAATGGAAACCACAATATCCTCGTAGCCGCCATTAGCGTTGAGTCGGACAGAGCCCGCTTTCCCAGAGACAGGAAACCCGGTAAAGAAGATGAGCAGTCCGAGAAGAATGATGATGGGAGGACTCACACTCCGTCGTCTCCCCTTCAAAGTTTTATTGACAGGGACAAATTGTTGGCAGGAATTAGTCCACAGTTTACTCCGCTTATTCTCCATTATGTCACTCTTTATTGCCTTCATTGTCAGAAAGTTTTTTCTGTGTGTGTTTATTTTGGCAAAAAAGTATCTTCAGGCTTCCGGTAGTGGTGATGGGAGAACTTTCGATATATACTTATCGTTTTCCTCTCCTTTCCAGCAGAATTTCTCCAGTGGTAGAAATGCTTGGGTTTTATGGCCTTAGAAGTTTCTGGAGGAGGTGGGGATGAGCGGGGGGAAGATGAATCAGGGGAAATGAGTGCGTGAAAAGTATTTTGTAAGTCGGTGGTGTTGCGAATCCGATTTGTCTTGTCTTGACTTTAGCTCCTTTTCCCTAATTAAATTAATGAGCTTAGTAGTATTTGGGCCTTACGACTTCGGGAAACTTGGAGACTTCCAAATGGTATTTCTCGGATCGAATCCCCCGGTTGTGTAGAGTTTGGTGCTCCCTTTAGTAAATGGTGCAGCCGGAGTTAACGGACATTGAAGAAGTAATGATTAAAATTGGGATAATGGCGGAGGAAACACCCGGAGAATTCTGTTTTGTGCTTATTTAGTCTAAGTGTCTGTAGTAATTTGGGCTGTCAAATAGTCAGAGCAAGACATTCATTCGGAGTCTAACAAAACGGAGCCAAAAAGTTAGGAAACTGCGGAGAGAGCGGCGTTGGCCTGGTTCGTTGTGGAAAAAGTTGGAATTTAACACGGGATTGGCAGGCTCTGGGATATTGTCAGTTCTCGGAAACTTTGGTATGTATTAACTGTTGTTACTTTCACAAAGTGGATTTGGAAGAAAACTGAGGAGCGGAGCCCTCAAGTGTGGAGCCTTGGCTAAAAACTTATCTTCCGATCGGGGAAACCTCCTAATTCAATTCATTTTCACTCCCATTTGGTGGAGACAAGAGGACTCTAAAATCCGAGCTCTCTCGATCCCTTTCTATTGTTCTCTGCTAAGTTTTCATTTGGCACCTTATTAATCACCACCTTGTTTCACTTGTGATTCAATTCCAACTTCAACTCTCAGCAGCAGCAGCAACGGCGACAGTACTTCCCTTTGTCTCTTCCCTCTCTTCAACTCATCATTAGAATTCTAAAGTTATTTGGTTTTGTCTGTCCTGGCGAGATAAACCAAAAGAGGATTCGGATTTGGGATCTTCCTCTTTTGTTTTCCGGAATTGGTGGGAGATAAATAAATCTTTCACTTTCCTTCTGTCACGTCAGACAGGGAGGGAAGGAAGGGAACGCGGGCGGTTTGGAGCTTATTC
>Ga0194135_10001324_pt1 | contig 14673 bp, 14 predicted proteins | sample LitLau_LLRF_2013_FD_134024 | JGI IMG/M metagenome (GOLD analysis project Ga0194135, IMG submission 134024) | Freshwater sediment microbial communities in response to fracking from North America - Little Laurel Run_MetaG_LLRF_2013 (version 2) | ecosystem: Environmental > Aquatic > Freshwater >...
CAGCACGAAAGTCAACATGGCCGCGCCCGCAGCAGAAAACGTGCCGCGACAGTCCGACGGTGACGGCGTCAGGCAGACACGTGACATGGCAAGCCTCCGGATCACAATTACGTCGCGAACAAGCCTTGAAAAGCCGTACGAGCATGCCGCGCCTGTCACGAAATTGCGACAGGGCCTTGCTTGATGGCGCAACGCAGGAGATGACGGTCTGGCCCTATCCTGGGATCGGTTGGCCGCTGCGTAACGGCACTCCCTGAATCGAAAGGCCCGCTGCCCGGTCTCCACCGGCGCAGCGGGCCTGGCTGTGGCAGTCTGCGCTTAATGCACGACGGCCTTCAGCTCGCCTTTGGCATAACGCGTCGCCATCTTGTCCAGATGAATCGGCGTGATCTTCGAAGCCTTGCCGGCACTCTCGAAGGCTTCGAAGCGCAGCTTGCAGATATCGCGTGCAGCGGCCGTGGCCGCCTTGAGGAAGGCACGCGGATCGAACTCCTCCGGCTTCTCGCCAAGCACCTTGCGTACAGCTCCCGTCATCGCGAGGCGGATGTCGGTGTCGATGTTGACCTTGCGCACGCCGTGGCGGATTCCTTCCCGGATTTCTTCGACGGGCACGCCGTAGGTTTCCTTGATGTTGCCGCCGTACTTGCGAATGATGGCCAGCCATTCCTGCGGCACGCTGCTCGAGCCGTGCATGACCAGATGGGTATTCGGGATGCGGGCATGGATGTCGCGGATGCGGCCGATCGCCAAGGTGTCGCCAGTCGGCGGACGCGTGAACTTGTAGGCGCCGTGGCTGGTGCCGATGGCGATGGCGAGTGCGTCGACATTCGTCGCCTTCACGAAGCGCGCGGCTTCGTCAGGATCGGTCAGCAGCTGAGAATGATCGAGCTTGCCCTCGGCGCCGCTTCCGTCCTCCTCACCCGCCATGCCGGATTCCAGCGAGCCGAGACAGCCGAGTTCGCCTTCAACCGATACGCCAACTGCATGCGACATCTCCACGACCTTCGCGGTGACGTTGACGTTGTAATCGTAGTCCGCCGGGGTCTTCGCATCCTCCTTGAGTGAGCCATCCATCATCACACTGGAGAAACCGCTGCGGATCGAGGCCTGGCAGACGGCTGGGCTGGCCCCGTGGTCCTGGTGCATGCAGATCGGGATGTTCGGGTAGGTCTCGACCGCGGCTTCGATCAGACGCCGCAGGAAGGCTTCGCCGGCATATTTCCGCGCACCGGCCGAAGCCTGCAGGATTACCGGGCTGTCGCAGGCTTCGGCGGCCTGCATGATCGCCTGGATCTGTTCCATGTTGTTGACGTTGAACGCCGGAAGGCCGTAGCTGTGTTCGGCCGCGTGGTCGAGCAGTTGTCGCAGTGAGATGAGTGCCATGGAAGGTTCCGGTGTTGTGGGCTGAGGGTTTCAGTGATGTGCGGGGCGTGGCGGAGCGATGCAGGCCGCCGCGACTTCGCCAAGGTTTTCGATGACGCGATCAGCGCCGGCCTCGGAAGCCGGCTGTCCGCCGTTGTAGCCGTACGGCACCATCCAGACCGCAACGCCGGCATTGCGTGCGCAGGCCACGTCGATCGCGGAATCACCAACGAGCAACGCACGTTCGCGCAGCACGCCGAAGAATTTCAGGGCGTGCGTGACCGGCAAGGCGTCGGGTTTCTTGCGCACCAGCGTGTCGCCGCAGATGACGAGATCAACCAGTGAAGGCAAGGGGCCACCCTCAAGCAACTGCTCTACGAAGCGGCTCTCCTTGTTCGAGACGATGGCGCATTTGACGCCTGCAGCGCGCAGCGCCCTCAGCGTCGACACCGTGTCCGCAAACGGCTGGCTTTGCGGCGCAAGCCTTCCGTAGTGTTCGCCAAAGCTGTCCATGGCCAGATCAAGGTCGGTCTCGCGCTTCGCACTATCCGCACCTGGACTGACATGATCGTAAGCCTGCGCGATGGTCTGACGCACACCGTGACCGATGAAGCGGCGGATCAGGACTTCTTCGGCACCTGGCAAGCCCAGCGCAAGCAGCGCTGCGTTCACGGCGCCGGCAATCTCCGGCGCGGTGTCGAGCAGGGTGCCGTCGAGATCGAACAACACCGCGTCAAAGGGTTTCACAAAGGACATGTGCGCATCCGGCATCAGTTCATCGAGCGCTCGAAGCGCTGCGCCTCGTCGATGACCACCGGCTTCACGCTGCTGTTCGCGATGACTTCCTTTGCCGCTTCAACCAGCTTTGCCGCGGTGATGCCGAAGTATTCATAGAGCGCCGGGGCCGGGGCCGACTCGCCGAAGCTGTGCATGCCGACGAAGCCGCCATCGAGCCCGATGTACTTGTGCCAGCTGTCCGCCGTACCGGCCTCGATGGCAACGCGTGGGATGCCCGCAGGTAGTACCCGCATGCGATACGCCCGGTCCTGACGATCAAACACATCCGTGCTCGGCATTGAAACCACTCTCGCGCCGATGCCTGCGGCAGCGAGCTGCGCCTGTGCCTGCATGGCGAGGCCAACTTCAGAACCGGTGGCAAGCAGGATCACGGACATCGGCAACTCCGCTTCATTGAGTACATAGCCGCCACGCCCCACGGCGGCCTGAGTGGATTCATCGCGAATCTGCTGCGGAAGATTCTGGCGTGACAGCAGCAGGGCGGCAGGGCCGTCGTTGCGCTCGATCGCGGCCTTCCAGGCGACTGCCGTTTCCAGCGCATCGCAGGGGCGCCAGACGTCAAGGCCGGGAATCGCGCGCAGTGCGGACGCATGCTCGACCGGCTGATGGGTAGGCCCATCTTCACCGAGGCCGATCGAGTCATGCGTGAGCACGTAGATCACGCGCGCCTTCATCAGCGCGCTCATGCGCATGCCGTTGCGCATGTAGTCTGAAAAGACCGCGAAGGTGCCGCCGTAGGGAATGAAACCGCCATGCAGCGCGATCCCGTTCATGATCGCGGCCATGCCGAACTCACGCACGCCATAGCTCACGTAATTCGCGGCCGAGCCGTAGTGGTGCCAGCTCTTGCTGGCCTTGGCAGCCGTAAGATTGGAGCCGGTGAGATCGGCCGAGCCGCCGAGAAACTCGGGCAGGGCAGGCACCAGGGTTTCGAGCGCGACCTGCGAGGACTTGCGCGAGGCCACCGGCGCCGTGACGGCGGCCGAGGCGGCCAGCAGTGCGGCGATCGTCTTGTCCCAGTCCGGAGGCAACTGCCCGGTCTGCGTGCGCGTGAACTCGGCAGCTTCCTTCGGGTACTTCGCAGCGTAGTCCGCGAACAGCTTGTTCCAGGCCAGTTCACTGGAATTGCCGCTGGCCCTTGAATCCCAGGCTTTGCGGATGTCTTCGGGAATCTCGAACGGCGCGTGGCCCCAGCCGAGGGCGACACGCGTGGCTGCCACTTCAGCGGTGCCAAGGGCAGCGCCGTGGACTTCCTCGGTGCCCGCCTTGTTCGGGGAGCCCCAGCCGATCGTGGTCTTGCAGATGATCATCGTGGGTTTGCCGTAACCCGTGCTGGCTTCAGCCGTCGCTGCCTCGATGGCGGCGACGTCATGGCCATCGATCGGACCGATCACGCGCCAGCCATAGGCACGGAACCGCGCTGCCGTGTCATCACGGAACCAGCCTTCCACCTCGCCATCGATCGAGATGCCGTTGTCGTCGTAGTAGCAGATGAGCTTGTCGAGTCCGAGCACACCGGCCAGTGAAGCAACTTCATGGCTGATGCCTTCCATGAGGCAACCATCGCCAAGGAATACCAAGGTCTTGTGATCGACAATGTTGAAACCTTCACGGTTGTACCGTGCGGCCAGCAGCTTCTCGGCAAGTGCCATGCCGACAGCATTCGCGAGGCCCTGACCAAGCGGGCCGGTCGTGGTCTCCACACCTGGTGTGATGCCGTACTCGGGGTGGCCCGCAGTTTTGGAATGCAGTTGGCGGAAGTGCTTGAGCTCATCGAGCGGCAGGTCATAGCCGCTGAGATGCAGCAACGCGTAATGCAGCATGGAACCGTGGCCGTTGGAGACCACGAAGCGGTCGCGGTCCGGCCACTTCGGATTCGCGGGGCTGTGCTTGAGATGGTCGCGCCAGAGCACTTCGGCGATATCTGCCATACCCATTGGCATGCCGGGATGGCCGGACTTCGCGGCTTCCACCGCATCGATGGCGAGGAAGCGGATGGCGTTTGCAATCCGGCGGCGGGCTGCGGTGTCGAGGGGTTCGGTCATGGGCGTTCCGGAAACAAGCTCTCAGGAAGTGAACGCAAAGGCGCAAAGAAAAGCTGACAAGAACAGCAGGAAAGAAAAGCTTTCAACCTCTTCTTTTCTTCGCGATCTTTCCATTCACTTTGCGTCTCTGGGTTGACGATGTTGTGCGCTGTTCAGGCGCGGCGACGCTGGTCCATCAGCCTCAGGATCATCGGCGTGAAGATCATCTGCATCGCAAGGCTCATTTTGCCGCCAGGGCAGACGATGTTGTTCGGTCGCGTCATCATCGAACCATGCAGCATCGAAAGCAGATACTGGAAATCGATGCCCTTCGGGTTCGCAAAGCGGATCACCAACATGCTTTCATCCGGAGTAGGGATATCCATCGCGATGAAGGGATTGCTCGTGTCGACGGTCGGCACGCGCTGGAAATTCACGTGCGTGCGCGAGAACTGCGGGCACAGGTGATTCACATAGTCCGGCATGCGACGCAGGATCGTCTCCACCACCGCTTCCTGCGAATAGCCGCGCAGGTTCTTGTCGCGATGAAGCTTCTGGATCCATTCCAGATTGATGATCGGCACCACGCCAATGAGCAGGTCCGCATGCTTGGCGACGTCATGCTTGCTGTCCTTGTAGCCTCCGTGCAGCCCCTCGTAGAACAGCAGGTCACTTCCCTTGGGCACGTCTTCCCAGTCGGTGAAGGTGCCGGGTTCCTGCTTGTAGGGCGCTGCTTCTTCCGCATCATGCAGGTAGCGACGGATCTTGCCGGTGCCGGTCCTGCCGTAGCCTTCGAACAGTGTTTCCAGTTCGGCTATGAGGTTGGCGTCGGGACCGAAATGGCTGAAGTTCGGATTGCCGTTGGTCTCTGATTCCTTGAGCTTGGCGCGCATCCCTTTGCGGTCGTAACGATGGAACGAATCGCCTTCGACCGTGGCCGGCTTGATCTTCTCTCGCCGGAAAATATGCTGGAACGCGCGCATGACCGTCGTGGTCCCTGCGCCCGATGATCCTGTCACCGCGATGACCGGATGTTTGACCGACATGATGCGTCTCCTCGCAGATTGTTGTTCGGACCGCTACGGCGCGAATGGCCGCGCTGGTGTCAGGTTTCAGTGCTGTACAGCGAGCGTTCCTTGAACAGCGGCGAGACATAGGGCTTGTCGATGCCGGCATCGTATTCCGCGTGATAGCGCTCGATACGCTCCACTTCGTTTTTCGAGCCGAGGATCACCGGTACGCGCTGGTGCGGTTCGGTAGCCTCGTGGTCGAGGATGGGACCGCGGCCATAGCTGGCCAGCCCACCAGCCTGCTCAATCACGAAGCCGATCGGGTTCCCCTCGTACAGCAGGCGCAGACGGCCTGCACGATTCGGATCCTTGGTGTCGCGCGGGTACATGAACACGCCGCCGCGCATCAGGATGCGATGTACTTCGGCCACCATCGAGGCAATCCAGCGCATGTTGAAGTCGCGGCCACGAACGCCGGTTTTCCCGGCCTTGCATTCATCGACATAACGCATGACCGGCGGTTCCCAGAAGCGTTCGTTCGAGGTGTTGATCGCGAACTCGCTGGTGTCTTCGGGAATGCGCAGGTTCTCGTGCGTGAGAATGAAATTTCCGATCTCGCGATCCAGCGTGAAGCCATGCGTGCCCTTGCCGACCGTGATCACGAGCATCGTGGCTGGCCCGTAGATCGCATAACCGGCTGCCACCTGGCGTCGGCCGATCTGCAGAAAATCGGCAACCGTCGGTGGCTCGGGACGGTCGTGTACCAGCACGGAGAAGATGGTGCCCACCGAGACATTCACGTCGATGTTCGATGAGCCATCGAGCGGATCGAAGTTCAGCAGGTAGCGGCCGCGCTTGAACTGCGAAGGAATCGCGTAGGGTGCTTCGAGCTCCTCGGAGAGCATGCCGGCCAGCATGCCGCCCCATTCGCACGACTTGATGACGGCATCGTTAGCAAGCACGTCGAGCTTCTTCTGGACCTCGCCCTGGACATTGGTGTTGTCGATGGAGCCATGGAAGCCGCCAAGTTCGCCTTTGGCGGTCATTGCGGAGATGGCTTTCATGGACGCGGCGACGTCGACCAGCAGGCCAGCGAGCTGACCACCATCGTCAACTTCGTGGAGCTGCTCGATGAGGAACTTGGACAGGGTCGTGCGTCCGAGATACATGGGTCTGCTCCTCAGGATTTCGGGGTGGGGCCGGCGGGATTCTCGATTTCGAAAACCCTGGAAGCGAGAATGTCCGACGCGGTCAAAGTGCTCAAGTCGTCGGCATTCACTGGCGACGATTCACCCGTTGAAATTGCATTGAAGAGACGATTGGCCTGGCGCAGCCGCGCGCGGTCCAGCGCATTGCGGACCGAGCGAGCATTGGCGAAATGCGGCTGTTTAAGGCGGCGCTCGATATATTCTCCCATGGCGACCTGCGCCTCTGCGTCGAGACGGTAGTTCATCTGGCCGAGCATCTTGCCGGCGATCGACAACAGTTCGGGCTGCGCGTAGTCCGGAAACTCGATGTGATGCGCGATTCGGGACGACATGCCGGGGTTGCTCTGGAAGAACGTATCCATGCGGTTTTTATAGCCTGCAAGAATAACCACGAGATCGTCGCGGTTGTTCTCCATGACCTGCAGCAGGATCTCGATCGATTCCTGGCCATAGTCGCGCTCATTTTCCGGGCGGTACAGGTAATACGCCTCGTCGATGAACAGCACGCCGCCCATCGCCCGCTTCAGCACTTCCTTGGTCTTGGGGGCGGTATGGCCGATGTACTGGCCAACGAGATCATCGCGGGTCACGGAGACCACGTGACCCTTCCGTACGTAGCCCAGCCGGTGGAGGATCTCCGCCATGCGCAAGGCGACCGTGGTCTTGCCGGTGCCGGGATTCCCGGTGAAGCACATGTGGAGGCTGGGAGGACTGGCCTCAAGCCCTAGCTGCTTGCGAGCCTGCGTGACCGCCAGATAGGCCGCAATTTCGCGAATGCGGCGCTTTACCGGAGCCAGGCCCACCAGCTCGCGATCAAGCTGGTCCAGCACTTCCGTCACGTTCGAATCCCGAACGATGGCAAGGAGGTCAACGGTCTTGATGTCATCCACGTGGGCCACCGTTCGGGGTGATGCTGATGTCTTCGATTCCGCGGCAGCTCAAGCCGCGGCTGATGCGCAGCCGTGAAGCCTCAGTAACGCTCGGCTTCGGGCTTGTCCGTCGCGTAGGAATGAATCGTGTAGCGAATCGAGCGGCCGTCGGCTTCCTGCCGCACGAGCCCGAAGCCGGGTTCCTTCTTCGGCCGATTGACGATGTAGGACATCGTCGGCGACTCGACGCCGCGCGTGGCGTCAAAGGCGGTGACCCTGATGTACTGGTTCGGGAACGTCTTCCGGGCGTTGTTGATTTCCATCAGCGCCCCGGCGGCGTCCTTCAGATCGAACATCGGGTTGCCGAACATCTCCCAGTAGGTATTGCGAGGGTGTGGATCATCCGTGTACTCGACGCCGATTGCCCAGCCTTTCTTCAATGCGTATTCGAGCTGGGCGGTGATCTGGATGTCGGTGAGGTCGGGCAGGAACGAAAACTGGCCCTGGGTCAGACGCTGGTTGGTATTGGTCATCATGGCTATCGATCTCCTGGGCTCAGAAGCTGGCGGTGGCGGTCGGCGCGTAATCGGCCGTATCGGTGGACTCGTAGTTAAACGTCACATCGCCCCAGACATCGAGCGCCTGCTTCAGCGGCGTGCACCACTTACCAGCGTCGCGAAGAATCTGCGGGCCTTCATTCCAGATGTCGCGGCCTTCGTTGCGGGCCATGACCATCGCTTCGAGCGCTACGCGGTTGGCAGTGGCGCCAGCCTGAATGCCTTGCGGATGGCCGATGGTGCCGCCGCCGAACTGCAGCACCACGTCATCGCCGAGATAGGTCAGCAGCTGATGCATCTGGCCGGCATGAATGCCGCCGGAAGCGACCGGCATGACCTTGTTCAGGCTCGCCCAGTTCTGCTCGAAGAACAGGCCGGTTTCCAGCGACTGCGGCGTGTGAGTTTCGCGCAGCGTGTCGTAGAAACCCTTGATCATCAGCGGATCGCCTTCGAGCTTGCCGACGACGGTACCGGCGTGAATGTGATCGACACCGGCCATGCGCATCCACTTGCAGATGACACGGAAGTTCATGCCGTGGTTCTTCTGGCGCGAGTAGGTGCTGTTACCGGCACGATGCAAGTGCAGGATCATGTCGTTCTTGCGCGCCCAGACGGCCATGCTCTGGATCGCCGTGTAGCCGATCACCAGGTCGATCATGATGATGACGCTGCCGAGGCTCTTGGCGAACTCGGCGCGCGCATACATCTCTTCCATCGTACCGGCGGTCACGTTCAGATAGTGGCCCTTTACTTCGCCGGTCGCGGCGGAAGCCTTGTTGACGGCTTCCATGCAGTACAGGAAGCGATCGCGCCAGTGCATGAATGGTTGCGAGTTGATGTTCTCGTCGTCCTTCATGAAATCCAAACCGCCCTTCAGGCCTTCGTACACCACGCGGCCGTAGTTGCGGCCTGATAGGCCGAGCTTCGGCTTGGTGGTGGCGCCGAGCAGCGGACGACCGAATTTATCGAGGCGCTCGCGCTCCACGACAATACCGGTGGCTGGACCCTGGAAGGTCTTCAAGTAGGCAACCGGGATGCGCATGTCTTCCAGACGCAGCGCCTTGACCGCCTTGAAGCCAAACACGTTGCCGATGATCGACGCCGTCATGTTCGCGATCGAGCCTGGCTCGAACAGGTCAAGGTCATAGGCGATGTACGCAAAGTACTGCTGTTCGGTCTTGGTGCCTGGACCGGTGTTCGGCACCGCGTCAACGCGATAGGCCTTGGCGCGATAAAGCTCGCAGGCGGTCAGACGATCGGTCCAGACCACGGTCCAAGTCGCGGTCGAGGACTCACCGGCGACGGCTGCAGCGCATTCATCAGCCGGTACACCTTCCTGTGGCGTGATGCGGAACAGCGCGATCAGATCGGTATCTTTCGGCACATAGTCGGGCTGCCAGTAGCCCATCTGCTTGTACTTCAGCACGCCCGCCGCATAGCGCTTCTTGCCATCAGTGATCTGCTTGTCGTCGCTGCCCATCGCATCGTTGCTCATCGTGCTCGTCCTCTCGTGAGTGGGTGTCGTCGTTACGATGTCTGCGACGGTACGCGCGCAATCCAGTCAGGTAAATTCATAAATCCTGTCCCGTCGGATAAGCTTTCCTGATGCTGAATCTAACCATCCGCCAACTTCGATCATTCACTGCTGCGGCTCGTCATCTGAGCTTTGCGCGGGCGGCTGAAGAACTGCACCTGACTGCACCAGCGATCTCGATGCAGATCCGTGATCTTGAAACAGCGCTCGGTCTGCCCGTGTTCGAGCGCAATGGTCGCGCGATTGTCCTCACGACCACAGGCGAGTATCTGCTGGTGTACGCGCGCCGCATGCTGTCCACGCTCAAGGAAGCGGAAGACACGATCCTGCGCCTGCGCGGCGTGCAAGCAGGGCGCATCACGATTGGCATGGTCGGCACGGCCCAGTATTTCCTGCCGCGCCTGCTGGCGCAGTTCCGTGTCGAATATCCAGGCGTAGAAGTGCGGCTGTCGGTCGGCAACCGCGATCAGCTTGGCAGTCAGCTGCGGGATCGTGCGATCGACATGGCGATCATGGGCAGGCCACCGCGCGAGCTCGACACGCGCGCCGAGGCTTTCGCGCTGAACCCGCTGGGTGTGATTGCCTCGGCCGAGCACTCGCTCGCTGCAGAGCGAGGCATCATGCCGGCTCGGCTGGATCGCGAAGTCTTCATCGTGCGCGAGTCTGGTTCCGGTACGCGGGCGGCGATGGAAGCCTTCTTCAAGGAACAGCGTATCGCGCCTCCTGAAATCATGGAGATGACCAGCAATGAGACGATCAAACAGGCCGTGATCGCGAATCTGGGTCTCACCCTACTGTCGATGCACACGCTGGGGCTTGAGCTATCGGCGGGGCAGCTGGCCGTACTCGACGTCGTCGGCCTGCCTTTGAAGCGCGCCTGGCACGTTGTGAACCTGGGCGCGGTTACCTTGTCGCCTGCCGCAGAGGCCTTCCGCTACTTCGTACTGGAGCGCGGCGAAGCCCTGCTGAATGCCTTGTTCCCGCCGACCGGCACCATCGCGGGCAGGAAAGCGAACCTCAAGGCCTGAGTCTCGACGAGACTCAGCAAGCAGCGTGTCACTTTTCGACGAAACAGCTTTTCTTCGCCTTGATCTGCAGTGATTTGAATCGATCTGCGAGTCCTTTTGACTGGCTCTCGTTACGGATGACCTGCCCGCGTTCACCGGCGATGCTAAACGCGTAGAACGCTGTAGAACTCTCGACGAATTCGTCGTAGGTCAGATCCTTCGAAAGTGCGTCGATGACGCAGGAGCATTTGTAAAGCATCTCATGCGGTGGTCGATCCCCGTTGTCGCGCTGGCAGATGTGCACGTATTCGACGCGATCGATCGTCGGGTAGTTATGTGTGTCGCCTCCTGACGCGTCCTGTGCCAGTGCTGGCAGGGCCGTGCATAGCGAGAACAGGGCACTAAAAAACCAGGAAAAGCGCTTGTGAATGTTCATTGCATTCGCCTTATTTGTAGATACGAAAAGATCTGGAACCAGCGACGCGCCGTCAGGGCGACGCCGCTGTAGGGTTGCCATCGATGACAACTACGCCATAGTCCTTGAGGATTCCCAGAATCTTGTCGTGATTCTTGTCAAGGGACGCTTCCAGCTGCTGCTTCCATTCCTTCTCGCCGAAACGGACGCCCATCACGATGTCGAACTCGAACTTGACCCCTTTCTCGGATTTCAACGGAAGGACGAGAAAATTAGAAGCCTTTGCTTTCTTCGCGTAATAACCCGCGATCGGACCCCAGAGAATTGCCGCATCAATCTTGCCGGCAGCAAGATCATCTTCCACGATGCCACCGGAAGTCTGATCGATATCGGCAACCAGCAATTTGTACGGAACGCCCTGATCAAGAAGTCCGTGATTGACCAGCCAGTCCGCTGCGGGTGATCGATCAATCACGCCGATATGCAGTGCATTGAGTTTTTCCTGCGGCAAGGCGAGGAAGTCTTCGATGGTCTTGATCCCGTCCAGCTTGCGCCCTTGCGGAATCACGAGGGCATACGTTGATCGATAGTAAGCCTTGGTTTGCGCAACCTGATCGAAACCCGAGGGAACGCCAATCACGACATCGCAACGGTAGTCTTCACCCGGCAACTTGAACTTCAAGGTGTTGCGAATGAAGTTGAACCGTGACGCGAAATCATAGAATTCGGCCTTGCGGCCGAAGTCGTTTGCGAGCAGTTCTCCGATCTTGTCCTCATAGCCTTCGCCCTTGGCGTTCGAGAACGGCAGGTTATTTGGATCGCGACAGATCTTGAAAGGCTTGCTGTCCGTCGCTTGGTCTGCTGAGGCAGGCATTGCTGCGGCCAGGGCAAGCGTTGCCGCCATCAGATATTGCCGAATGCCGGCGTTCATTGAATCTGATGCACTCGTGCGTCCGTGATCTTGCCATCGGAGCGGCCCTTCAGATACGCATAGAGGCCATCGATATTGCTCATTACAGTCGGATTGCCGCTCCAGTTGGGCATGCCCTTTTCAAGACGGCCGTTGGTGACGGTAGTGACGAACTGCTCCTTGGTCAGTACCTTGAGCGACTCGACCAAGGCGGGACCTACGGCACCCTGCTGTTCGGCGCCATGGCATTGACCGCAATTCGCTGCGCGCCAGGCTTTGAATCCACCGTAGGTTTTGGCATCGACGTTGACGCCATCAGTCACGGTATAGAGCGGATCTTCCGCCGAAGCGATGGAGGTAACGCTGACTCCAGTGAGCAGCAGCAAAGCGAGAATCCTCTTGTGCATTGTGATCTCCAGATATTGTTCTAAGGAAAGGTATTTGGCTTGATTCGAAAAATCGCAAGCAACACACGTATGCGCGCCTGCCGCTGAATAGAGACTTAATTCAATGTTGGATCGTTAATATCTTCGTCAGGATTCCTGAACGGAATACTCAAATCACTCCCAACTGGCTCGCATGATGGCGTAGATGATTCTCGACGAAGGTTTGGATAAACCAGTACGAATGGTCGTAATCGGCATGCAGGCGAAGCGTGAGCTTTTGTCCGGCGTTACGTGCCGCGCGATCGAGATTCTCTGGCTTCAACTCGCGTTCCAGAAACTGGTCCGAGAGGCCCTGATCGACCAGCATGAGACCCGGATAAGTCTGCTGCTTCATCAACAAGCAGGCGTCGTAACGCTCCCAACTTGTTTTGTCGGCACCGAGATAATTGCTGAACGCTTTCTGACCCCAGGGTACGGCAACTGGATTCACAATCGGTGCGAACGCGGATACTGAATGCCAGCGCAGCGGATTGCGAAGTGCCGTTACCAGCGCGCCATGCCCACCCATCGAGTGACCGAAGATGCCGCGCTTATCTGGGGCGATCGGGAAGTTCGCCTCGACAACTGCCGGCAGTTCTTCATTGATGTAAGAACCCATGCGGTAGTTCTTCGCCCAGGGCTCGTTCGTGGCGTCGAGATAGAAACCGGCCGCCAGGCCGAAATCCCAGCTGTCGGCCTCACCCGGAAGATTCAGCCCGCGCGGACTGGTGTCACAGGCGACGAGTGCCAGACCCAGCTCCGCCGCCAGGCGCTGTGCGCCTGCTTTGATCAGGAAGGTCTCTTCGGTGCACGTGAGGCCGGCGAGGTAGTAAAGCGCTGGGACGGGACCGCGCGCGGCCTGAGGCGGGAGGAATATCCCGAAGCGCATCGTCGTACCCGTCTGTACGGAGGCATGAGTATAGAAACCCATGCGTCCGCCGAAGCAGGCCTGATCGCTTTTCTTTTCGATCGGGATAGCCATCAGTACAGGACTACCCCGCGAATCGACTCGCCACGCGTCATCAGATCAAAACCCTCATTGATCTTGTCGAGCGGCATGGTGTGCGTGATGAGATCGTCGATATTGATCTTGTTGTCCATATACCAGTCGACGATCTTCGGTACGTCTGTACGACCTCTGGCACCGCCGAACGCGGAGCCGATCCAGCGACGACCCGTGACCAGCTGGAACGGGCGCGTCGAAATCTCGGCACCGGCCGGTGCTACGCCGATGATGGTCGAAACACCCCAGCCCTTGTGGCAACACTCCAGCGCCTGGCGCATCAGCGTGGTATTGCCGATGCATTCAAACGAGTAATCCGCACCGCCGCCGGTGAGTTCGACGAGATGGGCAACGAGGTCGCCTTTGACGTCCTTCGGGTTCACGAAGTGGGTCATGCCGAACTTGCGCGCCATGGCTTCGCGGGTCGGGTTGATATCGACGCCGATGATCTTGTTCGCGCCGACCATCTTCGCGCCCTGGATCACGTTCAGGCCGATACCACCGAGGCCGAAGACGACCACGTTGGCGCCGTATTCGACCTTGGCCGTGAACAGCACCGCGCCGATACCAGTGGTCACGCCGCAGCCGATGTAGCAGATCTTGTCGAACGGCGCGTCTTCACGAACCTTGGCCAGCGAGATTTCCGGGAGCACGGTGTAGTTCGCGAATGTCGAGCAGCCCATGTAGTGCAGCACGGGCTTGCCCTGAAACGAGAATCGCGAGGTGCCGTCCGGCATCAGGCCCTTCCCCTGCGTGCTGCGGATCTTCTGGCAGAGATTGGTCTTTCCAGAGAGGCAGTATTCGCACTCGCGACACTCCGGCGTGTACAGAGGGATGACATGGTCGCCTTTCTTGACGCTGGTAACGCCTGCGCCGATGTCAACCACAATGCCTGCGCCCTCGTGACCGAGAATGCAGGGAAACAAACCTTCTGGGTCTGCACCGGAAAGCGTGAACTTATCGGTATGACAAAGCCCGGTGGCCTTGATTTCAACCAGTACCTCGCCCGCGCGGGGGCCATCGAGTTGAACGGTTTCGATACTGAGCGGCTTGCCTGCTTCGAAGGCGACAGCGGCACGGACATCCATTGAATTGCTCCTGACTTTGTAGGGGAACGCGTATTGCGAGATATCTCGAATCGAAAGTGAAGCACGTGATGGCGGCAAGCCCGGAATAAAGGCTGTGACCCGACTGTTAAACCGAGACCGACCCGGATGACCCGGGCCGGCGTCTCATCAATCAGGCCTTGAGAGTGCCTGCAGCCTTTGCCGAATTCGTTGCGAGCGCGTCCATTAGCGGTGGCGACAGGCAATCGTAGGGTTCAAGGCCGATTTCCTTGATGCGCGCGCGCACACCGTTCATTTCAGCTGGGCTGGCACTGCCGGTTTCAATGATCGACGACACGAAGGCAGCGAACTGCGGTTCCTGCCAGCCGGTTTCCTTAGAAAGTTCGACATGCACGAAGTCGAGGCCGAAGAACGCGTGCTTGGTGTTTTCGATCCGTCCGAACATGTGGACGCCACAGCCCGTGCAGGCGTTGCGCTGAATGGC
>Ga0194135_10001325_pt1 | contig 14672 bp, 9 predicted proteins | sample LitLau_LLRF_2013_FD_134024 | JGI IMG/M metagenome (GOLD analysis project Ga0194135, IMG submission 134024) | Freshwater sediment microbial communities in response to fracking from North America - Little Laurel Run_MetaG_LLRF_2013 (version 2) | ecosystem: Environmental > Aquatic > Freshwater >...
CTCTTTATGGGTGTTTATACTTTATATACAGACGAATCATATATTTTGCAAGTGTAATAAACAAATCTGAATATTACTACTTTACTACACACCGGCCGAGAGACTTAAGTCGCGCATTGTTAGTAGTCCTCCTTCAATTTATACAACAACCTCTTGTGTATAATATTTAACACACTATATATGCACTATATAGGTCTGCTATATTGAGGCAATTTGTTCATGCTGGCGAATGTATATAGACAGACTTAGCTGCATGTATATATGTATAAATAGTTGATTGTATGTATGCATAGGGTGTGTGTCGTTAAAGTGACTTTTAGAAGAGACCTTGAGACACTAAAGAATGACAGTTTGTATCCATATTTTACAATTGTTCATAAACATACAGACACACACACACCCCATCATTATAATTTCCCATGAAGTTAACACCCCGAGAACATCTTCTCTGGTTTTTTGCCACTTACGTTAGTCTACGTGTGGAGGAAGTGAAAGCACATAGGACGGTAATCTCTTCACTCATTCACGGAGTATTGAACGTTAAGAGGGAGGAAGGAAGCTGTTCCATTTATAGCAATTGCTTTGCTCAACACCAAGCCAAACACACCGACCTACCCAAAAAGCTTTCTCACAATGCCCATAACATTCGTATAACCTATATGTATTATATATATGCACACAAGATTGACTTTCTCATCTTCTATGGAATTCACACACTCACTCCCATGATTGCTATTCTTTTTACACACCAAGGAATTCTTTTACGAGTTTTTTACACAGAGAACACGAGGTATATGATCTGCTATTTCACAGTTAAAAGCACAAAGTACTTCTGCACACATACATACACATATTATATGTATGTGTCTGCAAGTTCCTCTATCTCCTCTAGTAGTCTTTTCTATGTATATGTGGCTTAACACCTTTCAGTTTTCGACTCATCCACGTCAGTGGTTGAGTAAATGATGGAAAGCAAAAGTTGGTTAGTGAAAGGGGAAAGAATGTAGAAAGTAGCAGTAGTAGTATACTCACTCTAGATAATAGGCCTGTTGGACTTCCAAGAGAAACGTATACATGAAGGTAGGTAGAGCGTTGAAGTGGCCGTGGATGGAAAGTGGTTGGCAGATATGAAAGTCGGAAACTGTGAAGTCCATTATTCAGTGTGGAGTGCATTTTATACATCTCATGCTGCTGTGTTGCTGTTTGTACATTTATTCGGGAGGAAAAGCTTCTTTGTATGCATTTAAAGGAAGGAGGTTGCTGCAGGAAATAAAGTGAAAGTATTAGGGTTTTTAAAAGAGAAAGGCACGAGCGTTTGTTTATATTATGTAAATTACAGTGCATTACAATGAGGAGCATAGATAGACATAGTCATAGTTTATTTTACGTGTACGGAGAGTAAAGGAAGAAGTAAAAAACTTAGCGAAAGCTAAAAGTTTTTTAAAGGAAGTATAATATGAGTCCATGATGAACATTAAAAAAGTGACAATTCTAACACACATACACATTATTTAAAGTTATTCTCTTCAATTTTGAAATAGTTTGTGTGAGCTTTAGGAAATATATAATGAAGACTTATTGAGATACTTTTTGTGTTTCTTGTTTAAATGTAAAGCTGGAAATCCCTTGGCGTGAGGTGTTGTTTTTAGTTTTAGTCGTCTCGTTTTTCTTCGAAACAGTCATCAATTATTTAAGGGAAAGTATGATGGATAGCTTTGTCTTACTTAGGTAGTTATGTGTGTGTCGTGTGTTCATGTGTCTATTTCAGTTTGTATGACAGTGTGTGTATGAGGGTAAGTAATAAATACTCATATAACCAAAGGCTCGTTTTTGGTGACACAATGACGATATATTTCACGAAGGGAGACTTTACTTTTGCAAAATTTACAATGGAGAAAGTAATGGAAATTTATACACGTGTATGTGTCCTTATCATTCAAGTCTTGTCCTTAAAGTGAGATGTGATATATGCGTTCTTGTGTAATATGAGCTATTAGAATTTCTAGGAAGTCTCCTTTTGGGTTCTTTAGTATCAGACAAAATTCACAAAAGGTGTGCAAATAGGTTCAAAAAAGATGTATATAGCTTTCTGTGGGATGTGCACTATTATCACCAACTATTACATTTTGCATTGGATTTGAGGAGAACACATAGAAGATGCATTTTTGGGTGAATCTACATGAAGAAGAAACGACTGGTGACATGTGTCAAGGAAAAGAGGATGAAGGAGTTGAGGAGATAATCGAGACAAGAATGAAGCTATAAGCCTTCAGGGAGGAATATGTATAAACTGTAAAGCTGTTCTTCGAGCAAACACTGTCAAAACTTGTGAGTAAGTGAATGTGAGGCTGATAAAAAGTTTGTCTTACATTCAAAGTGTGACCAAGAGTATTTTCCTATTAAAGTGTGAAGAAAGTTAAAGAGAAAGTTTCATGGTGCTTGACGAGATGAATAATCTCCTCGTGGATTGCTATTTTAGTGGGCTAAATCGATTCTGCAGTCTTTATTTGAAGGAAGTGACAACTTATGGAGTGGATTTAGAGTTATACATGTCCTTTAAATAGTAATGTTCCCCTTTTTTCGAAACGAAAAAATGAACGATAGTTTCAAGGCTAAAATGTCTTATCTATGTATGTCTTGCTTTCGTTATCTGCACTGCACTGGACGAGATAATGGGGAATTATTTGAAAGTGAAAGTAATATACATGAACGTATTTCTAATCAAGCTTCGGTTCCAACTAGTTACGAGTCTTCCAAGGTTGTTCTTTTGAGTGAGTCCACGTGTTATAAGAGTTGACACACAGATTATGTACGGGAATGATATACTTTTGTGAATACTCTTTGAATTTTGAATAGACTATATATTATGAGGTTAATGAATACACTTTTTGGTATAATTTTATAAATTGGAAAAGGTAAAATGCCACTCTTTCCTGTCGTTTCCGGTGTGGCATGCAGGCTACACACTTATCGAGTACGAGGTGAATAGATGAACACAATTTATAATTGTTCACGGGTGACTGCCAATTATGGTTGTGAAGTGATGTGTAAATGTGAGAGAGCCTGTCATTGTATAAGAAGAAGTATTGAAAATTGAAACTACTGCAATTGGTGAATGAAGCTAATCGATCCACAGATCTACTTTTAGATCTCTTGCTCCTCTCCGTCCCTTTCTCCACCCACACTCTAGACCTTTTACCTGATTTTATTATGATCGGCCTTGTGCCTTATATAACACGATGATGGAATTTTAGACCTGAGCAGATTCCAGACTCCCAGTGGACACGAAAATAGTTGCTTTTGAAATTGAAAGTAATTTGGCATGAGATTTTAACTCTGATTTCATGGATTGATTTGACATGGGAGCTGAGAGCAATAAGAGCAATATATAGCTAGAGATTTATATACACTTATTCACTTCGCTTTCTATTACATAAATGTGTATTGATCGTGCGTCCTTGTCAATATTCTATTTATACACGTAACTGCCACTTTCAAACGCGTGTGATTTGTGCTAAAGGAAGTCCTTGAAATATTAATAATAAAACTACCTGCAGTGACTTAATCGTACTTATTTTATTAATTTGTCTTTCGGAAAATACCCAACTACTCTTTCAAAAAAAAGTTCAAGCACTAGATCTAGACTGTTTGTAACTTTTGATTAATCGTCTCTACGAATAATTCCGAAATCTCGCCAAGTCTATATAAGAAACTAACTTCCTGAATAAGTAATACATCGTTCTTCGGTTACTAGTTTTTCCTCCACAAAAGTTTTTGCCTCTCAGACTTTGTGTTATTATGTAGGTCTCCACAAAATGTTCTCGAGACCAAAGAACTTACCCTAGAGAGAGACTCAAGTTGAAACGAAAATGACTCAAAGCATCTTTAGTATAATATCGAGCGTAGAGCATGTTCCACAAAGAGAGAGAGCCAGCAGAGTTTACTCATTCCTTCTGTTAAATGAATGTCTCCGTCACTTAAGAAAAAATAATTCAGTCGTTCTTCTACTAAGACTACTATTAATATCACTGAAGGACGTGCCCTAAGTAAATGAGATATTTATTCCAGACCAACCTCTCTCTCTCTCGTATACGCAGTTTTTGTACTAAATAGTAACCACATCTTGATAAATTGAACTTTCTTCACATTTCCACTAATACCACTACTACTACTTATAAAGTAACCCACTGCTGGATCTGAAATAAATTAAATGCACCAATAAATTGTACTTGGCAGATAAGAAGTGCTTGTGGGATCGAGCTATTCATTCAGCTATTGTGTGTGTGTGTGGTTGGTAGTTGGTAGTAATCAAATCAAACTCTTTAGAGAGAATCACACGCAAGCAAGAGTATATATACATATATATTATATATAGCTTCCATTGTACAATTTAGTTCTTGCTACTCCTGCTTGTATTCCAATAAAGTTTCTCTCATCTATTCATTCTTTAGCTTCATCTGAGAGCAATAAAACAAGCTAACCACATTGCACACACGTATAGACCGCTTTCTCCCCCATCTCATCAACAGGTGACCCAAGAAAATAGAGGTGACCTCCCAACAACTGGGAACAATGAAATGGTCTCTCTCTCTCTCTGCTTTCTCCCTATACTAGACATAATGTTAATAATAGGAGAGTTCATAGTTGGAAGGATTCAATTCAATTCAACCAACTTCAACCTATTCTCGCTCCTCATGACTTCCTTTCCCTCCCTCCCATCTCTCTCTCTCTCTCTCTGCGAGTTTCCTTTAATGGATTGAAAATATCCTTTATTGTGCTGACTCTCTCCGCACATATACACACACAGCCCATTACTTCTCTAGAGTAATTTTACGTCGTTACTTGTGCTGTGCTGCTCCAAAATGCTCAATGTTCACTCTCTCTCTCTGGTGGATGTGTGTCTGGAATAGAAAGTTACATTCAACTATCACGCTCTTATATATTTTATCATGTAATTTGATGTAAAAAACCTTTCTAGCGCTAACTACCGCTAGTCATGAAGGAACAATTCCAAGTGCAGCTATATATTTGGTATATACACACAGAGACAGTGAGTTACTTACACGTTAGACTGTTTCCATCCACGCACACACACACACACTCATACACATAAATAGGCCCATAAGGATTAGCTTTTATTTCCACAGATGGATTTTTTATTGTCAAAAGGAAAAACGTCCAGTAAAAGATGTGAAAAGGAGAGAGAGAATGGAATCTCTCTCGTGGATATAGTCTGCACTGCACTAGTGTAATATGATGCATAGAGTTTTATTCGCTGCGATTGGCTTTGCACTTATTATTCTGTGAACATCATCACTTTCACTCGTATGATTATTATCCTTACTGATCAGATGGGATGTAGTTAAGTGTTGAGAACATTGGGGAGAGTGTACAATAAGTAATCGCCACATCGCCAGATATATATTGAAAGTCGATTGAGACAAAGCAGATGCTGAGAACAGGAGTTGCCACCGGTTTACTGTGTCAACATTGACAGGGTACAATAGATACGTGAACAGAGTGAACAGACAATGTAACTCTGACCTACCTTATAAAAACATGCTAAAGGTACTTTTTAATGGTAGGAATTCGCAATTTGACAAGCCACTTCTTCGAGGGCAATATTCTGTAGATTTTTTAGACTTGTTTAGAATTCCAACTACTTTCCCACAGTGGTCGAATGGAAAATGCTCCTGTTATTTATTGGAGAAAGAATGGAGTTGCACCAATACACTGATAATAGCGTGATAACATTAGGAAAAGTCATTATGTTCTTGGGCCAAGTATAATCATCTCAAAATCTTGTTTTATTACTGAGCATTAGTTCACAGCGGAGTTCTACTCTCTACACTACGTCTGGTATTGACTGCACGCACAGTTTTGTTGTATAAAACCTATGTATGTGTACAAGGGAAATAAATTACCTAAATTACCTTTACTTCTCTAATCTCCGATGCACAAAGAGAATCTCATTTGGATTTGCCTGCGAGAACAAACCTGGTTTCCTGTATAAGCTCCTTTGATAAATGATGATGCCTCTGTTGTCTGTGTGGAATAAGATGATTCAATTTATTGTGGAGTTTAGAACACGAGGGGAGTAATAACAACGAATGCATCATGTAATTAGATGATAAGGGTGATTTGTTGGGCAGCTAATATAATAATATGTGTTTGGCTCATACGAGGGAAATGCGTGGGATGACAAAATGACAGGAATGTTGTGATTGGAGAAAGTTTGTCCAGTAGGAATGTGTACATAATGGGACAATTTTACTGCGAGTGTAAAAGGGACAGAGAGAGAGAGAGAGTAATCCAGCTATTCCAAGTGGATTACAAAAGTCTTTACACGGTACTCACACTTGGGATGGTGACTTACTGGCTAAGCTAATAAATAACACGGTACACAATATATATTGGGAGATCATGGACTGAACAACTTTTGAACTTTCTCTTTCCTCGAAAGTTTCATTTCACCATCAAAGAGGTGAATCTGGTTGATGATGTAATTCTGAACTTGCTCAACACACATGAACGTGGAAATGAGTGGCTAAACAAAAGACAAAACGACATGTTCTGAATGAGTTACACACGGGGAAAGAATAATATATATTATAGGACCTCGTCGTTGTTGGTGTTTGGTAGGAGATTTTGTGGTTGGGTCATAAAAATGAGATATTTCTCCCGTAGGTGTCAGACGGCATAAACCGCAAAGTTTCCTCTGGTTCCGGTATCTACACATGTTGTTTAGAGTTATTGCAGAGTGGGTTGTGATATAATGTATACGTAGAATAATATATTTATATATGTATATCGGGAAGGAAGAGTGCAATGTATGTAGATTAATCGTTCCCAACTGGTTCCTTTCGATGCCCTCAAGTAAAGTTATAAACTTAGAACACAAAACAGATAACACCATTTGCAATTGGTTTATCTAAAAGCACAAACAATTTAGTACGTACGTGCTTTAGTAACACAATAGTACTTTAGTATAAAATCTTGTCACAGCGAATTAAGGCTTTGCTTATTGTAGGTGAACAACATTTTGTTTTAAAGTGTTAGTTACTTTCATTCACACGGAGTAGGAAAACGCATAAAATAGACAATTTCAAGTGGGATTTAACACCTGTTACACATTTGAATTAGATTTTGATCTAACCATCGTAAAAATTGGATGAAAGGGATGTTTTCTAGTCTTGGTCTCCTACTAGGCTAAAGAGGTCTCGAATGACTGATGTGCTTGTCACGATTTCCATCCACACCTAGATCAATCTCGTGAATCGATTGTACGGTCATCACTTACATAATGTTTGTTTTCGCCGAATAACTAACTAAGCAAAGGGACGAAAATAACGAGTATATAGTACACAGCAACACCAGTTCAGATTACACGAGACTCGTATCACATTTCACATCAACAAGTCAGAAGGAAAACAAACGACAGAAGTAAATTTTCCTAACTACATTTATATATAATGATTAGAGTCTCTGTAAGATTTAATTAAGTAAAAGTTTACCTTGAATTACAATGAGATATACATTTCTCGAGTAATTTGAATTCAAGAAGCAAATAAACAGAAGTTTGTCCAATTAACTTTTGGAAGTGTATCTAACATTTCAATTGTGTTTTGTGGAGAAAGTAACGCCTCAGAAGAAAGTTTAGGAAGAGCAGAAGTCTTTGACGAGTAAACTATACAGCAGAGACGACATAGATGAGATAGAAAGTGAGAGACTACACAAACCAAATGTTAAATGTGGATTCACGTAGTTTTCTCTTTTGCGTTCACATCTTCCCAGAAAATTGAATCTCTTTCACACACAAAACACATGGAGGAAGTTATAGTTTTGTAGGACACACACACAGGCAGATCGTTTTATTTCATCTCACTCTATTAGCCAACTAAAGTGGTGAGCATACAATAGTGTACGACGACGACTGAAACTACAAAGTATCTATATATATATATATACAGAACGAGAGTCCATATACTCTGTGTATATATGCATACAAAGTACACGTGGAGAAGTTCTGGTGGTCTGATAAAAAGTAAAGCTAGAAAGCTAGTGTTTCTGAAACCTCCTCAACGCGTATTTCTCTATCTCTAGTTCGGTGTATGTATCTGTGGTGTGTCCTTCTACTTTCGACACAGATGTATGTATGAATTGTTAGACGAATGAGAGATAGTTAGGAAGCAAAAGAGTATCTTTAGATGGAGAAAGTTGTTTGATTAAAAGCAACTTTCAACGACTGCAGATGGAGAAACCCAATTTCTGTTTGGATGAGTTTGACTCTATTCAAAGTGAATGATGGCAATCCCCGTGAGGTTTTAATCTATTTCTTTTTGACAGAGAAGAGCGAGTCAGTAGAAAGGAAAAATCACCAACTTTCTCTCTCTCTCTGTGTATATATATGTATAGAGTTGTGTGTATCTTTTTCCTCAGTCACTTACCAACTCAATCTCAACACACAATCGCATCTTTGATATATACACGTCATTACTAAAAGTGTGTACTACTACTCTGACTGAGTTCCGAATTCTTTCAGCTATATTCTGAGGTGTTGTGAACACACGGTATGTCGTCGTATTGTGTTTCATCCGACCAGTATTTTTATTGACGGGTGAGATGTATTTCAGACTAAAAGATCTGGAAACTAAGTTTATTATCTGATGAAGAAGATGATGACGAGGAAGAAGAAGAGAAGTTGACTGTTATTTTTAGCACTAAATGACGCAGATGGAAATCTCAAGTATATTTGTTGAACTAGTTTCGTCTTCTTTTGAATTGAATTCCGTTTGTCTTAGAAAGAGAGAGAGAGAGTGAGAGATAGTTTCACTCCTGTCGACTTCCTGAAGGATATTTTACTCTCACCCAAGATGAAGAAGTGATATGGTTGTATCGCAATTGTATTGTCATAATCAAATTCTTTAGTCTTAAATTGAAGAAGGTGGTTTTCATCATTTTATAAGTATGAATTTACACAGAATGCAGTCATTCAATTAGATCAATGAATTGTATAAAAATACATTTTGATTTGAATTAGAATTGCTAATGAAAGAAAAACTCGTGGTTAATGTAAAAGTTAATTATCATAAGAGATGTTTAATGCAACGAATTTCGGCAGTATTACGACTACATTCAGGTTGTTATAAGTCTCGGCTTTGATTTGGGGAGCGCTGATGCTTGTAAACTGTGTATAGAAATAGGAAAGCAGTCGCTGAACATATTAGCACAATTTATTCTTGAGATCTGTGTGAATTCTTCCGGACAGTGAGTTTTGGTAAAACTTCTTTATCCTACCTCCCAGGGAGCTTTTACAAGTCTGCAAGTGTGACAATGAATAATTTACTTACATGAATGAAGAACTCTATACTTATTTTTCCGGTCGAAGATTGTGAGCCAAGGGAAATTAATTTGAAATGGTTATGTATTAGATGAACAACTTGGATTAGAGATACATCCAGCTGTGAATTCGATCCGTGCAAATCCTTATTATGTACTATGCAGATGTGAATGTGTGTGCAAATGATTTTCAGGCCGTTTTTCTCCTTCATCGACTTAGGCAAAGATGAATTAGACTGTAAATCAACAAATCTGATTACTTACCAAGTTAAAAGTTACATATGTGTGTAAGGAGGGCATTAGAGTTAATAGATTTCTTGTAATACATGTCTCACATTACAACAACAGCTTAGAGCCCCGAACCTCTCTCTCTCTCTCCCTTGTATTTCACCCGAGGATGACAGATGATAGAATTTGTTCGTCGAATCAAATTCATTTCCAGTCATTTGAATATCCTTCGGCAATTCGATTAAAATAAATCTCTGGTCTCCACTTCGACTTTTGACGTATGTACATTTACAACTAAATCTAGTGCTCTCGGTGCATTACTTTATTAAACTGGTGGATTGATGTATGCACGAGAAATAGTATGAGGAAAGTTTGAAGAGGCATTCCATTCGTAAATTCTTCCTCGAATTTGAAGAATTTCATCTTTCCGTCGTTTCCTGCCGTCCTATCCCTTCTGGTTCTGTCTTTAGACTGTATAGAGACTTACATATATGAAAGTCTTGGGCCGTTGCATATGTATAATCATCCTGGGGCTATTCTTTCCCTTCGTCTCTCTAACATATACACGACTTATAAACATATATAGTACACTCAACTCTATCCATCTTTTTCCACGGGGTATAAAAAACGTGTGCAAGCACAAACGATCCCATGTAAGTAATATCTGTAAAAGGGAATAAGATAAACACAGAATAGGAGAGACAAGGGACTGATAAAATTTAAGTGAATAACTGATTTCTCTCAAATGGACTTGGATTTCATCTTGAGACTTTCACTTACTTCTCCAGAAAGAAACGCAATAAGTAAGGAGAAAGTATTTGGAGAAATGATACCCAAGACAGAAATGATATATTAGAATATTTTAAACAAGTTCTCTTGTGAGCAGTGAGAGTGCTTCCAATGTTCTGACTGAGTTACATATGATGATATGCTTCTAAAAGTAAGTGAACTTCTCGTATGACATTTTTAGTTGAACCAGTTGAACCATTCAGTCCTTTTTCCAAATTAGCACAGTGTATGCGGCGGCGAATGTTCGGCTGTTGTACAAACTTCAGAGATGCAACTTTCTGATTCGGACTTTTACTTTAATTTATGGAAAAGTGGTTCGTAAGCAAGTAAGTATATACACATATAGGGACGCATTGGGGTATTTACATGCGATTTCGGTAATAAAACAAACATCCACTTTACAAAAAGTATATTGAGCAACTTTAGGAGGAATTTGCGTAGTATCTATATATATACCAATGACAGGAAAGTTTCAGACGAATCAAATAACACACAAGACCAGTCTGGTGTCTGTAACTTGCGTCATACGCGATTCATGACGAATTCTACTTGGATACAGAAGCAAACAAGGAAAGTAGATTCAGAAATAAGTTTGTCACATTTGTTTGTTTACTTTCGCTTTCATGCGTAAACGGTTTTATGAGTGGTATACAATATATAAGACTTGAGTCTCTTAAGCAATTCCTAAGAACAATAACTACACACTAGTAGTAGTAGTAGTAGTATGTAGTTAATTGTTTTTAGCTACGTTTATGACAAAAGATTTAATTACTATCGTACTATTGTACTAGCACGTAATGTGTGTAGAAATAAAGTACATTCCTGGTGTGCCCATTGAACTCCTTTGCAGCTTTGTGAAGTGCAGAGCTCCTTTTAGAGAAACTCTCATTGCATAATTACCAAATGCTTTAATCGTCTTATAAAGGAAAAAAGAAAATCCACAGAGAGTCAAGTCATTTATGTTAAAGTGTGGCATTGGTGTGGGTCGTCTTATTCTTCTTTGTGTAACATAGACACTTATATAGTACTTGTTAGGTTACTCTGTGAGATTCTCTAAAGTTAAGATAAAAGAAAGAAGGGAGACCCTTAAAAAGGAGAGAGAGATATACACACGGAACCACACATCAATCTACTTCAATAGGAGAAAGTATTACGAGAGACTATATCTCTCGAAAACTATTAGAAATCCCTAGCTCACTAACTAAATTACTTTTTCTCTCTCCATTTCCTTTGGAGAAAAGAATCCCATTAGCGAATACAAAAGGAGTTCTTCTGAAATGTCACTCTTCCTTATCCACTTCTTCGTTCCCAGTTATAATTAAAGAGAAATAATCTGAGACATTTTCATTTCCCAGAGAAGAAGCGATGAAAAAGCTCCTTATTTGGAACAGTTCTACTCTTCATATCGACTTCATTTAAGCTTCCAATTCATTTTATTCAAGACTGCTTTAGCCTGTAATGCCCAAATAGGTGAATTCTATTTAGAGGAGTTTTTCCAACTTGCAAAAAACCACTACCGTGAAATATGAGTTTGTATTAAGTAAAAGAAGCAAGTTGAGTCGTAATAAAATGTTTTATAATCCGAGTACCACTTCGTGGTTTTCACTGGAAAAGGGCATTGCAGTTGGAGTTAATATACCATCTCATTTAATCATTTTAACTCTTAGGAAAATCTCTTTAGCTGTATTTGTCTGATCCACCAGTGTGTGAGACTGCAGACAAACGACTTTTATAAAACTCACTTAAGACGGGGAAAAAGAGCAAGTTAGCTTAAGTGTAGTTTAAATTGTCAAAATCAACTTTAAATGGATGAAACAATGAACACTCTACTTCATCAGGAGTATATGGGGATTTATATACGACAGATAAAGAAAAAGATTTACGATTAAAACAAAAATAAATGAATGCGTGCTTGTATGTCTGACTGAAAGTCTAATTACATTTAGCATAGTTTCCGGATTTAACGTAATAAATTGTAAGGACTCTTTCTCTCTCTCTCTCTGATAGATTGTTTATTCAAATACGAGCTACTCCTTCTTGGTTTTTTATGCCCTAAGATTTGTTCAACTTGTTCATAGTGTGGTCATCTTTCGTGGTCATCTAAATAAAGAGAAACTCGAAAAAGGAGCGCATAAAAAGTTAGTAACATTTACTACACACACATAGTAGTGTACTTTCGGTTGTACTATGGTTCATGAATGTGCATGTGAATGTTGTTGGTTGGATGTCATTCATTCTGGCACAAAGAGTGTCTTGGTTGGCCTACTTTATCGAAGAGAAACTCTGAAAAGGGTCTTTTAAAAGAGAGAAAGAGGGGAGCAATTGGGAGTTGATAATAGAAGTACGGAGAGTGTAAGGAAGTGAGTCTGACATGCAAGGCAGCCAAAGGTGAAATATGGTGAAAGGTCTTCTCGTGGTCCTTCGTGATGTGGTTGCGTTCGTGACAAGAGAACAAGAAAAATCCTTAGCACTTGGAGTTCCAGGGATGTCTCATATCGTAGGCATCTGTCGTTGTGGCCTTCAGGGCTACTTCTTCAGGATTTAGTGGCAAAGCGTCTTATCTCTCTCTCTCTCCTTATGTTACTCAATGGAAGAATATCCTCTTGTAAGAAATGTGCAGCTGATTCGTAAATCACACTCTCTGCTGTTACACATCTATATGTATGTATATTTGGACAATATGCAAACTCAGTATGTTCAAGAAGAAGTCGCAAGCTGAATTCTAATTCTTTACAACTAAACTTGCTGGCTCATCTTTCTAGAATCTTTTTCCCCTAGCTAGATATATATACACACACACATACACTGTCTAATTTATTAGAGAAAAAAGTTTGCGAGTTAGTGAGCACACACACACCGCTTTTTAATAGGAATGCATAATGGATTAACTTTACCCAGATGTTTGAAGTTTTACAGTGCGTGCGTGCGGATGTGTGTGTGTTTGTGTGTTATTATATACTGTTTGTCTGGAACTTGAAAGTTGTTATTATTAGAAAATTAGAGGAATTTTTCAAGAACAAGAGATTTCACTTGACATTTCATTACTTTTTGAGAAGAAAGTGAAAACTACTTTCCTTGCGTTTCTTTTCCTTGCAATTAGCTCCATTTAACTTGTATGTATGAAAACTATATATAGACACATTCTCTAGAGAGCTATTGCAATTCGTGATATTGCAATAATTGCCTTGTTACTTCTGCTCCTTCTTTCTTCACTAGCTTATTTCACCATAATGGGGAGAATGGGTTCAAACTCAGACTATGCTATATAATCCGGACTACAATGCTCCGAATGAATAATAGTCATTGCATTAATAAGTCTGAGAGAAAGAATAGCTTGAAGGAGTTATTCTTTAAAACCATTCATTCGGAAAAAGAGACTGTTTTGACAAGAGTGAGTGATACACTAATGAATGCAATTTAGTTTGTAATAAGCGAGTAAATTATCCGAGAGAGAGACAGGAAGAAAAAGATTTCTGTTGTTGTATTTCCCATTCAAGAAAACGGTTTCTAGAAATATTACGCAAGTATTTCAGCTCAGACATTCTTACTTGAATAAGTCTTCATTCATCTAATTGCTGACTATCTGTATTCTTTCCAAAGCCGTTGCATGTAACGGGGTTTTGGTTCATTTCCATTCTTGAACGGGCAGAGAAAGTCATATAATATTTGGTTGTCTGTGTGTTCCTCAACAGAAGAATTTGTATTCGTACTCATTTTCTCAGTGTGAGTTGTCCAAGTGTTTTTGACTACTTTTGGCAAGGCATTGAAGGAGGTAATGAGAAATCAAGGGAGATGAGTCTCATCCTCTGTGGAAAAGACTCTCTCCGAGTGCTCAATCTTCCATTTATTTGGCTCACAAGATGCATTGAAGTGTGTATGTGAAATGTGTCACTGGAAGATACTGCCACTCTTCACCCCACACACGATATATATAAATGTACCACAGGATAATGTATATATACTCATAGGTACAGATTCCACCAGGACTTCATTGTAATTTGGCAAAACCTTTCGTACCAACTGTGATGTGTGTCTCTCTTATTTCTCCTGTCTCTCCCACTTTATATATAAGTCTACTATACATGAGTGAAAGTGGAATTTGGATTTCCCTTTTCCATAGCCGTTTGGCCACAGGATCTTTCTGCTCTTCTTCGTAGACTTATTGGATCTCTGTGAGTTCAAACTGGCACCACAACCGTGGGAAACAGATGTGTGAATGAAAAACATTTATTACGCTAGAATAACTTCCACAGCATTTTCTAATGAAAACTGAAATCACGGAGTGAATGATGGAACCACAAATCTGTTCAGCAAAA
>Ga0194135_10001326_pt1 | contig 14664 bp, 8 predicted proteins | sample LitLau_LLRF_2013_FD_134024 | JGI IMG/M metagenome (GOLD analysis project Ga0194135, IMG submission 134024) | Freshwater sediment microbial communities in response to fracking from North America - Little Laurel Run_MetaG_LLRF_2013 (version 2) | ecosystem: Environmental > Aquatic > Freshwater >...
ACCAAACTCATTTTCCTATGAAGTAATGTACAAATTTAAGCTACATAACATTACAAAACACTGAAGCTACATAGCTTAAGTATGAAATCACAAGTGCTGTCTAACATATATACACATAATATTCTTCATTCGTGTTTGCTCTTTCTCGTACAGCTTCCAAGTTACTTTCTATACACACCCTACTTGTTAGTTCAACTGTTCAACAGCATAGAAAAAGACCCACTTTCAACTTTCAATTTAATATCCCTGCATCTAATAAATTCTTATTTGCATCGAAAGTTTTATGTCCTCTTTCAATGGGATAACCATACTACACTCCTGTGTGGCATAAGCCATGGAAAACACAAGCTCTCTCATCTATCGTTTCAGAGTTTATCCTGCATCATAATTCATGCAGCAGGAGCAATATCAAGATTCTCAAGTATTACTAGAAACTAGAATACGACTCATTTCTACTCATAAAATAATTTTACTTTCACTTTGTCCTATTCCCGATTTCGAGGAAATCAACTTCCATTACCCAAATAGAAGATCGGACATGGTGTTCGCAAGTTTTTCCTTTCCTTTTACTTCCCACTACATTATTCACAAAATGTTAAGCTTTTCAGAAACTCCCACATCCAAAGTTATTTCTTAAGTAACTCTTTTGCATCCACCATATTATGCAAATCAATCAAACATACTTTTGCACGAAAACAGGAAAGTGACTGACACATATTGTGTAGCCAAACATATTAACACAAATTGAATAGTACTCTGGTGGTAAAAGTTACAGAAAATTCCAAGTATTACCATTGTATTTAATCTCAAAGTGACTTCGCTCTTTTGCAAGCAACTGCTCCAGATTCTGAATCTCTCGGGTGAATTGTGAAACTTGGTCTTCATACTTTCGTTTCATTTCATCCATTTCTTGAATAATCTCTGCTTTCCCTTGGAGTGTAGCTTCAATCTCTTTCTCCAAAGTCGTTTTTGTGGACTCAAGCGCTTGAATCCGGCAAACTAATGTGACATGAGAATGGTCTTGGCACTCACCCTTCAAAGAATTCGAATAAAAATTATTTTCACACAAATATACTTCTTTATCCGCATATGCTTGTCAGCCCTCAATGATCCTAAAATAAACTCATCTCTAAAGAAAACTGATTCATCTTTCGCTGCCTGTTGAATTCCTAAAACTCTCGTGTATATGACGCTATATAATACTATACACGCTACCTTGTTATTTTCGCTATCCAATCAGCTTTCTCTTGTCTCCGAGATTTTTTTATAGAACTCACATCTTTAAGCAACGCTTACGTTTTTCTCAACTATTATTCATTACAAGCAAGTCATACTTTTGCCTTAAAACTCAATAACTACTTCCCCAATAACTCCCACACGAAAATCAAGGAATCGTCTAAGAATTCTTTCCGTCATTTAATCACACATTCCTCCTCAGTGCACACACATCATGGTATCATTTCGTATTCATATCATATAATTAGGTCGGAGTACATAAAACTTTGCAATACCTGCGTTATGACTATAACTCATATTATATGGTTGTGCTGTTAACACGTAGGCTACTAAAACTCTCAGGAATGAATGAACGCAAGCAGCAGCATCGTACAGCATGGATTCATACATAAAATGACAGTGAAGAAAGCAAAAATAAGAGTGAGTGAGACTTGCCTTGAAATGATGTTGAGAAAGGGTGGGGTGGTGGGTCCTCCTATCATCCATCTTCCGTTTCAGAGATTCATACTCGTCTGTCTTCTCCTCTAATTTCAACCTTGTCTCATCCAATTCACAGCGGAGAGCCTGCATGTCAAATTCCATTGAATTCAAATTTACTTTATGTAGACAACAAGTGAGTATCTAAAAAAATAACATACTAGGCCACTCTTGCAAACTATTCTGAGTTTTTTGCCAGCAAACATTCTCGCATATACACATTCATATTTGCATGCATTCTCTGTTATTTCTGTTCTACAATATTATTTGCATATTATTCACACACTCATCGCTAGACAAGCTTGTATACATGCGCTCAACTACAAATATATGAGTATATATACATGGTTGTGCGCATATATTTCTAGTTCTACTTAACTACTATCCACTCTTCACTTCTATTGTACATCCAACTTTTTTTTTCCAAAACACACGGAAACAATGAAATAATATTTTCCCTCTGCCCACACACTCACTCACTCATACATGCAGAGTTTATGTAGAAAACTTTACAACGAAATAAACACAATCTTTCACCCAGCATTTCTCATAAAGATCGCGTCCTACATCGAGACATGTATCTTGTCTCCTTACACATATGCACAATAAGGCTGTCACACTGCGGCTCTCGGTATGTAATGCAATATTATCAAATGCACTCAAGGGAAAGTCGTTGATAGAATGAAGAAGCAGAGAGCGTTGAAACTATTTGTGGAAATAGTTAAGTGAGGAAACAAGCAGAAATAGAGAGAAAGTCTGTTTAAGGTGACATTTTCTTATATTAACTCTTCGAGTCGTAATAAAGAGAAAAGAGGAAATAAATGTCTCGCGTGTAGTCTGATAGAGACTTCGTTTATAAGGAAAATTTAAAGTCACCATATTGAATGATGGAACGGGTTGAGGGAGTGTACAACTGTTATGGGAGCAGTAGGGGAAATTAAAGACAGAATGAAAGAGATTGATAACTCGAGAGTTTCGTACAAGGTGCCTGCATTTTGAATGATTTATAGATGCAGATAGATAGATGAATGGTGAAAGGAGAGAAAGGACAAACCCGGACTTCGCATCCCAGACGGCTCTTTTCACGAGTGAGTTCTCGACAAGTGGCTTCCAAGTCAAAGTTTTCATCTTGAGACATTTTTCACACACAATCACAACGACGACCAACAACACTGCGAAGAGATTCCTTTGAAAGCTTATATTCTTTCCTCTCCTCCTGCGTAGCCTTTCAAAACCAGGTTGATTTGAATATTTTATGACACACACAATGCCCACACATAGACAGCAGTGTACTCTTCGTCTTCTGAATGGGTGGCGGAAGTGTTCTCATTTTATTTTAACTGTGGAGATGAATTCTCTAAGCTGCATCATTACAACCTCATGTTGTCTCATTTTTGTTGACACTCCGTGTGGGAGTCACGTTGCCTGGAGACTCTCTCAACGTACACAAGCAGATATATACCCGAATAAACTGCTGAAGCTGAGCCTTTTTACCGATTCACGGCTATCTCATTCCTACCCTCCTCCTCTCCGTGTGTGTCTCTCGCTTCCAAACTTTCTCCAAATTTATGCCACAATAGGGACCGACCATATGTTAGCATCCCTTGTCATTTAATTTGTTCCTCGGAAATATATGGCATACTATCCGCAGCCTCTTCACTCCTCCGACTATGCATCGCTAAATATGAAATAGAAGAGATTTACATCTCAACAAACTATCAGAGCAATAGCGAAAAACAAGCGGACGTAAATTACTTATGATGTGAGAAAACAGCACACAACTTTCCCATGCTCTCTCTTCCATCCACACACAACAGCACAGCTTATTTAGCAATTGAAATCAGAATTAGATTCGCATAAAATTAACTCACTCTCGGTTAATGAGAGGGATATGAAGCTGTTGTGTGGCTGTTGAACCAATGAGACAAATGTTGGCGTTAGCTATTAAATCAAAGTAAAATATTTCAATAAGTCAGTCACAAGTACATTTTGCACGATGAATTCGAATTAGTATGCAATAAGGCCTGATACATATAACTATCTGCATTTACTCTATTACCGTATCTACAAACTATATATATGGGCTACTAAAATTACAATATATGTATCATCGTTGAACTACTACACTAGACTCGTAAAAGATGCAAAATCTATTCAGACCAATTAAGAGACACCAACACTACAGAGCATCGTATAAAAAATGTCTATTGTTATTGGTAGAAATTTGTTAATCAAGTACACCTGCTTACTTTAAAACTTCAGACTTGAGAATTCGTTCTTTCACTAAGAGTCGTCTACCCCATCTCATCGTCTGCTTTAATTAAAGAACTTTAGAAGCCAAATGGTTGCATCATTACAATTGCATTTTTATTCCAGCAGTGCTAAACTGTTTTCGTACACAAGATAATGAGCGAAGTATACAAAACCTGGCTACAATTCACTCACCGCCTCATGTGCATCTACATAGGAATAGACTCTTCGTTTAAACAAAATATCTTTGTAATTTCATGCATAAGATTGCACATTGATCCACTCCTCTTAGTCTCCGCTATTTGCACAAGAAGAAACCTCAGGATCAACTTAAATAGACTCTACTTCCAAGAAACAATAAACTTTGCTGAGTCTGGACTTTTCAATTGTTCATGAGACTCTCAAGCTAAACTATTATTGTCATTGTTCAAGTCTTCCACTGCAGCAGAGCTACGAGATACTTTCCTTGAAATCCCTCCTTGTAGGTTTTCTTCAGGAGTACACGTATATTTTCTTTCTTCTACAAAGTACAGTACACACGGCATACCTACGCTTATGTATCTTTATTACTGTGGCTTGCAAAATTGCATTATTAAAATACCAAATTAGAATTGGTGCATAGAGTGTGTGTTTTGTCTAAAAATTTCAAACCAGATTCGAGAATCTCCTGGAAGCACACATATAAAGCTTTGAAGCTTACTCTTCAGCTCTAAGTTCTCTAACTCTGAGCACAAAGGAACATTAAATATGAATTGGTATGGAAAGGAACGACGTCGAGAGGTCTTTTGATGCTTTATTATTCCATAACCCACATTATAGAGGTTTAGCTCATTCAAAGAGTATTTAGTGGGGTTTCCCTGAATTTAAATATCTACGTGTGTATGTGTGTGTGTGTGTGTGTATTACACGATAAATTTCAACCCTGCGAGGCACTATATATCAACTATCAACTTCAGAATGAGTAATTTATCAGAGATGCGCATTAAAGTAAAGTAATTGAGTACAAAACTTGAGCAAAGCAGAACTTCATAATTGTCTTTTCATATCTTTTCGTTGCCATCATCCGGGTTTGCTGGCCAGCCAACCGAGAACAAGTTAACTTCTTCACCTGCATCCCATATGTATGTACTATGAAGTCAGAGAATAACCTAAACTTTCTTGACTCTCCTTTATCTTCTTATATGTATATTTATCTTCTGAGATTTGCTCAACAAAGATGACCATAACGAGCCATTGGTGTAGATATGAGATACTGGAAATTCCACGTAGTCATTAATTTGGGTAATATTCATCTGTCAGGTATTCATCCTTTTCATACACAAATGCTTTTCTGGTCAATGGTTGTCTACTTCGCCCAGTGCACAAAACAACGACATAATAATAATTAACTTTACACGAATTCTACATTGGTTGGCCTGTCTCTCATCGTCCAGCAGACATTCCATCTCTCAGAAGAAGTTCTCTCGAAGACAAAAACTTTAAAAAATCGTTCTTTTGATTAAAATAATTTCATGAGTAATTTAGTAAAGTTGAGGTGGTAATCACATCATTTGATTAAAAATCAGACTGGTTCAGCCAGAAAGGATTCATTGCCAAAATAAAAAAGGTATTTCTAGTTCATTAATTCAGATTGCAATAAAACCTAACACTGCATATAAAATGAGACATTTATGCATCCAAATCATCCTTAATAGTTGCGGGGAAGCTTCTTTGCCTAAAGGAAAAAATGAAGAAGACTCGTCAAACCAACTCCTGCTGCAGTTCTTCCCTTCACTTCCACCCACATTTCCATCTCAGCCTAATCGCAGTCTTGTTCACTTACTTCCTAACGGTATCCCCATCAATAATAAGCTTGGACGGTGATTATGTCGTACCATCAAGTCGTCTTGCCAGATCGTCGCAAAAAGATGACCCAAATGATCCTAATTTTTACAAGGAATGCTCTCACAGTCAAGACTGTCCTTCTGAGTACTGCTGCACCGTAGGTGAGCCAATGTAAACCTTCATTAAGTCAACAAAAATTATACCCTAGATGACAGATCACGATTATATAGATGAACAGTTTTCGTGAGTATATCAGGTCTTTCAGCCTCATAAAATAATGAAGACATGAATTCTGCTGTAACGTGTGCATTCAATGAGATCAAATCTTTGATCTTTGCTGTGTGAATGACTGCCAGATCGAACTAATCAGCATATTTTTTGTCCTATAGGAATGCAACGATACACCAGACCGTTTTGTTCTCCTCTCGGCCAAAAGAACGATGTTTGTCGACCCGACAATCCTAGGCAAAACTTTTCTCTCCAATACCCGAAAAGTGGCTTTACTTCGTTTATAACTCTAAATGTTATGGAGTCTTACCTTCTACTTTGTCCATGTGCTCAAGGACTTGAATGCAAACGAGTTGATGTGGGGAAATGTCTTCTTCCGGACTCTAATGCTGATGCTGACAGTTATGAAGATCTAACCAAATCATCCGAATCTACTGAACAATGAAAAGAATGAAAACACTCTCGCCTTGCCAATCTATGTGTCCCATTAATACGCATTAAGCAATTTATTGAGCCTGTAAAGGTATACGAAAACAGATTTATGCCTTCCTTGAATGGATGTCAAAACACCAGGAACTACGAGACAAGCAAGTAAAATGCAATTAATATATAAACCGTTTAATTGATTCGTTTGCGATCTTCATATATACTTTTATTCAAATTACTTTGCGACTCTTTAACTTTTCTTTTACCACTCTAACGTAATTCATTATTTGTTTCTATCTAACCTTATAATTACTATACACATATTTAACCTTACATTATATAATTTTATATAAATGCTATTGATAATTTGTACAGACTGTATATAATCATTTTTACATAATATAACAATCCATTAAACTCTGAAATGTTTTACACTAAATTACTCTCCCACAGAAATACTATTTACTGCATATAATAAGATGGTACATGCATATAATTTAAAGATACTCGGTTACCAACATTATCATAATAATATATATAAGTGAGACTTTATATATTTTCATAAAGCCAACACCTCTACCAGTATGAGAGGGAGAGAGAGAGACAGAGAGGGGAATAAATATAATATAGAAGTTCATTCAACGTTACATGGAGAAGAATACATTACAGTCTGTGTAGTTAAAACAGTGATCAATAGTATCAAGTGTAGTTCAATCCGACGAACCGTTCGTAATAATAATTATAATAACACCAAGGTCTCCTCAGCATGCAATTACGGTCATTACAAGAACTCTTACACAATCACATTTGCACATGCAATTTTACTCTGCGGTGATTAGTTTTCATTACATCCATATATTTTCTCAGACAGCCTCTCCACCACGTACCTTCGCAAATTCAACAGTCAAGTCCTTTCACACACATTCACAATCTCTCGCGATTTGTTTCCTCACAAGAGATGAATATATTAGTGCATATAAGAGAGATAGAGAAAAGAGTACACACGAGAATTTTACTCGCTACCTTGTAATTATTGCGATCCGGTTCAAAGATAACTTTGTTTATTCTCATCGCGTAATGTAATCAACTTCACTTCTCTCCTATAAGTAGTAGTCGCATTAATTGAAATACATTGAGCCGTTTAGTTCTTGGAGAAGGAATAAATTAAAATTTTATCGAGACACAGAGAGAGAGTACAACAATAAAGGATTAATAAAGGTGGGCCAGGTCTCTGGAAATTCACATGAAATCGTCATCATCCTTCCTAATTAAAAATGTGCGAAGGTACCATCATCATCATCTCTTCATCTTCACCCACACTCAGAGAAAAGTGATTATGCAAGTCGTATCTACCAACCTTATGGGATTTGGCACCAATATCTAATTCACAGTATAAAATAAAGATCAATTGTGAACACAAGTAGCACAATTGGAACTCACGTAATCGTATTATCTCTACCTACGAATAAATATATTCAACTAATACTCTTATATATGTATAAAAGTGTTATATATCCTTGGCACTGAATAGTTAGTTAACGTTGAGGTTAATTCTACTTTTAAAACAATTCATAGTCAGTATGATTCTCCAAACTACTTCTAAAAATTGCGATCACATGGCTTTAAATGGATGAAAACGCTATTCCAGCTGAGTAAGTATGTGTGTCTCTGCATGTGGTTGTATGTTAGTCTGTATTTAGATAAAATGCATAGGAGTAAATTGGTATTATAATATACTCTGCTACAAAAGCCTTTGCGATTCGTGTATAAAACAAGTATAAAAACATATAAAGGAGCAACAAAACTACGAATACTTAGAACTTAGAAGAAGAGACTTTGAAAGAGAGAGACGCGATTAAGTTTGATGAGATGGAAACCACTCTACCACTACACACACACACGTGTACAATATATATATATATATATATATATATATATATATATATAGAGGACTCACAGACATTCAAAGAGTACAATTTGATGATTCTCTTCTAATTGTATAAAGCTGCTCCACATACCACAAGCACACACATAGAGTCTAATTGGTACTTTCACCTTTAGTCATCATGTGGATTTCATGTGTATATATAGTCAACTTCACTCTGAGGTAAAACTTTGTGATCCTTCTAACCTGTAATTCCAAAGAGGGAATAATAAGCTGACTGGGTAATATTCATTCTTGCGGTTCTGCTCACCTAACAGTTTAATACTTGGAAATACACTTGCTATATAAAGTCGAGGAATACATATATTTATATATCTATCATCAAATAAGTCTCACCAGTCACCACCGGTGTGTGTGTGTGTTAAGTGTAAACAGGCATCTCTTTTCCACAAGAAGGTTTTGTGTTAAGTCACACTTGTGGGAGAGAGGAGAGAAGTTTGACGTAGGAATATATTAATAGAGAATGTATATAATACTTTTATGACTGGTTTCATAGAAGGAGATGAGTTAAGGAGGAAGTAGCAGAGTTGCTTCTGTGTAGTTTCTTCACCTTCTTCAACACATATAAATAGAGACGCGTAGTAAACGAAGAATGTATATAATATAGAAAGTTATCACGGGAGGTCATTAAGTACTCGAAGATACTTAAACAAATTCACAGACATAATATGATGTCATATATTCTATACAATACAAAAACTTAGACGAGAGAATAGATGACTCACTTTCACTCGCACTCACTCACTCAGAATAAGATTATATATATATACTTAATTATCATACGACACTTTCTTCCTCCAGTTCTTTGGATAGTTTCTTAGAATTACTAGAACTGTTATTATTAGTTACTGAGTTTCTATTGCTATTTTCATGATTATTCACAACCATCTTACTGGGATCTTTGCACTGAACACCACCACCACCCCCTCCACTGTTGGAACTAGGGCATCCTGGAGGAACTAGGGGGAGAGGAGGGGGGTTCCCATTTGTGAACCCATATGAAGATGAAGATCCATCTTGTCCTAGGTGACTACTGACTTGCTGGGCTGTCTTTTTCTCCAGCCAAATGGCGTACTCTGCTTGAGCTAACAGTCTTTCCACATGCTCCAGTTGCTCCTTATGGGACAAAAGCCTTTGAAGTCCAGCGGAGTGAGAGTTCGAGTCTAAAGATTCAGTCCGTGAAAGAATATGTTCTGTTTGATTGAGAAGGTGTTCGACACGACCCACAACAGAATGATTTGGTGTCGCGTTGTTTTGTTGTAAGTACGAAGATCCTGCTGGATGTATTGTGGTCGCTGGAGATGAAGGAGAAGGGTTTGTTGGGGAAGTTGGCGTCCTGTCGTATAAAGGAGTCATTCCTCCTCCACCATGGGGCCTGTGGTGCTTATTCAAGGGCAGTAACGGTAACCGTCTCATGTCTTCCACAGAATTACGAGAGTAATCTCTGTACACACAAAAAAACACATGTTTGTCTATCAATTATAATCTTTAGGGACATTTATTGTACGTGTTTGAGCACACTCCAATCCTCGCTCATATACACACTACACACCTCATATCTCATGTGCTAAATGTCAGACTAGATAAAAATCTGCAAAAGACTCGTCTACTCACCTGGAATAAACTACTTCAGGAACATCCAGTCGACCAGCTTTAGAATGAATGTCAGATACAATTCCAGAATCAGGTGTAACGTCATGGCTTGACTCACTGGAACAGTAAGGCGGTGGGTTTCCCATTCCTGGAAGGTGACCAGGAGTTGAGCCTGGAACTCCGTTGTTTCCTAATTGAAGAACGAAATTTCTGTTTGACGAGCCTCCTTGGGGATGAGGGGCTTGTCCTCCTGCAGCGGCAGCGTAGCGTATTCTGTCAATAGTTCTGGCGAGGTCAGTTCTACCTGGAGTCATACTCCCTCCTCCTGCCGAATGATGCAGACTGTGTGGATGGAAGTTGAAGTGTGGTCCACCACGTCCACCCCCTCCTCCTCCGCCCCCTGGGCCACCCCCACTCAGGTTAGGAATCGACCCTATCTGGTCTATCGTGTGTGCCAATGGTGGACACAGAGTTTCTGTACAATAAGTCAAGATACATTGATTAGATTCGATATAGCACACATGGAATTGATTACGTATACCTATACGTATTTGCTTCAACACTAGGGTGCATATCCATATATAATGAGTCTATGCTTAATATATCCATACGCTTGTTTGGAAGGATTAGCCTTAATTAATTGGATTCCTCAGCACTAATTCGCTTATTATTCACATTACCCCTGGCCCTAATTCCTTCTGAAAGGTGAATGTGAGTTTCCCTGAGTATTCCTAATCTGCATAAAGCTTTTAAACAGGCAGAGAGTGCAAAAGCTTCATCGTCTGCTCCTACACAGAAGAAGACACGCATGCATGAATTCACAAAAGGAGATTGAGGTACGTACCTATAGTATGAGTAAGATTATTTGCCCGTGGTCTGGAGGCGTCGTATATAGAGTCGATTGTTTTAGTCAAATCCCTGGAAATGGAGTAGATGTAGTCCCTAGGGGCTGAGAGAAGGACTCGATCAGAGCCAGAGTGGTTGGAGCCCGTCGAAGACCCCGCATTAACGAAGGGAGCAATCTTGACGCTCTCGAGACTCGCGTAGATGTTGCTCGTCTCCTGATCCTTATTGGACCCCGGCCCTCCAGTACACAAGAGGGGATTCTCATGCTGGTGGGTATGGCTCACCTCACGGGACACCGCTGGAGTTCCAAACACTACTTTCGTTACTAATAAACTTGCTGGAGCTGGCTCAGGGAGTTTCAACCCTTGAGGAAATCCATCAACTGGTGTTCCTGGCATCGAATGAGAAGGACCACCACTACCACCATTCCCCAGACGCAAAGGTAAACCTCTTCCTACACTCGACCTGTACTCTCCCAGTCTTTCACCTGCATCAAAAATTCACCCTCAAATACACTCCAGAAACTTTCTCCATCCTCCAACATTATTATTGCTTCTTCTTCTGCTCTCATCCTTACCTGGCAACGCTCTCTCCCCAAAAGTCTTTCCCCGCAATGATGACCTACTCTCCGTGGGTCCGAGCATCATTACATCTGCACGAGCATTGGAACTGTACAAGAAACACACAACCATACATTATAATCTCACCTCCCCATTCATTATTAAACTCTCTTTGATCTTACCTGTACATTGGAATACATCTTTGTACGGCGGTGTTGGACGATACCATCGTTGGGTATATGTCCGTGTTTATTAACCCTACGTTGCTTTTATTTATTGGAACACGCGTTAATCTGCTACAAGAAAGATATACACACATATTATGATTCACACTGTACAAGGCCCAAAAGAGAGAAAGAAGATTTTCCTTATGAGTAATATGACTCACCTTACAACTCGGACATCAGCCGAGAAAATAGTTACTACGAGAAGTAAAATGACTATGGCAAACTCGAGCATTCTAGCACACAAACTGAGTACCCATCCAGCCCAAGTGGATGAAGTCTCACACTCCCCACGACCCTAGAGATTCACAGAGTCACATGTAACGCGTATCCTCGGTTGAAAGAGATTTGGAAGAACATTCAAGGAGGATTATCTATATCACTTACCATTGCAACAGAGACGATGATCATTGTGGAGAGCGTGAGGGCAAGGAGTGCAGCTCCAAACATGGCTCGAGCTTGGAGACATCCCCACTTAACGACGAAGCCTCGCTTCTTAAGTGTAGAGAGGTTAGAAGTGCCATTGCTCACTGAGCCAGCACTTCCCCCCATCGAAGTGCCGTTAGGTCCACAGGTGTTTGTAGTCCCATTCGGTCCATTACTCTGAGACGACGACGACCGCTCACTCGCCAATCTCGAGTAGAACGATTTGAATTTGAACAAGTAGACTAACGAAACAATGACAAGAACGAGGTGGGCTGTGATCCAAGCGACTTGAGAGAGTGAGGAGGAGTCGCCCGCTGTCGGGTGGAAGAATGCTCCCAACGAGAGGAAAAGTGGGGGCAGTCCTGCCGCCAATGAAATTATTAGGATAACATACGAAGGAATCGTGTTGTAGGACTTGATGAAAGGAAACGGGAAGCGAGCTAGGTGGAGAGCTATGAGGAAAGTGATTGCGAAGAAAGTCGAGGGGAGAGTTGAGAGCATTGGGAGCCACGAGGGTCTTGAGTCCGGAGAACAAAACCATCCACCAAGAAGAATGAATGCTCGGGATGTCGAAGCCGTGAAGAGAAACAACAGGATTACCGAGAACGGAACAAAATCTGTCAAACAAGTCACAGTCATTGATTAGACTCGTCCATTTTCATCAGACACACACACAAATCCATACAGTATACCCTGCTGACTATGTGTGCAATGCTCACTTTCACCACTTCATCTGTTGTCCTCACACTTACCTCGGAAACTAAAGTGGAGAGAGTAGAGAACCACGAACGCGAGGACAAGGCAGAGAACACTCGTAATGGAAAACAGAATCCCCATCAATTTGCACTGATGCTTCCACGCTCCACACAACGCATCACAAACAATGTACTTTGGTCCTGTACATACACACAACCAAAAACAAGTTTTAAAATACTCTGCTTACTCTTAACTCTTCGTAAAGAAATGTCGTCGTCAAGATTGCTGCCTCTCTTACCATTCTCATCGCGATTTTCCGAGTCTCCATTCCAGGACCCCCTTTTGTCTCCTCCCCCTCCTGGACCAGAGCCACCACTGGAGTACGAAGATTTCGCTGAGTCCTCACCATTGTTGTTGTTCCGCTCATCTTCCTCATCATAAGAACTGTAGGGATTTTCTCCTCGGCTCTCGTCCAAGTTACCACTACTCCCACTCGAGCTCCCATACCCGTGATTATCATCTCCTCCGAGATTATTGTTATTATTGTCCCCACCTCTATTGTGGTTATTGTGACCACCCCCACCACTACTACCTCCGTGGTGGAAGCTCCCACTCCCACCACCTCCTCCGTTGCTGCCCACTCCATTACCACCACCATTGCCGTTGTATCCCTTATCATCTGAAACAACGGTGCTTCGGGAAGTAGCCAAGTTACTTGGATTAGGAAGAGTGTGTTTTGGAATGGCTATATTGTTCGTGAGTTGGTCCATATTGTACATTGTCCCTGAACCTTTGGAGCTCACAGGGGAAGGGACGAAGACTGGGTTCTTCGGGTTGTGATGAAGTCCTCCTCCACCACCCAGAGGATTATTATTATTATTATGATTAGCATTAGAGGAGGAAGGAGGGGAGCCTGGAGTCATCATCATTCCAGGAGGACCCGTTGGAGAAGATGGTGGTACTACTATAGAAGGTTTCGGAGAATTAAAAGGATTTGAAAAGCCTCCTCCTCCTCCACGAGATCCCGATGGGTCTGATGCTGTATAGTTGACTTCCGGTATTAAGTCTAACATAGAAAAATATCAGACTTAGTTACTGGAGATATATATATATTCTTGGAATAAAAAGTAAGAAAAAATTAAACAAGTGAAAAAGGACGAGAGAGAGACACACGGAGAATGAGGAGGATTGCTCGGAGAGAGAAAACTATAAATTCCAAGCAAAACTCATTTCCTTTCAGAGGATTCCTTTCCTGGCTTTACTTGCAACGCATCTCTCTCTCTCTTTAAATACGTAAAGTGCACAAAACACATTCACATACTACACACACAAACGCCTAGAATGAACTTATTATAAGTTTCCTCATTCACAGTGTGTCCTCCCATGTAATCACATGAATAGTGGAGAGTAGACTCTTTGTTAGTTTCATTAGACTATTACCATGTAGATCAGGGAGGGTAGGTTCCCATTGGGGAATTCTTCCGGAACTTCCTGCTAAAATACGGGTGACAGCCGGGTTAGAAAGAATCGGATTGAAGTCGAACGCTTCACCAGGGGCAGCAGGGGTTATTCCCAACAATGGATGAGCGTCCGATTCTGCTCCCCCAGAATCTCCTTTTTCTTTCTTCGGAGGTTGTGGCTGTTGTTGGAGCGACCCTTGTCCCCCTGGGTCTCCATTATTTGAAGAGCCTGACTTATTGTTGGAGTCTTCTCGCGAATTACTTCTCGACGGAGACTCATTATTATTATTATTGTTACTACTTTCTCCGTGTTTGTCTCCAATGTCGTTGTTCCTCGAAGGGATGAGAGGTGGAGGACCGGGAGGCTTTATTGTCCGATGGTCCTTCGGAGAGGCTGTGGGGAAAGCTCGAGGAGGTTGCGTTGTGAAATGTGGGGGACCATGGATCAGCGGGGGTGGGGGTGGACGGCGGCC
>Ga0194135_10001327_pt1 | contig 14662 bp, 14 predicted proteins | sample LitLau_LLRF_2013_FD_134024 | JGI IMG/M metagenome (GOLD analysis project Ga0194135, IMG submission 134024) | Freshwater sediment microbial communities in response to fracking from North America - Little Laurel Run_MetaG_LLRF_2013 (version 2) | ecosystem: Environmental > Aquatic > Freshwater >...
CAGGAAATCTATTCGTGAGATAAGTAAGAGCACATTTGTTAACAACTGCATCTCCCTGCATCTCTAACATTTCATAATTATTATTTGCATCAACTGAGATATCAGTAAATGCTTTTACAAATAAAGTCATATCATTAGTGTACTTGACTAAGAACTCGTCTTTTAACTTACCGTATACTCGTAAGAAATTCTTTACAAATCGTTTGAAGGGTTCTAACTTTATCGGGTTGGAAATAGCAGGAAGAGGATCGACATCCCTTTTTAATATCCTTTTTCCTTGTTTCTCGACAAACTCAGCCATATTTATTATTAATATATTAATAATTTTAAATTTCAATTTACCAATAGGGAAGTTTTCTAGCTGTTCCTGAAACTACCACATTCAAAAATCCCGTGCAGGCAGTTGTTATATCAGGAAGATTAGTATTATTCAAAGCAAGATTGCTTCCAAGAATTAAAGATGTATAATCAGTTGCTCCGAGAGTAATTGAACTAGTATTATTTGCAAGAACCAAAAGTTTTTGAGCAGGTTGAACATAGTTACTAGAATTACCAATTAGAACTTGTCCAAGCATGTTTCCAGATGGAGGAGTAACAAGGGAGCCGAGATTTACCGCATTGCTTTCAATTGCAAATTTTCCGTTATTAGATCCCGAGAAGGTACCAAACGGAGTATTAATTGTATTAAGTGAATAAGTAAAATTTGGCTGAGAAACTAAAGCCTGGTTTGAACTAAAAAGAATTCCATTTGGAGAATTTCCATATATAATAGTGTCTGTAGTATGATCTGTATTAGAGGAAGAATTTATATTGGAATTTGCAGTAAAACTAGATGCAATACTTGTAAGAACTGCACTTGAAGTAGAATCAAAGTTTCCAGGTGCAATACAACCAGAAAGATCTACTTGCAAACAATTAAGGAAGTCAGTATTTAATATACTTTGATATGCCGTGATACTAGAACCATTGAATGATCCTAAATTTAAAGTACTATTTATAACTTCAATGTTTCCTGCTCCGACGAAAGTTGTATCAGTAACAGTACTGGTTTGAATTACCAAATTAGAGCTACCGAAAATCCTGAACGAGCAAGTTCGTATCACACATTCTATTAAATTAATCTCTCCTCCACTCTGATTCATAGTAGTAGTACTTATCACACAATTAATAAATGAATACTGAGAAAGATATCCTGACATATCAATAGGGAAATTAAGCGTTATTGAACTTGTCATTATATTCTCGAAAGTAACATAAGAATCACTTTGTAAAATTATATTCCCTGTAATAACTGCATTGGAAGTTATTATTTGTGGATTAGGAACAAATGCGCCAATGATGTTACACTTAGCTGGTAAAACCAAATTATCAGAATATATACCAGGCCAAACATTGATGATAGAAGGAATAGTTTGGGTTATTGGTATAGCTTGTATTGCAGCTAAAATCGTTGGATAAGTTTGATGTGAACCTACATTATACACAAACGGTTGTGTTTTAGTTGAAGTTTGTTCAGCTGAAAGATTCGAGCTAATGATACCGGCAAATCCTCTTATGTCTTGCCTACCAGACAACTCTTCATTTTTTAACATTTTATATATACAAAGAAATAAACCTCATTGTACCAATATTCCACTTGTTGTAGGAGATACATTATTAATTATAGTCTTAATGGTTCCACATGTATTAAAATTTATTACAGCTCCGGGCAAAGTAGAAACTCCGGAAATAATTAATTGACCATTTGCAGTTGCTAATCCTCCTGTTCCGAGCATAATACAACCTGTAAAATTATTGGGATTATTATTCGTTCCGATTAGAATATTATTTCCCGCAGAAGATATTGGAATATTATTTAAAATAATTGAACTATTAGCAGCTTCAACCGTTCCCGAAAGAGATAATCCTCCTATAGTCAACTTGTTAGTAGAGTAAGAAAGATTGGAAGAAGAAAGTAAATTACTGTTTACAACAGGAACTACTTGATTTTGAATATTGGTAATAACAGTTGCTTGGGTAAAATTATTTCCTAATAAATTCACACTTCCAGAATACCAATTAGCAACAGAAGTATTAAATCCTTGTGTATTTACATTGATTATAGGTCCAGTTGAAGTATTGTTAATCATAAGATTTCTATTGCTTGGGTCAAAGTAAGAATTTACAATATTAAAATTACATGTAAACGAAGACACGGTAGTTCCAGAAAGGGCAAGCGCTGTTCCATTAATACCGCAATTTTCAAAATAATAATTCATAGTTCCTAGTGAGCTAGAATCTGTAATCAAATTTGTAAATATGTTACAAGAAGGGCAATTATAAAATTGGAAATCACAATATGGATTTATATTTGCAAAGGCAGAAGTCACATATGTATTTTGAATTATCAATTGTGTACTTGAAATAGTAGCAGTAGCAAGGTTATTAACCCCAAGTAATTGAAAAAAACTATTTTCTATAGTAATAGACTGCTGTGAAAAATTTGAACTAGATGATCCGATTACTGTGTTAGGATTAAATGTCAGAAGACAGTTATTAAAACACACATTCATATTTGTTACGAAATTTATAGTTGTTGTTAGTGTAATCCCTTCCATATAAAGAAATCCTGGAGAAGTAAAATTAACTGTAGTGTAATCAATGATAGTTTTACTATTTACATATTGTCCATATACTAAAGCATAGATATCATTCGGTACTTGGGCTACTATAAAAATATTTGGAGGGATGTTTAAAACAGTTCCCGAGTATTCTCCTGTTCCTAAAAGAATTGTATATGGATGCTCTGCAGAAGTTGAAGATGCCGCAAGTAAAGCTGCTTCCAGAGTAGAAAATTGAGCTCCGGAATCTGGATTTTGATTTACTATTAATGTGGTTCCCGGCAGAGAGGAAATTGCCGTAAAATAGTTATTGAGGACTCCAGCCATTCCCTTAACATTCTGAAACCCTCCTGCTGAAGTATTACGTACTTTCATTTTAATTGAGTTAAAGGAAATTATTTTAATTTCTTTTAAATGAACTTAATTCCTCCTAATACGACTAGCTTTGTGATGTATACTAACCTATGCATTGATATTGTAAAATTTAATAAATATCTTCCCATAGTGAAATATGAAAAGTATACTAACAAGGAGCTAAAGAACCTGGATATAAATACAAATCATTATTTGGGGTTGGGGTCAGTCGTATCTAAAAAATTCAATAATAAAAAATCCGGGGACTCTAAATGCTTTTTACACGGAGTATCAATTAAGATGCTAATAGAAAAAGATAAGTTAATAGATGTAAAGGTAGCAAAGACAGGGAATTTTCAAATGTCTGGAGTAGGGAATATATCAAGAGCCTACGCCTTTATACGCTATCTCTATGGGATATTAATAGAATTAGAAGAGTGGACCAAAGAACAGCTTTTTACTTATAAATTTGGGAACGGATTACAATGCTATATAGTTAATATCCTGACAAACATTACAACAGAAGTAAATTATAAAATAAATATTAAAAAATTGAGTGAATATATAAACGAAAAGACAGAATTCCGAACGACTACGGATCGAAGTGTCTCGAGTGCCAACACAGTAAACATTAAAAAAGAAAAGAAATTTTATTTCCATAAAATCCCTACCCAAATGATAGATCCAGAAGGAAATGAAACTATGGGTGAGATCGAATACGAAGAATTTAGAAAACTATTCCCTAATACGTCCAAGAAGAAGAAAATGCATACATTCACAGCTTTTGCGACTGGGAAGATAAACTTTTCTTCAGCCGGAGATGAAAGAGAGAAAATATTTGACGAATTCATGAATATTCTTAAGAACAGAAAACTTTTTGAATTAAAACCCGAGAGCGAGAAGGAAGAATTTATTGACTCTTCTTTCTTGGACTAACAAAAATAAATTTTTAATTTTTATTAAAAATAATATTTAATTTAATGGTCTTGGAGTGAAAATAAGACTGAGAATTTTTCCTATATAAAAAGGGATGGATACCCACCCAGACTTTAGGTTTTTTAGAGTTTTTTTCGAGTGGACCCAGAGACTGGAAAAAATGGATTTTTGGAAGTTTTCAATTTTAATTTTAGATTAAAATAAATATTATTTTTAATAGTCTTCAAGTAATCACAAGACTAAGAAATTTTTCCTTATCAAACAGGGATGGATACCTACACAGACTTTATGTTTTTTGAACTTTTTCTCGAGCAATCATAAAGACTGGAAAAAATGGATTTTTGGAAGTTTTCAATTTTAATTTTTGATTAAAATAAATATTTAATTTAATAATCTCCAAGTAATCACAAGACTATGGTGTTTCGTTGTGTAATCCCGTAAATATTAATCTTCTTGAGAAAAAGATAGTTTAGGATAACTTATTAAATCATCTATTGACTCGCTTGAAGACAAAGTCCTTGAACAATATAAGAGTGTTTTATTTCGATTTATTCTTCTTATACACCAGAAAGAATATTAATTGATTTTAATAATTTATCTGTATTTAAAATAAAAATGTTACATTCTTATTTAATAAATGATATAAAAAGTCTTTCAAAAGAAATTAAAGTGAAAGAAAAAGTAAATTGGAGATATTTATCAGGAAATCCTGCAGCTGTGTATTTACTTGAGAAAAATCAAGATAAAATAGATTGGGATAATTTATGTAGAAATCCTGCAGCTATGTTTTTACTTGAGAAAAATCCAGATAAAATAGATTGGAATTTGTTATCATATAATCCCACAGCATTGCCTCTGCTTGAGAAAAATCAAAATCTGATTCATTGGAAATTGTTATCTAAAAATCCTGCTGCTGTGTATTTGCTCGAGAAAAATCTGGATAAAATAAAATGGTTTAGTTTGTCTCAAAATCCTGCAGCTATACATCTGCTTGAGAAAAATCCAGATAAAATAAATTGGTGGCACATAGTTGATAATCCCGCTGCTGGATATTTGTTTGAGAAAAATTTAGATATAATAGATTGGGATTGGGTATCTAAAAATCCTTCTGCTGTATATTTGCTCGAGAAAAATCTGGATAAAATAGATCGGTTTATGTTATCTCAAAATCCTGCAGCTTTATACTTGCTTGAGAAAAATCCAGATAAAATAGAATGGGTTAGTTTATCTCGGAATCCTGCAGCTTTAGAGTTACTTGAGAAAAATCCAGATAAAGTAAATTATCCCAATTTATCTCTAAATTCTTCAGCTTTACATTTACTCGAAGAAGAATATTAAACGAATTTAAATAATTATTTTTATACAAAATAAAAATGTTACACTTAGAATTAATAAATGATATAAAAAGTCTTTCAAAAGAAATTAGACTAAATAAAAAAGCAAAATGGCTTAATTTATCTTGTAATCATGTAGCTATGCACCTGCTTGAGAAAAATCAAGATAAAATAGATTGGGATAATTTATCTAGAAATCCCGCAGCTTTGTATTTACTTGAGAAAAACCAAGATAAAATAAATTGGCTATGGTTATCTATGAATTCTTCAGCTATACACCTGCTTGAGAAGAATCAAAATGAATTAGATTGGGAATTTTTATCTTGTAACCTTTCTGCTATTAGTTTACTTGAGAAGAATCAAAATGAATTAGACTGGAAGAAATTATCTCTTAACCCTGCAGCTTTATGTTTGCTCGAGAAAAATATAGAAAAAATAGATTGGAGAGTGTTATCTAAAAATCCTGCAGCTTTATGTCTGCTCGAGAAAAATATAGAAAAAATAAATTGGATAATACTATCAAGTAATCCCTCAGCTATACACCTGCTTGAGAAAAATTTAAATAGAATAAATTGGGAATATTTATCTAATAATCCTGCTGCATTACATTTACTTGAGAAAAATTTAGATAAAATAGATTGGTTAGGTTTATCTTCGAATCCCGCAGCAATTGAGTTACTTGAGAAAAATATTGATAGAATATATTGGGAAGCTTTATCTTGTAATCCTGCTGCCTTATTTCTGCTTGAGAAAAATTTAGATAAAATAGATTGGGGATGGTTATCACAAAATCGTTGGGCTATTCATCTACTTGAAGAATAACTTTTAAAATTTTTAATTAAAATTAAAAATAATATTTAATTTAATAGTCTCCAAGTAATCACAAGACTAAGAATTTTTCCCTATTAAAAACGGCTGGATAACCACCCAGACTTTATGTTTTTTGGAGTTTTTACCGAGTGAGAACAAAGACTGGAAAAAATGGATTTTTCAAAGTTTTCAATTTTAATTTTTAATTAAAATAAATATTATTTTTAATACCCCCAGAGTAAAACAAAGACTAAGAATTTTTCCCTATTAAAAACGGCTGGATACCCACCCAGACTTTAGGTTTTTCTAACTTTTTCTCGAGTGGAAGCTTAGACTGGAAAAAATGGATTTTGGAAGTTTTCAATTTTAATTTTTGAATAAAATAAATATTATTTTTAATACTTTCCTAGTAAAAACAAGACTAAGAATTTTTAATACAAAAACTGATTAATATTTTTTAAAATAAATGTATTTTAAAAATGGAAGAAGACAAAAAATTGGGTATGTTATTTGGATTGGCAATGGGAGACGCTCTCGGAGTGCCACATGAATTTTATAGATCTAAATTTATAGATCAATCTGGAGAAGAAGGGAAATTCGAATATTCAGGTTACATTAACACTAAATTTGACTTGCACGTCAGATTCCAATTTACCACTACTGTTATTCCTGCAGGAAGTGTTTCTGATGATACTGAAATGACACTTGCTTTAGTAAAGTGTCTCAAAGAAAATGATTATGTTTACGACGAGGACAAAGTAGCTCTTGCTTATATGAAATGGGCTAATCAATGTAAGATGTGTGGAAGGAATACTAGACAATTATTCAAAGGAGTAAAGACTCTCAAAGGATATAAAAATAGATACGAAAAGCTTGAACTTGTTAGTCAAAGCAATGGTTCTTTGATGAGAGCTGCAGGATTAATTTTTGCTGACAAATGGCAGAAAGACTATAAATTAAGTAATCCAAATGAAGTAAATAAAGATGCTAATAAAGTATTTATAAAATTACTAAAAAAGATATTAAAAAATAGACACAAGGATTATCTAAAAGAATATGTGTTAACTTTGCCTGAAACTGAAATTATTAAACAATCTGTATTAGATTCACTTAGTGAAACAGAAAGAGATATCTCAGGTAAGAGTAAAGGATGGGTTGCTCATTGTCTGTATATTGCATTAAAAGCTTTTTGGAACTTTGAGTTTATAGAAGATGCATTTGAATTTATTATTACTAAGCCTAATACAGACTCTGATACAAATGCTGCAGTGTGCGGAGCTTTATTCGGATGTTACCTGGGATATTCTGAATTATTAAAAGGAGAAAAAACGAAATTTAATATTGATTTTTTGAATACTAAAACAGGTTATTATGATAAAATTATTTTATAATAAAATAATTAAAATATTTAATTTTTCAAACTACTTAACAAATTTTTAAATTGTACTGAATAAAGCGGGTTCTCTCCGGAAAATCCTCCTCTAATTGTCTCGAGTGGTTGACGTCTTGAAGGATTATTAATCATAGAATTGAGAGTCATATAATTAGGAATTTCATATCTGTAGTTATTTACATCTCGAGTTGGAATAGTTGCACCTTGATAAGTGTAACCGCTAAGGGTAACTGTTGGCATGGGAAGCTCTGAACCTCCATACGAATTTGTTGCTCTGTTAAACGACATTTATTAAAACAAAATTAAATTAAAATAAATATAAATGAGTATTGTTTTGAAGCTAGACTCGATAGATCCAGAAATTAGAAAGAAGCTGGCTGAAACATTAAAAGTTCAGCCTAAAGATCTTACTCCTCAGAGTATGAAAAAATTCTGGACTAAGCCTCCGCCTGCATTTAATATGTATTCAATCAGAAATGATATGATTCATATTCCTTTTCACTCGGGGATTTGTCTTTTTGATTTTCAAAGCGATGATCATTATTCTGATATTACTTGTGAATTCTCTTGGGAACTGTTTCCGAGACAAAAACATGTATTGAGAGAAGTACAAACTTTACTATATAATTACAGATCTTGTATTCTTTCCTTTCACACTGGTTGGGGTAAGACTTTATTTGGAATTTATTTGATTTGCCTTCTTAAGACAAAGACTATAATTTACTGTCCAAGAATAGTATTAATGGAACAGTGGAAGACAAGTATTAATAATGCTTGTTATTGTATTAACAATTGGTCAGATGGAAGTGTTACTAAAGATAAACCTGTAATTCAGATTTTGTCTACGAGTAAACCTGTAAACCCTGATGCTGATATTTACCTAATGAATCCTACTAATGCATCTAAAATTAAAATACCAAAGGATATAGGATTACTTATTGTAGACGAAGGTCATATGATGTGTACTGAAGCTATTAGTAAATCTTTTTTCGAAGTACAGCCTAAGTATGCAATTTGTCTTACTGCTACGCCCGAGCGTTCAGATGAAAGAGATAAGGTATTAGAATTAGTATTTGGACCTCATATAGTAAGAAAGCCACTTTGGGCATTATTTAATGTGTATAAAATTAATACTGGAATACAACTTGTTTTAAGCAAGGACATTTATACTGATAAAATTATTTGGGGCAAAGTATTAAGACAACAAGCTCTTTCAAAGGACCGTTGCGAATTAATTTGTAATATTGTAAGATACTTCAAGACTAGAAATATTCTAGTCTGTTGTAAACTAAAATCTCATGCCTTGTTATTAAATACTGTACTTAAAAATTACAACATAGATTCTGATGTATTCTTAGGCTCGAAAAAATATATTAATTATGAATGTAAAGTCCTTATTGTAACTTATTCCAAAGGGGGTGTAGGTATGGACTGTCCTAAAATGGATACCTTAATCGTTGCTGCAGATGCAGAAGAAAATTGGATCCAATATCTTGGGCGTATATTTAGAGTAGAATACCATATTCCTATGGTATTTGATTTGGTAGACTCCTTGATTATAAAAGAAACTGAATTGAATAAAGAAACTCGAGAATACGAAGAGACTGGAAATTCCAAAAAGGGAGCTACATTAGATAAACATTTTAATTCCAGAAAGAAAATTTATACCGAGAGTGGAGGTTATGTGAAAGATTTTAATTATTCATTCCCAGGGTTTAAAAATTTTACTAAGTGTTTTGGTACTAAGATTAATAATTTTGAGGATTTGATCCCCGAAGTAGACGAAGAATCGGAATCGGAGTAACCTTTGGTCTCAGAGTCCTACCTTGGCGAATTGCTCGGCAAGTTCTTCTTCATCTGCTCCTAGCACATGACCAATCTTTCTTCCTTTTTTATAAATGAAGACTTGTGGAAAAGAATATACTTTATATTCTTCGAATAGCTCTCGAGAAGTATCGAGATTTACTATAACTAGAACAACATCATTTTTATTTTTTCGTTTACAGGTTTCTCTATGCTTATTAAAATACTTTAACATTGTTTGACAATGAGGACAGCTTGGAGAATAGAAAAAGACAAAAGCTGTTTTATCTCCTGTAATCAAAGCTCGGAGTTTTTGACTTTTATTTCCAGTCACAAGTGAAGAATCTAGGTTACAAGAACTCATTTTATTTTCTTTTATAAAAGAAAAATGAATAAGAATCTCTGGATTACAGTATTGTTCTACGTTGTTATTATTTTGGCATGTGCTGCAGCTGCCAAGAAGTCAATGCCTGAAAAGGAGCATAATGCAGCAATGGGAGCAGCAGTCGGTGTCGTTATTTGCTTGGTCCTTTACTTTTGGAAAGGTAAGGCGTATATTGAAAAGGGAAAGTCTAGTGACTCCAAGACCACTATGAGACGATAAAGTTATAAAATATAAAAATTTTATAAAGTTTTAAGGTAAGCAATGACATCCTTGTGTAAAGGCATGAACAAAAGTTCTGAGTAACAAAACCATCGACATCCAGAGTTAGGGCCAATGTCTTGATTTACTTTGTAATAAAAAGTATCTCGATCGGCAAATGCTCCCTGTGAATTAATATGAATAGGTTTTCCCAATGTTTTACTCACAGTGATAATAGAATCTTCCTCTTTATCTATTTTACGAGCATGAGGGAAACACCATTCATTATTAATTAACTTGAGACAAATACATGTAGCAGTATTAATTGCGCCATATTTAATCAAGTCAACGTTTAATTTATCAGCCATATCTCTTGCTTCCTCAGGAATTTCGATATTATTTAAACTTAGTTTATTCAAATTAAAATCTTCTTCAGGATAAATCAAAAAAGGTTTTAAGTTCTTTCGAATTTTAGGTTCCTTTGAATGTATCAACTTACAATTCATATTTTTACAGTCTCTGTCCTTACAGAAATTGTAAACAGGAACTAATTCATGCTCGTTGTGAGCAAATGCACAATATTTTCGTTTACATTCAGGATTAATACACAAAGTAGTTCGTTCTCTGTGTTTAGTTTCTAATTCTTTTTGATTATGAGAGTAAGGACAAGAATAAACATCTTTACAATCAACATCAGGACAGAGACTAGAACGTTGAAAAAGGTTCCACATCTGTTCTTCTCCAGAATGAGCAAAAGGGCACCAATTACCTTTAGGGCAATGGGGGTAACGTGAACACCAAATATTATAATGTAGTGTAGACATAGCAGTATCAAACATTTAATTATATTAAATGTAAAAGTCAGTTAATTTTTATGTAAAGTTTTAAGATATTCGTGTACGTGCGGATGCAAAGGAATATTCATAAGCTCAGTATAAGAAAACCAACGAGTAGGAGTCGGATTAACAACATCCATGTTAGTCATAAAATAAAGAGTATTTGAACACACAATTTCTTTCGAGCCAAAAGGCACAGCATTACCAAATGAACGACTTGCAGTAATAAGATCAGACTCATTATCAGATCGTTTAATAGAAGGAAAACACCAAATACCATCAATATTTTGTAAGCTAATACACAATGCAGTATTAATTACTCCGCATGAAGTATATTTAATTGGTTCAATGTTAAAATCAAACGAAAAGTTCTTAAACTTATGTTCTAAGCCAAAAGATGAAGGGATTTCCTTGACAGGTTCCTCTTTTACTTCAGGGTGAACAATTTTTCCAAAGCCAAGAACAATTTCTTCATCGACAATTTCAACGATTGATTTCTTAGGTTCGGCAACCTTCACTTCAACCTTCTTCGATTCTTCAACCTTTTTTGGTTCCGAAACCTTTGTTTCAACCTTCTTCGATTCTTCAACCTTGACTTCTTCAACCCGAGGTTCAGGTTCTTTAGGATGAATACGTTCACAATCTTTGTAGGTACAACGATCTCCATAAAAGCAAAAGTTGTACTTAGGTACGACTTCGCTTTCAGTATGAGCAAATGTACAATAAGACTTATCACATTTCTTTCCTTTGTTGCAAAGCTTAATCTTCTCATTGGATTTGGACTTAATTTCCTCACTATCATGAGAATAAGGACAATTCTTTTTATCAGGACACTCTTTGTCAGGACAAAAAGAAGTACGCTGAAAAAGGTTCCACATTTGTTCCTCTTTCGAGTGAGCAAACTTACAATTAATTCCAAAAGGACACTTAGGTAATTGTGAGCACAAAATATTATGTTGAAGAGTAGACATTTTTTCTAATCAGTGTCTATTACGCTTGGAAATAATAAATCAATTAAATTAATAAAATATTTTATTAATTAAAGTTGTTTTCTCTCTTACGCACAAGATATTCATAAACATCCCTGTGCAATGGAAGAGTAATGGCTTCATCATATGAAAACCATTGACACTTTTGTACATTATTAGAACTAGTCTTAAAATATACAGTATCATCAAACTTAAATTTTTTAGAACTAATTGGAACAGAAATTCCAACAGTCTTACCTGCAGTAATAAAATCAGGTTCGTACTTATTAGTCTTAACCCCAGAAGGAAAATGCCATAAATTTTTAATCTTCGTTAAACTAATACATTGAGCAGTGTTGATAACACCATATTTGGAGCTATCTGCTTTACGTTTTTTAGTAATAGGAATATCAAAATCAATATCATCAGTCTCGATCTTAAGGTTCTTAGGAAATGGTTTAAAAAAAGTCTTTTTTCCAGAAGAAGGAACTTTCTCTTCTTGTGAAGAAGGAACCTTTTCCTCAGAGACTTTCTCTTCTTGTAAAGAAGGAGTTTTCTCTTCAAAGACTTTCTCTTCTTGTAAAGAAACAGGATTAATTTCCAAAACAGGATTAATTTCCAAAACAGGAACTTTCTCTTCTTCTAAGGAAACAGGATTCGTTTCTTCTAAAACAGGAACATCCATTTCTAAAACAAAAATAGTTTCCGGAATAGGAATTTCAGTCAAAGCTTTTTCTTGACAAGGAGAATTATTTCCAGTATTCACTTCAATTTTTACTTCTTTGCAAGGAGAATTGTTTCCAGATGAAGACTCTTTTAATGTCTTGCTAAGAACAATTTTCTTTACTTCCTTTCGAGGAGAAGGCTTATTAATATGAATAAATTTACAATTCTCAGTAACGCACTTAGACTGAAACTTACAAATCCGATTCACATCAACAAGTTCTTTTTCGTTGTGAGCAAAGGTACAATATTTATTGTTACATGGTTTTATATTGTTACACATTTTGGTTCGCTCATAAGGGCGAGTAAGAGTTTCCTCAATCGTATGAGAATAAGGGCAATATTCAGAACGACATTTGTTTTCTTTAGAGCAAAGCAAAGATCGTTGATAAATATTCCACATTTGTTCCTCTTTCGAGTGAGCATATCTGCAGTTAATGCCGTATTGGCACTCAGGAAACTTATCACACAAAATGTTATGATAACGGGACATCTTTTAATCACTGTGTAATTTATTTTTTGATTGTTAAGTCAATTAATATATTTTTATTATCTAAAATGAGCGAGGTATACTTTCTCAGTGCAGCTCTTGCAGCTAGTGCATATGTTCTTTTGACAGAAAAATCATCTTCTTCAAGTCAACAAGAAGAAATACAAAAAAATGGAGTATTTGTCCTTGCTCCGGATCAAACTTTGATTTATAAAACAACGGATAACAAGATCTACAATGCTGGACCATGTTCTAATTGTGTTAGTGCATGTGCAGGAGCATTAGAATTACAAGATGTCTACAGAGCAGATTATATTAACGGAGGATATGTTCCTGTATTAGTTAGCTCTGCTCAAGATCTTGCAAAATCCTATTTAGATTCTGCCGTTGGAGAATTAACTCAGGAACAATGTCTTAGTGTCATTTCTACTACAAATGATCCTGCTGCAGATATGATTAATGAAAAAACAGAAGAATTGATATCTCAAAGCACTACAAGTTCTTTTATTAGTATTTTTGGTTTCATAAAAGAAAACAAAGAGGAAATTTTAAATCTTGCAGAACAGTTTGGGGTACAGACTGTTCTTTCGAAAGTAATCGGAGAATATGCATTAGTAGTTATGTGTCTACCTGCATTGCTGAGTGGAGATGGAAATCTTCAATATGCAGCAGGAGTTCAATTGGGAGTATTTGGAGGACATAGTTTTATTTACGAAACTTTACCCAGAGTACTTGAGTCTGTAACAGAAAATGCTACAGTAGAAGCAGGAGCAGCAGAATTCGATGTCGCAATAGAAATCTCAACGGAGATAACAACAAAAATGGTAACAGAAGCTACAGCAGAGGCATTATCTAGTATTATCGAGTTTACTGCATTAGCAATGGATCCATTATTTGATTTGGTTGCATTTATGGCCTTAGTTGGAATTGTCTTCGATTTAATAGATCCCTGTGGACTGAAGAATACATTAACTCCAGAAATGTTAGCTGAAATTTCTGCAGGGTTCGACAATGCTTGGTTTAATAATTTAATGAACAACGTTGGTATGATTCCTGTAGAATGGCATGCTGAATATGTAAAACAATTTAATATAGTTTGCAGTCAAGACGATCAAGTTTGTAATGACAACTTTAATAAAGCCTCAGTCGGGTTAAGTAAGACATATCAAGATTCTCTTACAGTAAATTCGTTAGGACAATCTATAAAGAAATTATCTTCTGCTGAGTTTGATGCTCAGTGTTCTGAAATATTAGGAATTCCTGTAAAGTTAGATACAGGAAAAGGATTAAGTATTTCAAGTTTCAAAAAGACTATGGACTATGTTACACTTGAGTTAGCAAATGGAAATGAGATCGTAGCTGACTTCCTTGAAGAATATTGGTATATAGCCTTGTTGTTAGCAGGAGCTTTAGTTTGGATTGCATTAAAAATAAAATAAATATTATTTTTAATAGTCTCCGAGTAGAAAAGAGATTAGAAATTTTTCCCTAATAAACAGGGATGGATACCTACACAGACTTTAGGTTTTTTAGGGTTTTTTCCGAGTCAAAGGTAAGACTGAGAAAAATAGATTTTTAGAAGTTTTCAATTTTTAATTTAGATTAAAAATAATATTTAATTTAATAGTCTCCGAGTGAAAAAGAGACTGTAAAGTTTTCCCTAACAAAAAGGGATGGATACCTACACAGACTTTAAGTTTTTTAGAGTTTTTCCCGAGTGAAAGGTAAGACTATAAAACTACATTTTTCAAAGTTTTCAATTTTTGATTTTAATTAAAAATAATATTATTTTTAATAGTCTCCGAGTGGATTTTAGACTAATAATTTTTCCC